>Ga0182024_10000521_pt1 | contig 99238 bp, 92 predicted proteins | sample P32metaG_FD_120480 | JGI IMG/M metagenome (GOLD analysis project Ga0182024, IMG submission 120480) | Permafrost microbial communities from Stordalen Mire, Sweden - P3-2 metaG (Illumina Assembly) | ecosystem: Environmental > Terrestrial > Soil > Wetlands > Permafrost | place: Sweden: Stordalen... | reverse complement strand
CTCTTCACCCAGGCGGTGAAGGGCGCGGGCAAGAACCTGACCCGTCAGGGCGTCATCAACGCCCTGAACTCGAAGGGTTCCACCTACAAGGGTCCGGGCCTGGTGCCGCTCGGGTTCTCGTCGTCGAACCACAGCGGGTACCTCGGTGCCCAGGTTGGGATCGTGAACAACGGCTCGGTGATCACGTCCGGGCCGGTGTTCCAGAGCTCGGACAGTGGGCCGGTCACGACCTACACCGGCGGGCAGCCTGCACCGCCGCCCAACCTCTGAGCATGTGAGGGGTAGGCCCTGCGATCCGGGAGGGCCGGCCGGCAACGGCCGGCCCTCCGGTCGTTCAGCGCTGAGCGGCTCGCCCGGGCCGCTCAGCGCGGCTAGGCGGTCGGGGTCGGGGCGTCCTCGTCGTCGCGGGATGCGAGCTGACCCGACATGCGCTCGGCGAGCGAGCCGCGCCCCAGCGCGCCACGCGCCGCCTGGAGCAACTCGGCCACGGACCCCGACGACCGCCCTTACATCTTGCCGGTCCGACCGTACCGGTAGTAGCCCGCGAACGTCTGGTTGACCTCCGGGGGCAGGGGCACGACGGTCCCGAGCGCCCGGGCACCCCAGACGATCTCGGCGGTGCGTTCGACCAGCGCCGCGATGTGCAGCACATCCTTCGGGTTCTTGCCGACCGCGAAGAGCCCGTGGTTCGCCATCAAGACCGCGGCCTTCTCGCCGACCCGGCTCGCGACCTCCGCCGCGAGGTCGTCGGTCCCGGTCGTGCAGTAGTCGGCGACCTCGACGTCACCGCCGACGAACACGTCGAACTCCTCGATCACGGCCGGGATGGGGGTCCGGGTGAGCGCGAACATGGTGGCGAACTTCGCGTGGCAGTGCATCGTGGCGTCGATGTTGTCGTGGCGGCGCAGCGCGCTGAGATGCAGCGCCTTCTCGGTGGTCGGACCTCGGGTCCCCTCCAGCACGTTGCCGTCGAGGTCGCAGACCACGAGATCCTCGAGCGTCATGTCGGTGTAGTCCAGCGATGAGGGCGTGAGCACCGCGTTGCCGTCGGGGAGCCGCGCGCCGAGGTTCCCGGCGGTCCCTTGCACCAGGTTGGTGCGCAGCATCTCCTTGGCGACCCAGAGCAGCTGTTCTTTGGTCTCGCGGTCGGACAGTTTCGTCGAGCTCACGCGAGTACCTCCGGGTTGACGAGGTTGTCGGGCTTGTCTCCGGCGAGCAGCGCCACGAGCCCCTCGGCGATCAGCTTCGAGTGGTTGGCCTCGGTGTCGTAGGTCGCACCCCCAATGTGGGGGGTCAGCACCACGTTGCCCATCGCGACCAGCGGGTGGTCGACGGCCAAGTGCTCACCCTCGAAATGGTCGAGGCCCGCCCCGCCCAGATGTCCGGACCGGAGGGCGGCGACGAGCGCGTCGGTGTCGTGGAGCAGCGCCCGGGCCGAGTTGAGAAAGATCGCGCCGTCCCGCATCCGCGCGAACTGATCGGCGCCGATCAGCCCCGTCGTCTCGGGGGTGACCATCGCGTGCATCGAGACGACGTCCGACTCGGCCAGCAGGTCGTCGAGCGAATGGGTGGCGTCCGGCGAGTACGGGTCGGAGGCGATGACCCGCATGCCGAGCCCCTCGAGGCGCCATTTCGTGGCTCGCCCCACGGCGCCCAGCCCCACCACGCCGGCTGTGCGGCCCGCGAGCTGCCAGGCCCGGAAGCGCTGGTAGGGGATCGTGCCGTCCCGATAGGTCTGACCCTCCCGCACGTCGCGGTCGGCTCGCACCAATCCCCGGTTCACCGCCAGCAGGAGGGCGACGGTCAGCTCTGCGACCGCGTCGGCGTTGCGGCCCGGCGCCCGCAGCACCGGGATGCCCCGGGCCGTGGCGGCCGCGACGTCGACGTTGTTCGGATCGCCCCGGCACGAGCCGATCGCGCGGAGCCCCCGGTCGAGCACCGAGCCCGAGACGAAGTCCGACTCGACGATGAGGACGTCGGCTCCCTCCGCCGTGACCCGCTCCGCCAGCTGCTCGCCGTTCAGGATCCGGATCGGTGAATGGTCGATCCAGGGGTCGAGGACCACGTCGGCGACGGAGCGCAGGGTGACGAGTCCCTCCCCCCGAAACGGGGCGGTCACGAGGGCGGTGGGCCGGTCGGTCACGCCGGGATCATCGCACACGAGCCTGACGGCCTCGTCAGGTTCGCAGGCCCCGCCGGGGCCGCGGGTGGAAGGCCCGGGGCGCGGAAGCCTCGACGACGCGCCGCGGGGGCGGATCGGTCTCCGGGGCCCGCTCGACAAACCTGACTAACGTGTCAGGTTCGTTGGGGCGCTGCGGAGGACCCATGCCGATCCACTATCAGCGGGACGACGAGCACATTGTGCTCATCACGATCGACCGGCCCGAGGCGAAGAACTCGGCCGACATGGAGCACTTCAAGCAGCTCCGCGAGGCGTGGGACCGTTTCGCCGCCGACGACGAGGCGTGGGTCGCGATCATCACCGGAGTGAAGGACGCTTTCTTCACCGGCGCTGACTTGAAGCGGTACATCCCCGAGATCACCAAGCTTCAACACGAGATCGCCGAGGGGGGTGTGGCGGAGCTGCACGGCTACCGCCTCGACGACGGGACCAAGGCCGTGCTGCGCGCCGCCAAGATCTGGAAGCCGATCATCGCGGCCGTGAACGGGTTCTGCACCGCGGGTGGGATGGAGATGCTCGGGGGCGTCGACCTGCGGGTCGCCTGCCCCGAGGCCAAGTTCTCGGTCATGGAGCCCAAGCGAGGACTCTTCGCGGGGGGCGGCACCACCGTTCGGCTGCCCCGCCAGATCCCGTTCCCCCAGGCGATGGAGTTCTTGCTCTGCGCCGATCTGATCCCCGCCCAGCGGGCGTACGAGATGGGCTTTCTCAACGCGATCGTCCCCCGCGAGGAGCTCCTCGACGCCGCGTACGGGTTTGCCCGCCGGATCACCGCCAACGCTCCGCTGGCCGTGCAGGCCACGAAGCAGAGCGTCTGGGAGGGTCTGGGCCTGCCGCTCTCCGAGGCGTACCGCAACGAATCGAAGATCTCGTCGTTCGTGTTCCAGACCGAGGACGCCAAAGAGGGCCCGCTCGCGTTCGCCGAGAAGCGGCCACCCCGGTGGCAGGGCCGGTGAACCGACCCGGCGCGGCGCGCCGACGCGGAGGAGCCGACGCGTGACCGACTCTCGCACGCCGTGCCTCATCGGTATCGGCCAGCGCACGTGGCACACCGACGAGGTCGGCGAGGAAGGCGCGCCCGAACCGCTCACGATGTGGGAGGACGTCGCCCGGGCCGCCGCCCGAGACTCCGGCGTCGGCGCGGCCGCGCTCGAGCGGCTCGACTCCCTCGATGTCGTGTTCTGTCAGACCTGGCAGTACGACGACCCGCCGGCGCGTCTCGCCGCCCGCCTGGGCGCCGAGCCCGCCCGGGCGCGCTACTCCGGCATCGGCGGCACGACACCCCAGGTGCTCGTCCAGGACGCCGCGGCCCGCATCCTCACCGGCGAGAGCGACCTTGCGCTGGTGTGCGGCGCCGAGGCCCTCGCGACCCAGCGCCGCTACAAGCGCCGCGGGGAGCGCTATCCCTACTCGTACCAGCCAGCCGAGCGGCGCCCCTACCCCTGGGAGGCGCCCTTTCATCCCGCCGAGCTCGCCCACGAGGTCTCACAGGCCTGGCTCACCTTCGCGATCTTCGACAACGCGCGCCGCGCCCACCGGGGCCGCGGCCTGCCCGAGTACCGCCACGACCTCGGCGAGATGCTCGCCCCGATGACCGAGGTCGCGGCCAAGAACCCGGGTGCCTGGTTTCCCATCGCTCGCAGCGTCGACGAGATCATCGACGCGACACCCGAGAACCGCATGGTCGGCTACCCGTACACGAAGTACATGATCTCGATCATGGACGTCGACATGGCCTCGGCGGTGATCCTGGCCAGCGAAGCGACCGCCGACGCGCTCGGCATCCCGGCCGAGCATCGCGTCTACCCGCGCGGCTGGTGCTACGCGACCGACCCGACCTACGTGGCCGAACACGACGAACTGTTCGCCTCCCCGGCCATGGCCGCCAGCGCCGGTGAGGCCCTCCGCCGCGCCGGGATCACCATCGACGACGTCGCACACCTCGACCTCTATTCCTGCTTCGCCAGCTCGCTGAACTTCGCGAGGGACGCGCTCGGGCTCGCCGACGGCGATCCCCGGCCCCTCACCGTCACCGGCGGCCTGCCCTATCACGGCGGCGCCGGAAGCAACTACATGACACACTCCATCGCGACCATGACCGAGGTACTCCGCGACGATCCCGGCTCGTACGGACTGGTCAGCGGGGTCGGGATGCACATGACCAAGCACGTCTACGGCGTCTACAGCACCGAGCCCGGCGCCCTGACGCCACCCGACCAGGCGGGGGTACAGCACGACCTCGACGCGACCCACCCGCCCCGCCCGCTCCTGGAGTCCGCCGAAGGTGAGGCGACCGTCGCCGCGTACTCCGTCGTGCACGGCCGCGGGGGCGAGCCGGAGGCGGGCGTGCTGGTCTGCGACGTCGACGACGGACGGGCCTACGGGAGGCTGCTCGACCCGAACGCCCTCGCGTCGGTGGAGGAACACGAGCTGGTCGGCCGCCCGGTGCGGCTCTCGCCGCAGCCCACGACGCTGCCGACCGGCGACGAGGGTGTGGTCAACCTGGCCACACTCATCTAACAGCGAGGGAGCACCATGGCGTGGGACTTTTCGACCGAGCCTGAGTTCCAGGCGAAGCTCGACTGGATCCGAGACTTCGTCATCCGCGAGGTCGAGCCGCTCGACCTCGCCTTCGGTTCGCACATCGTCTATGACAAGTCCCATCCCGTGCACCGGGAGGTGATCCGACCCCTCCAGAACCAGGTCAAAGCACAGGACCTGTGGGCCTGTCACCTCGGCCCCGACCTCGGCGGCAAGGGCTTCGGCCAGATGAAGCTGGCCCTCATGAACGAGATCCTCGGCCGGTCGCACTGGGCACCCAGCGTGTTCGGCTGCCAGGCCCCCGACTCGGGCAACGCCGAGATCCTCGCTCACTACGGCACCGAGGACCAGAAGGCGAAGTACCTCCAACCGCTCCTCGACGGCGAAATCGTCTCGTGCTATTCGATGACCGAGCCCCAGGCCGGCTCAGACCCCGCCCAGTTCACCTGCCGGGCGACGAAGGACGGCGGCGAGTGGGTGATCGAGGGCGAGAAATGGTTCTCGTCGAACCTGCGCTACGCCGAGTTCGCCATCGTCATGGCGGTCACCGATCCCGACGTCTCCGTCTACCAGGGAACGTCGATGTTCCTGGTGCCCACGTCGACACCCGGGATCAACATCATTCGCCACGTCGGCCTCGGCGGCGAGCCCGAAGGCGAAGGGTCCCACGCGTACGTCCGCTACGAGGGGGTCCGCGTCCCGGCCGAGAACCTGCTCGGCGGCGAGGGGCAGGCGTTCGTCATCGCCCAGACCCGCCTCGGTGGCGGGCGGGTGCACCACGCCATGCGTACCATCGGGATGTGCCAGCGGGCCTTTGACATGATGTGCCGGCGGGCGCTCTCCCGAGTCACCCAAGGTGAGGTGCTGGCCAAGAAGCAGATGGTCCAGGAGGCGGTCGCCGACTCCTACATCGACCTCGAGCAGTTCCGGCTCCTGGTCCTCCAGACCGCATGGAAGATCGACCAGGTCGGCGGACACAAGGCCCGCACCGAGATCGCGGCGGTCAAGGTCCTCACCCCGAAGGTCCTCCACGACATCGTGTACCGGGCGGTGCACATCCACGGCGCGCTGGGCGTGTCGAACGAGATGCCACTCGCCGGGATGTGGGCGATGCTGCCCGTGATGGGCATCGCCGACGGGCCGACCGAGGTGCACAAGGTGACCATCGCCCGCCAGGTGCTGAAGCGCTACGAACCCTACGAGGGCCTGTGGCCGCCCGAGCATCTCCCCGAGCGGCGCGCCGCGGCGCGCCGGCAGTTCGCCGGCTTCCTCGAGCACGAGGCCGCGCAGCTGTGACGGAGACCAACGCCTGGGAATCGGTCGACGAATCGGCGCGCACCGCCGGTCTGGTCGACCCCGCGGCGCTCGGCGCCTGGATGGACGCCCAGGGCCTCCCCGGCCAGGGTCAGCCGATGGAGACCACGTTCATCAGCGGCGGCTCCTCGAACGAGATCTTCGAGATCCGCCGCGGCGAGCACCGGGTGGCGCTGCGCCGCCCGCCCCGCGTGGTCCCCGAGGGCCGAAACAAGACCATGCTGCGCGAGTACCGGGTCTTGGACGCGTTGAACGGCACCGACGTGCCGCACCCGGAGGCGTTCGCGGCGTGCGACGACACCTCGGTTATCGGCGCGGCGTTCTACCTGATGGGCTTCGTCGACGGCTGGTCGCCGATGAGCTACGGGCGGACCTGGCCCGCCCCCTTCGACACCGACGTCGAGGCACGCGCCGGGCTCGGGCTCCAGCTCGTGGACGGGATCGCCCGGCTCGCTCGCGTCGACTGGCGCGCCCGAGGCCTCGAGGGATTCGGAAAGCCCGACGGCTTCCTCGAACGCCAAGTGGACCGCTGGCTCGCACACCTCCAACGCAACGGCTGTCGCGATCTGCCAGGAACGGACGTCACCGCCGCGTGGCTGCGCGACCACATCCCGGCGACCTACGAGCCAGGCATCATCCACGGTGACTACCAGTTCGCCAACGTCATGTTCCGCGACGGCGCCCCGGCGCAACTCGCGGCCATCGTCGACTGGGAGATGACCACGATCGGCGACCCGCTCCTGGACCTGGGCTGGGTGACGAACAGCTGGCCTCTGGAGGGCGAGGACGCCTCCCAGGCCGGCTACGTCGACATGGTCGGCATGCCGGCCAAGGAGACGCTGCTCGCGCACTACACGGAGGTGAGCGGCCGTTCGACCGCCGACATCGACTACTACGAGATCCTCGCCCGCTTCAAGCTCGCCATCGTGCTCGAAGCCCAGTACGCCCGCTTCCAACGCGGCGGGGCGGACAACCCCAAGATGGAAGCCTTCGGGCCGATCACCGTGGACCTCATGGAAAAAGCCGCCGAGCACACGACCCGAGCCCACGGCGGCTAGCCAGACGCCGCCGGCAGCCGACGGCCGGTCTACGCCCAGGGGCGGCCCGGCGTCGTGCCCTCACCCCAGGTCGGGGCCACCCCGCACTGGGGGGCGTGCCGCCCAGTCCTAGCGCTGGTGGGCGTGGTGGGTCATCACCTGCAGGTGGAGACGCCCGCCGGATCGGGTGCGCAGCCCGGGGGTGAGCACGGGCGGGCCGAGCCGCTCGAAGCCCACCGATTCGAAGAAGGCGAGCGCGCTCGAATTCTCGGCGAGCGTCTGCAGGTGACAGCCGATGTCACCCTGGACGTGGAGCGCCTCGAGCCAGCGCTGCACCAGCTGGCGTCCGAGCCCCTGGCCCCGTGCTTCCGCCAGCAGGTTGATGTGCAGATGCGCGGGCCATCTGGGATCGGAGAACTCGAGGTCGCGTACCGAGACTCGGCGCCGGGTCACGTCGACGATCGTGTCGCCCATCGTGCGCCAGATCACCGCAGCGGTACCGGGTCGAAACGCGAGCCCACGGCGAAGGAGGTGTCGACCCGCGATCGCTCCGGGTTTCCACGCCCGCTCGGAATCGGTGCAGCCCAGCAGATATCCCCAGACCCGTCCCGAGCGCTCCACGACGAAGGCTGAGCCCGGCTCACCGTCCGTGTAGTAGCTGCTGAAGATGTCGGCGAAGCTCTCCGCGTCGCGCCACTGCCAGTCGATCGGCTCGCCCATATAGCCCGTCTGGTGGCAGACCCGGCGCACCCCGGCGCGGTCCGCGCCAGCCGCGTAGGGGCGGATCACGAACTCGTCGCGCCCAGGAGCTGCGCTCACGGGCGAACCTTAGGACCGGGCCGGCCTCGGCCGTGCTCCCCGCACGCGAACCGTGTCGACATCGCGCGCGGGCGCGCGATCAGCGCGGATCGAGCACGACCACCGGGATCTCGCGGTCGGTACGGGTCTGATACGCGCTATACCCACCCTTGTTGACCTCGTCGGCTTGAGCCCAGAGCCTCGACCGCTCCTCACCCTCCGCGACCCGAGCGTGCACCGCGACACGCTGGCGGCCCACCTGGATCTCGACCTCCGGGGCCGCCATGAGGTTGTGGAACCAGCCCGGGTGGCGCGGATCGCCGCCCTTCGATGCGATCACGACGTACGCGTCGCCGTCACGGACGTACAGCAGGGCGGACGTGCGCGGCTGGCCGCTGCGGCGTCCGACCGTTCGGAGCAGCAGCATGGGACGGCCACCGAGGCTGGCGCCGACCCGCCCGTCGGTCGCCGTGTAGAGCCACTGATGCACGACCAGTCCCTTGCCCAGGACCTGTTCGATCTTCGAGTTCATGCTCGTACCCTCTCGCGGTGGTCGGCTCGATCCGTTGCCGGGCGCTCGTGCGACCGCCGCCCGGCGGGCGATGGCATCGCTCGCGGCTGCAGCGTCGAGACGTTGCTACGCTCGTCGCACGTTGCGTCGCTTGATCGGATCACACGACGCATCAGCGCTCTGACGGTAGCGGCTGACGGCGACTGCGATTGATCATGACCATCGACGCGGCGGGGATGAAGCAGGTCTTCGAGCAGCGGCTGCGATGTCTCGGGGTGGAGGGATTCACCGACGAGGAGACGGGCGGCCCCATGCCCGAGTTCTTCCAGGTGCCAGGACTCCGCAAGGTCCTGGACAGCAACCGATACGGGGAGCGATGGACGGGCAAGCGCCACGATCGAAAGGTCACCGTGTGGCGCGGCACCAAGTGGTTCCGCCTCGCCAACGACGTCCGAGTATCGGGGCCCGCGGAGCCCCTCGACGCCAAGTCCCAGCACGGTCGATGGGTGGAGGGAGGCACGGGCGCCACCAGCGCGGTGCTCGCCGCCAATCCCGCCGGTCCCGGAAGTGTGCGACTGCAGTCCGGGCCCGACGGAGTGAGGATCCGACGGCGCCAGAGCACCACCGACTTCATGACGCCGCTCGGCCAGTCAGCGCAGTGGGCCGACCTCATCCTTGCCGAGCGACTCGCCGGTGAGGGGCCCGATGTCCCGCCCGCCTGAGCTCCCGCGAGCAGGAGACGACCGCCACGGCTCGATCTGGCGTGGGCACATCGTGGAGCATCGGGTGCGAGGAACGGGCGGGGAACAACCCGAGGTTGCGTGACGGGGGCCCCAGGCCCGAGAGTGTGAGAGGACAGCCATGGCGCCGAACATCGCGACCGCTCGTCGCGTCGAGCGGGTGGAGCTGCTCGACGTTCTTCGCCCGCGTCACCGCGGCATGCTGGCGACCCGACGGGCGGACGGATGGCCTCAGCTATCCCCGGTGACCTGCGGCGTCGATTCAGAAGGCCGGATCGTCATCGCCACCTATCCCAGTCGGGCGAAAGCCCGCAACGCTCGACGAGACCGAAGCGTCTCGTTGTGCGCACAGTCAGAGGACTGGAGCGCCGAGTACGTGCAGGTCGACGGACACGCCGACGTGCTGGATCTCCCCGACGCGCTGGAGCCGCTGGTCGAGTACTACCGGGCGATCGCGGGCGAGCACCCCGACTGGGACGCCTACCGTGACGCCATGCGCCAGCAGGGCAAATGCTTGATCCGCATCGCGATCGACCGGTGGGGTCCGGTCGCGACCGGCGGCTTTCCGCCCGAGCTCGCAGACGCTGACGCCCGGTGAGCCTCGTCGACCGTCACTCGGGGAACGCGACGCCCGCGGCGACGCGAGCGCGCCTGTCCATCGTCATGGCCGTCCTGGCGGGCACCGTGGCGGTGAGCTGCAGCACCTCAGGCTCGTCGAAGAGTTCGGCCGCGTCGACTCCGCCGCCGTCGCATCGCATGGTGTGTCAGACGAGCCACCTGCGCGCGTCCTTCACCGACGAGCAAGGCACGCCCGGCCACTATCACGCGATCGTCGTGCTGACGAATACCGGAACGCAGGCCTGCACCATCGTCGGGTATCCGCAGCTGCAGATGCTCGGACCGGCGAACCAGCCGCTGGCGACATCCGTGGCCCAGGACCACTTCCACGGTCCTTCCCGACTGGTCGTCCTGGCCCCGTCTCGCCGAGCGTCGACCGCGCTGACCTGGGTCGAGATCTCGTCGGGGGAGGTCTGTGTGCAACCCCAGCAGGTGCAGATCACGCCGCCGGGCAACGTCCAGGCGCTGCTCCTGGCGTGGCCTGCCGAACACAACGTCGTGTGCGACCACGGAGTGATTCAGGCGGGGCCGATCACCGCGGGCCTCCCCCTTTTCTGACGACGAGACACGACCCGACCTGATCCGATACGCACCCGTGCTGACGACGCCACGGCTCGCCCGGGCGCCGCGGCTAATCAGGCGGCGAGCCCCGCGCTGGCGAGCGCGATCATCACGACCAGTGCGGTGAGGGGCGTTGCCGCGTGGGTCGGTGAAGTCCGGGCCCGCGAGTGGCCTGGCCGCGCGGGGGAGTCGATCATCACTGGCGCGCCCGGACGGTGCAGACCGCGCCGCGCCGCGCCAGTCGCGCCGTCGCATCGGGGACTGGCAGTCACCATGTGAGCCGGTAGCGGGGCCCAGGCGTGGGATGCCGGGACCCTTCGACTTGGCGTCGACGCCGAGTGGGCGGTTCAGGTCGGCGAGCCGGTCGGGAGTTCGCGCCGGGCCCAGACCGCGTAGAGCGGATCGCCGGGATGGCCCGGGGGTGTGCGACGTTCCGCGACGACCGTTCCCCAGCCCTCGGAGTGGTGGAAGTACTCCCGGACCACGCCGAGATGGCCGTCGTCGTCGGCGGCGAGCCAGCCGTGGATCGCCTTGGTTGGGAAGCATCGATTCGAGAAGGTGCAGACGAACGCAGCGCCGGGTCGCAACACCCGGGCGATCTCGTCGAAGACCTCGACGGGCCGCACCAGGTAGTCGACGGACACGCAGCAGGTTGCCCCGTCGAACGAGCCGGTCGCGAACGGCAGCTGGGGCTCGGCGTTCAGGTCGTGGATGAGCCAGGAGGCGGCCTGGGCGTTGCGCTCGAGCTCGGCGGCGTTCATGCCGAGCGCGACGAGGCGTGCTGGTGGGACGCGAAAGTGTGAGACCCACGACGAGCAGAGGTCGAGCACCGCGCCGGTGAGACCGAGCTCTGCGTACAGGACGCCGACCGCCTCGATGGCTGCCTGGTCGAGGTGGGTCACCAGCCGGGTCGGCGCGTAGAAGCGTTCGTCGGGCGACGCGTCGTCACGGGCGAAGAACCCGTCGGGAAACCCGCGGTAGCGCTCGTCCACCGGCCCATGATCGCGAACCGGCGATCCCCGCGGCGACGTCGCCGCGCTCGGGCCGGACCAGCCACCACGCGGATCCGACGGGCCGCGGCAACCCGCTCCGTTGGCAGGGACATCGTCGTCCCTCGGCCCCGCCGGCTGCGAGGCCCAGCACCTGGGCTGGCGCCCGAGGGACCGCCCAGGGCTGCAGGCCGCCGCCCGCCCCCGCGGTGGGGATCCGGGTCCGTCGCCGCCGGTCAGCATGCTTGAGTGGTCGGCCAGCTCGGTACCGACGAGGGGACCATCCAGAGATGTCGCCACCCATTATCCTGCCTCTGGATCCGGGAGATGCGAACATCAAGGTCTCACCTTCGGTGCCCCAGAGACGTAGGTCTTCTTTCGTAGCAAGGCGACGACTGGTCCAACGGGCGCTTCGGTCTGTGGTGGGGCGACGGCACCGCCAGCGGCCACGATTGATTCCATCTCTGTCGCGAAACGTGTTGCGTTCGATCGAGGCAAGGGCATGACGTGGTTCCAGACCCGAGACAAGCCCACGTCGTTGGTTGAGGGAGCGTGCGTGGCGAGTCGTGGGGAAGCAACATCGTGAAAATCCGGTCGGTGCTGTTGCTCATCGCCAGTTTCGGAGTGTTGGGGGTTGCCTGTCGACCTGCGGCACCGCCTCCTCCCCCGCCACCGACCGTCATTGTGTATGGAGACTCGTTCCTGACTCAGGCACAAAGCTACGTAACCGCACACGCGGCCCAGCCGGGGTGGAACGTGGTCATTCGCCAGTACCCAGGTACGGCATTGTGTGACTGGTTCCCAAACATGCGTCAAGACGCAGCGACGATTCCTAACATCAAGGTGGTGGTCATCGTCTTCACCGGCAACCTGTTGACGCCGTGTGCTCAGGGACGTGGCGACCAGACTGCCGTCTACACCGCGGATGGCAACATTGCGGCCGCGTTTTGGCAGTCGCACGGTGTCCATGTTGCATGGGTTGCCCCGCCGGGAGCGGTCGAAACAACAGACCCCCAGCCGATGGCCAGCGTCTACCAAGGCGTGGCCGCTGCTTATGGACAGGGCTACGTCGATGGTGGAGCCAACTTTCGCGATCCAACGACCGGCGTGTGGGCGGTGACACTTCCTTGCCTCAGTTTCGACGTGAGTGCGGAACCGGCGCCCGGGGCCTGTGGAAGCGATGGCACCGTGCAGGTGCGCTTTTCTTCTAGCAACGGTCATATCTGCGACGTTGACTCTGGGCTAGCTCCATGTCCCGTCTACTCGTCGGGAGTTGTTCGATGGGGTTCCGCAGTTGCGTCGGCGGCATTATCGTCTTACGCCGAGCACTGAGCCCGCGGCACTGACAGGGCCGCCTCGTCCCCGTCCGCCACCTTCGGCTGGCTAGTCGGCAGCGACGCCCGGACCGCGGGTTAGGCGCGGGGGAGGCCGAGGATTCGGGTGGCGAGGATGTTCTTGTTCACCTGGGTGGTGCCGCCCGCGATCGTGTGGGAGCGGGCCATCACCCGGTCTCGGCCCCACTCGCCGGTGTTGGCGTCCGGGCCGAGCACGTCGCCGGCTACCTCGGCGACGTACTGCTCGGTCTCGCTCCACACCAGCTTGGCGATGCTGCCCTCGGGTCCGAGGGGGCGGCCGTGCAGCTCGCCGGAGATGGCGCGATCCGAGATGAGCTTGAGCAGCTCGGCCTGCAGGTAGGCGCGAGCGAGTCGGGCTCGCAGCGCCGGATCCTCGCTCGCCATGCGCCCGTCGCCGAGCGGCGTGCGACGCGCCTCGTCGAGGAGCCGCCCGACCTTGGCTCGCAGACCGAGGTGGAGCTTCGCGACGCCGCCGCGCTCGTGGGCGAGCGTGGTCATCGCGACCCGCCAGCCCTCGTTCACGGGCCCGAGGGTCTGGTCGAATGGGACCCGGACCTCGTCGAAGAACACCTCGTTGAACTCGTGCTCGCCGGTGATCGTGACCAGCGGGCGGATCTCGACCCCGGGTCGATCCAGGTCCACGAGGATGCAGGTGATCCCCCGGTGTTTGGGGGCGGCGGGGTCGGTGCGCACGAGCAGCTCGCACCAGTTGGCGACGTGCGCGAGCGTCGTCCAGATCTTCTGGCCGGTGATGACCCAGTCGTCGCCGTCGCGGGTCGCGCTCGTGCGGAGCGACGCGAGGTCGGATCCCGCGTCGGGCTCGGAGAAGCCTTGGCACCAGATATCGTCCCCGCGCCGGATCCCGGGGAGCAGGGCCTTCTTCTGGGTCTCGGTGCCATACGTCATGATCGCCGGGGCGACGTTGGGGATCCCGAGCACGTTGATGGGGCCCGGCGCGCCCGAGCGGTGCAGCTCCTCGTTCCATACGACTTGGTCCATCACGCCCGCGCCGCGTCCCCCGTACTCCGCCGGCCAGGAGATCGCGGCGTAGTCGGCGTCGGCCAACTCGCGGTTCCAGTCGCGGAGGCGTTCGAGGCCCGCCGATCGGGGGTCGAGGCGGGCGGCCATGCCGAGTGAGCGGATGTCGTCGGTCACGTGCGCGTCGAGCCAGCCGCGCAGCTCGGAGCGGAAGGCCTCCGCCTCGGCGGGGTAGGTGAAGTCCATCGGCGTCGTCAGTCGTCGAGTCCGCCGGCGGCGAGGCGGGCCTCGACGTCGCGTTGGCGGGCCACGTTCTCGGCGTGGAGTTCCTCGGTGGTGCGGATTCGCCCGTCGACCTTCAACTCGCCCATGACGTGCACCTCGCCCAAGGTGTCGTGCAGGTATCCGGGTCCCTCGCCGGTCGGGATGAACCACCCGGTTGGGCACATGGTGAGGATCTCGACGAACGAGAAGCCCTCCCGGCGTTCCTGGCATTCCAGGGCGCGTCGCACCATCTTCTTCGTGCGGGCCACCGCGCCGGCGTTGTGGACCGAGCCGCGAGCGACGTACGTCGCACCCTCGAGGCGGGCCAGCAGGTCGCCGATCAGGATCGGATACCCGTGGTACGCGGCGTCTCGACCCTCGAGGGTGTTCTTGGTGCGCTGACCCAGGACGGTGGTGGCGGTCATGTGGCCGCCCGTCTCGCCGAAGACGCCGTTGTTGAGAAGCACGCAGGTGACCGCCTCCCCCCGCGCCGCGGTGTGCAGGACCTCCTGGAGACCCTCGTTGACCATGTCGCCGTCGCCCTGGAGGGTGAAGACGGTCGCGTCGGGCCGCATCCGCTTGACGCCAGTCGCGACGGACGGTGCCCGCCCGTGGAGCGCCTGGACGAGGTCGACGTCGAGGGTCATCGAGAACGCCGTGTAGCAGCCGATTCCCATGACGCCGATGGTCTGGGCGGTGAGCTCGAGCTCGGTGATCGTGTCGAGGAGGCAGCGCAGCGCCAGCGGCTCGCCACACCCGGGGCAGAGATGGTGCTCGCCGGTGATGAGCAGGTCGGGTTTGAGCGCGCCGACCTGGCGGGCGTTGCTCGGCGGATGCTCGGTGTCGATCGTCACCATGATCTCTCCTTACCAGAGCGCACGTTCGTTGTCGGGCAGGGCGGGCAGCTCGGCGTCGGGGCCGCCACGGTGCACGGCGAGGATCCGCTCCCGGACGCGCTCCACGTCGAGGAGCTGCCCGACGCCGAAGCCCGACCCGTCGGTGGAGATGCCGCCGATGCCGACCACCGGGGCGCGCCCCAAGACCGCCAGGCGCACGTCGTCGATCATCTGCCCGGCGCACAGCTCGAAGGTCGCCACGGTGCGGACTCCGTCGGCGGCCGCGGCGACCGCGTCGCTCGGGAACGGCCAGAGGGTGATCGGCCGGACGTAGCCGATCCGCTCGCCCGTTGCCCGCAGCTCCCGAACTGCGGCGCGCACGAAGCGGGCGGGGCTGCCGAACGCGACGACGACGGTCTCGGCGTCGTCGACGAAGCCGGTCTCCACGCGCGTCTCGCGGCGTTGGATCTCGGCCTGCTTGGCGGTCATGCGTCGCAGGTGGGCCTCGATTCCGACCGGCTCGGTGCCGACCTTCGCGATGCCGAGTGGGGAGAGGAGCCGGGCGTCGCCGGTCCCGGTGCGGGATCCGTCGACCGCCCAGTCCTTGGCCGGGACCGACCCGAAGTTGATCGGCTCGATCGTCACGGACTCCTGGACGTGGGCGGTCAGGTAGTCGCCGTAGACCAGGACGGGGTTGCGCCACTGGTCGGCGAGATGGAAGGCGAGCTGGGTGAGCTCGACGGTCTCGGTGATGTCGAGCGGCGCGAGCACGACGTGTCGGTAGTCGCCGTGGCCGCCCCCGCGGGTGGCCTGGAAGTAGTCGCCTTGGTTGCGGGCGAGGTTGAAGATCACGAGCGGCAGCTCGGCGAGGGAGATCTCGGCGAACGATTCCTGCATCAACGACAAGCCTTGACCGGTCGAGCCGGTCGCGGCGCGCGCGCCGGTGGCGAGCGCGCCCCACGTCATGCCGACGGCCTCCAGCTCGCTCTCGGCGTTGATGCAGGTCCCGCCGACCTCCGGCAAGCAGCGCGCGAAGTGCTCGAGGACCTCGGTGAACGGGGTCATCGGGTACCCGGCGAAGAACCGGCAGCCCGCGGCGATGCTGGCGAGCGCGATGGCCTCGCTGCCCTCCATGAGCCGCCGGGTCGGGCCCGCCACCGTGGTGGTCACGCCGGAACCGCGGTTGCCATCGGCTGCTCGAACCGGAAGACCTCGAAGCAGAAGTCCGGGCAGACGAAGAGGCACGCCGCGCAGCCCGTGCAACCCGGATGCAGCAGCGGGGAATGGAAGCCGGCCTGGTTGAGCGCGGTACCCATCGAGAGCACCTGGGGCGGGCACGCGGTGATGCACAGCTCGCAGCCCTTGCACGCTTCAACGTCGATCGTGATGGTGCCCCGACTGGTGATCGTGCTCATGGGCGGGCCAGCTCCTCGCTCCAGGCGGGCACCGCGAGCGAGTCGAGCGCCTCGGCGCCGATCCGCAGCGCCGCCTCGTTGCGCTCCAGGTGCTGGCGCCGGTAGGCGGGCACGGACTCGCGCATCGCGGCGAGCAACGCGTCGAGACCGACGAGGCCCGTCACCGCGGCGTACGCGCCGACGATCACCATCGACGTGGCCAGCTCGTCGCCGGCCTGCGCGGCGAGCTCGGTCGCTCGAACCCGGTACACGTGGTACCGGGTGTCGTCGAGCGGGGCGCCGAACGTGGCCTCGTTGACGACCACCACCCCGCCGTCGCGCACCTTCGGTGCGATCGGCGCCCAATAGCGGTCGTGCATGGCGATCGCCGACCAGGTCGTGGACAGGAGCGGGGGAGACTGGATCGGCCCGTCACCGACGACCACCGTCCCGTCGGTGTTCATGCCGCGCATCGCGCCGCCGTAGATGCCGAAGAGCAACACGTCGCGTCCCTCGAGCACCGCGGCGGCGGCGAGCACTTGGGTGGCCAGCTGCACGCCTTGGCCGCCGATGCCGGTCAGGAGCACCTCACGTTCGGTCATGCCGGCTCCGCTCCGATGGCGCGCAGCGCGAACGTGACCGTGTGCGTGATCTCGTCGATCGCCGGCGTCGTCCCGCGGGCGATCGCGTCCTGGGTCTGACCCATCGTGAGGTGGTAGATGGCGTCGGCGTCTCGGCTCGGGTCGCCGCCGGTGGCCGCGATCGCCGCCCGGAGGGGGGCGACGACTCGTTCGCGCTGGGTGGCGGTCGCGTCGGGATACTGCTCGGTGAGCCGGGCCCCGTTCAGCGCGAACGGCCGTGTGTTCGCCGCGGCCTCCGTGTTGCGGGCCTGCTCGAATACCCCCTCGATCCAGGCTCGCACCGGGCCCGTCCCCGGCTCGGCCCGCGCCATGCGCCGCTCGAGGGCGCCGACGAGTCGGCGCTGCCCGTCCTCGAGGACGGCGAGGAGCAGCTCGTCCTTGCCGCGGAAGTGACGGTAGAACGCCTGGTTCGAGAGGCCCGCGGCGGTGACGATGTCGCTGACCCGAGGGTCGACCGACCCGGTCCGGCGCATCACCGCGTAGGCGGCGTCGACGAGGCGGCGCACCTCGTCGGCGTACGTCTCGGCCCGGTCAGCCAGGGTCCGGGCCGCCACCGCCCGCTCCACGGGAACGACGTTCTGCATTACCGGAACAATATTCCGACCGGGCCGGGACGGGCAAGTCCCGCCCACCTTCGGCGCGTCCCGAGCGCCGGGCACGGTACCGTGCCAGCGCCAGCCACGACGGGGGAAGTCGGATGGCACTCGAACTCCAACGGCGCGGAATCGACGAGGCGAGGGCCCGCCGCTACGTAGCCGACGGCTCCTGGACCGACCAGACGCTCGGCACCATCCTCGCCGAGGGTCTGGTGGAGGGCCGCCACCTCCCGCTCGTCATCTTCTCGGACACCCACCCGTTCCGGGGCACGTTCGGCGACGGCTACGAGCTCGCCCGCCGGGTCGCGGGAGGCTTGGCCGCGGTCGGGGTCGGGCCGGGGGAGCCGGTGGCGTTTCAGCTGCCGAACTGGATCGAGGCGGCCGCGACGTTCTGGGCGGTCGCGATGCTCGGCGCGATCCCGGTCCCGATCGTGCACTTCTACGGGGCGAAGGAGGTCGGCTTCATCCTCGAGCAGTCCCGGGCCCGGGTGCTCGTGACCGCCGACCGGTTCGGGCGCCTCGACTTCCTCGCCAATCTCGAGCAGGTGGCGCCGCGCCTCGACGCGCTCGAGCATGTCTTCGTCGTCGGTGACACGGTCCCGACCGGGGCGACGCCGTTCGCGTCGCTGGCCACCGCGGCGCCCATCGACGGGCCGGTGCCGACCGACCCGTCCGCGCCCGCGCTCGTGGCGTACACGTCGGGCACGACCGCGGATCCGAAGGGGGTCGTGCACTCGCATCGCACGATCGGCTTCGAGATCCGCCAGCTCGGGAGCATCCAGGCCAAGGGGGGACTCCCGGCACTGGTCGGCGCGCCGGTCGGACACGGCATCGGCATGCTCGCTGCGCTCCTCATCCCGGTGTGGCGCCGCGACCCGATCCACCTGATCGACGCGTGGGATCCGGGCCGGGTGCTCGCCACCATGCTCGACGAGGGAATCACGAGCGGGAACGGCTCGACCTACTTCCTGATCAGCCTGCTCGACCACCCCGACTTCAGCGACGCCCACCGGGCGCTCATGCCGCACATCGGCTTGGGTGGCTCGGCGGTCCCCGCGACGGTCGGGGAGCGGTGCGCGGCGATGGGGATCTCGACGGTGCGCAGCTTCGGGTCGACCGAGCACCCGTCGATCACCGGCATGACGCACGCCGCGCCGTACGAGAAGCGGCTCCACACCGATGGGCGGCCACTGCCCGGCGTCGAGATCGAGCTGCGAGGCGAGGACGCCCACCCGGTCGGTGTGGGCCAGCCGGGCGAGATCTGGAGCAAGGGTCCGGACTGCTTCGTCGGGTACACGGACCCGGCGCTGACCGCGGCGGCCTTCGACGCCGACGGCTGGTTCGACACCGGCGACGTGGGGGTGCTCGACGCCGACGGCTATCTCTGCATCGTGGACCGAAAGAAGGACATCATCATCCGAGGCGGCGAGAACATCAGCGCACTCGAGGTCGAGGAGCAGCTGCTGCGCCTGCCGGGTGTCGCCGAGGTCGCGGTGGTGGCGGCGCCCGACGCCCGCCTGGGTGAACACGGCTGCGCGTTCGTGCGTATGCACGAGGCGGCGAGCCCGCCGTCGCTGGAGACGCTGCGCGACCACCTGGAACGAGTGGGCCTGGCCCGCCAGAAATGGCCCGAGGAGATCCGCCCCATCGCGGAGTTCCCGCGCACCGCGTCGGGCAAGGTCCAGAAGTTCGTGCTCCGCCAGGGCCTGCGCGAGGAGGCCGCACCCTGACCCGAGCCGCTCAGGGCGACTCGCCGAGGTAACCCGCCACCAGCTCGCTCGCCGCGTCGCGGGCCGCGCCGTGCCACACCACCCGGCCCCGCCGCAGAATCACCGCCTGGTCGGCGAACTCGAGGGCCCGCTCGACGTACTGCTCGACGAGCAGTACCGCCACGCCCTCGCCGCGCGCTCGGGTCAAGGCGTCGAAGACCAAGTCGACGAGGCGGGGAGCGAGGCCGAGCGACATCTCGTCGGCCACCAGCAAGCGCGGCGGCGCGGCCAACACCCGCGCCAAGCTCAGCATCTGCTGCTCGCCCCCCGAGAGGGTGCCAGCCTGCTGGCGTCGGCGATCGGCGAGGATCGGGAACGTCTCGAAGGCCCGCTCGAGCGCGGCGGTCCGCTCGCCGCGCGCCACGGCGTAGCGGAGCCGCACCCGGAGGTTCTCGAGCACGCTCAGGTGCGGGAAGATCGCCCGCTCCTCCGGCACGTACGCGAGACCCTGACCGCTCATGCGGTGCGCCGGCCAGCCGGTGACGTCCCGGCCGGCGAGCCGGATCCGGCCGCCTGCCGGACGGACGCGACCGCAGATCGCGCCGGCCAGCGAGCTCTTCCCCGCACCGTTGGGACCCAGCACCGCCACGACCGCGCCCGGCGCCACGTCGAGGCTGACGTTGAAGAGGGCCTGGGCTTCGCCGTACCTGACGTCGAGGTCCGAGACGTCGAGTAGGGGCTCCGTCATCGCGGCGTCTTCTGGGCGGGCGCGGTGCCGAGATAGGCGGCCTGGACGTCGGCGCTGGCCCGGATCTCGTCCGGCGGCCCGTGCGCGATGACCCGGCCGAAGTCGAGCACCGTGATGTCGTCGCAGAGCTGGAGCACGAGCTCGACGTCGTGCTCGACGAGCACGAAGGCGACGCCCCGGTCGGCGCGCGCGGCGCGCAGGGCGGTCGCGACCCGCTCGGTCTCGTGGACGTCCAGGCCCGAGGTCGGCTCGTCGAGCAGCACGACGCGCGGCTCGGTGGCCAGGGCACGCGCCAGCTCCACGATCCGCCCCGTTCCGAGCGGCACCAGGGGTACCGGCTGGTTCGCGAACTTTCCGAGGTCCAGGAGGTCGAGGAGTGCGTCGACCGCTTCGTCTTCACCGGGCGAGGGTCGCCGTCCTAGCCCGACCAGGTCGCGGAGCAGGGACCGGTCGCGCCGTTCACGGATGCGGCGGGCGACGACGAGGTGGTCGCGCACGGTGAGCTCGTCGAAGAGCTCGAGGCGCTGGAAGGTGCGGGCCAGCCCGAGCCGGGCCCGACGTTGGGGGCTCGCCCGGGTGACGTCGGCCCCGGCGAGTTCGACCCGCCCGCTCCGGGGGCTCAGCAGGCCGGACAGGACGCCGAAGAGCGTCGTCTTGCCCGCTCCGTTCGGACCGACGAGCCCGACGATGGACCGGGCGGGCACGGTGAGGTCGACGCCGGCGAGGGCCCCGACGCCGCCGAAGCTGACCGCGATCTCGTGCGCGTGCAGCAGCGGGTCGCTCACGCGGGAGCCTGTCCTTCGAAGGTGGGGGACCGACGGGCGCGTCGTAGTCGCAGGACGCGGACGCTGTGCTGGATGTCGAAGAGCGAGCCCCGGGGGTTGACCGCCAGGCGGATCGCGCCGAGTCCGAACAGCAGCGTGGGGACCATCGCCCAGCTGGTGGGGAGGTGCTCGCTGAACAGCTGGGGGACCACCGCGAACAGCAGCCCCGCGATCAGGGCGGCGAGGACCGAACGGGTTCCGAAGCTGGCGACGATCGCCAGCCAGACGATGCCGATGAGTACCTCGAAGCTGTCGGGTGAGGCGCGTCCGATCGTGATCGCGAACAGCGCGCCGCCGAGCCCGGCGATGAACGAGCTCACGCCGAACGTGAGCAGCTTCGAGCGGACGATCCGCACGCCGATGGTGGCGGCGGCCTGTTCGCTGGATCGCATCGAGGCCAGCACCAACCCGGTGGTGGCGCGGCGCAGGTTGACGGTGAGGACGGCCAAGACGCAGAAGATGGCGGCGAGCAGCAAGAAGAAGGTACTGGTGTCGTTGAAGTTGATGCCGAGGAAGATGGGTCGACCGAGCGAGATTCCGGCCCCGAAGTTGTCGAACTCGGGACGGGCGAACACGAGCTGCTCGATGAGCAGCGCGAACGCCAACGTCGCCAACGCAAGGTACACGTCGCCGAGCCGCAGACTCAGGGAGGCGACGAGCAGCCCGATCGGCACCGCGACGAGCGCGCCGGCGAGGACCGCCAGCCCGATCGGCCAGCCCGTCGCCGACGAGAACGGGTTCGGGACCAGCCATCCGAAGAGCGGTGAATGGGTCGCCAGCGAGGCGGTGGTCAGCGCGCCGATGCCCGCCAGCGTGGCCTGGCACAGCGAGAGCATGCCCCCCTCGCCCGTCACGATGGTGAAGGTCAAGAAGAGGATGGCGAGCGCCGCGCCCTGGCTGACGACCCCCACCCAGAACGTGCTGAGCCACAGCGGCACGGAGAACAGCGCGACGGCGACGGCGAGCGGGCCGATCGCGGCCCGCCAGCCCCGGAGGGGTGGTGGCGGCGCCACCTCGCGTGCCCGGGCGCCGGCCCGCCGGTCGACCTCGAAACGCTCTCGTCGCAATCCCGGGTAGAGCAGCAGGCAGCCGAGCATGACGATGAACGGGACGCTGGGCCGAAAGCCGGTCGACAAGACGCCGTGGCTGGGGAGGAAGTCGACCGCAATGCCTTGGATGAGCCCGATGGCCATCGCGCCGAGGAACGTGAGCGGCAGGCTGGTGAGCCGGCCGACCACCGCGGCGGCGAACGACGCGACGAGCAACAGGGTGAACTCGCCGTTGCTCAACCCGAGGATCGGCGCGAGGAGGATCCCGGCGAGCCCGGCCAGTGCCGTGCCGACCATCCACGATCCGGCGGTGACCATCGTGGTGTTGATCCCGGAGATCGCCGCCGTGCGGGGCGAGTCGACCGTCGCCCGGGTCGCCAGCCCCACCGGGGTGGCGCGGAGGAGCGCGCTGAGTCCCACCACGACGACCGCGCCGCCGATCAGGACCGCGACCTGGTTCGCGTTGACCGAGACGCCGAGCGCGCTGAGGTGGTAGATCGCGACCGGCACCGTCGCGAACCCTTGGGGCTGCAGGATCTGACCCTGGCTGAACGGGAACGCGAGCTGTACCCCGGCGGGGAGTGCGACCCAGAGGCCCACCGTGGCGAGGAACCGGACGTCAGGGGGCGAGTGGGTCAGATGTCGGAACAAGATTCCCCACAGCGCGAGGCCGAGCAGGGGTGAGAACACCAGCAGCGAGATCGCCGCCGACGCGGGGATCGACCATCCCTGCACCTGATTCAACCAGTGGAAGAAGACCGCGACCGTGTACGCGGTGGCCCCGTGCGCGAAGTTGATGACCCGCGACGACGAGTACGTGAGCACCAGGCCCAGCGCCGAGATGGCGTAGATGCTCCCGAGCACGAGGCCCGCGAGGACATACCCCTGCAACGCCCCTCCTCAGTCGCGGCGGGGCCGGCCCGGACGAGCCGGCCCCGTCAACGACGCGGTTCTAGCCCTCGGCTTGCTGAGCTGCGGTGAGTTTCGTGATCTTGTTTCCGTTGATGACGCCGGTGGCGCAGAACGGCTTGCTGTTGAACTGCGGCACGAACACGCCGTTTTGGACCTGGACGTAGTACACGCAATAGAAGGGCCGCCCGAAGATGTTCGAGAAGTCGATGGGTGCGAACGCGCCGTGCGCGGTCCAGCCCTTCTCGAGCCGCAAGTTCGTGACGAAACCCTTGCGGGTCGGGCAGCTCAGCCCGGCTGCCTTGAGGCCCTCGATGAACGTGTCGGCCGAGAGCCACCCGATATAGGGAATCTCACCCTGGTAGTACTTCCCTTCCTTCTGCATCTGGGCCTTGTAGGTCACGTACGCCGGAGGGTTGGACTCGAACGGGATGACCTCGAGCCCGAAGTACACGCCGTTGATGCCGGGCAACGACGTGACGCGGCTGTCGTACCCGCCCGGGTAGACGGTCGCCTTCAGCTTGTGGTTGTCCTGGACGAGCGCCGCCGAGAGCGCCACGTTCTGGAGGAAGTCCATCCCGGTGACGAGCGCGTCCGCTCCGGTGTCCTTGATCTTCTGGGCCTCGGCGGTGAAGTCCTGCTGACCGACTGCCACGTCGGCGGTCTGGTACACGACCTTGATCGGCGACTTCGTCAGCTTGATCGACTTGGCGATCTGATCGACGAACGTCGCGCTGTTCGACGTGTTCACCCCGACGAGGGCGAGCTTGGTGACACCCTTGGTCTTCAAGAAATCGGCGGTGTTGGTCGTGAACGTCGTGGCCGGGTTGGGCGGCTGACTGTTGCGCCACCCGAACATGTTCGGGTACTTGCCGAACGACGCCAGGCCGAGGTGCCAGCCCGCCACCGGGATGCCCTGCTGGTTCAGGTACTTGGCGCTGGCGTCCGCCGAGAGGCTGTTCTCGATGATCCCGAAGACACCGTCCTGCTCGACGAGCTGCTGAGCGGCAGTCACGTTGCGCGCCGGGTCACCGATGTCGTCGACGACCGTCAGGCTGATCTTGCGCTTGCCGAGTTCGCCGGTCGCGTTCGCCATGTCGATGCGGGCCCGCATGCCGTCCTCGGAGGCCGCAAAGGACGGGGCGTCGGGTCCGGTCTCGGGGAGGATCGCTCCCACCTTGATGTCGGTGCTGCTCACCCCGTCGCTGTTCGGGCACGGATTGGGTGCCTTCACTGGCTTGAGGTTCGAGAACTGCCCAGACCCGCCGCCGCTGCTCGCCGCACCGGCCGTCCCACCCAGCAGGCCTGCCGGCCCGACGGTGAGCGCAACCGCGAGCACCAGTGCCACGCGTCGAATGACCATCGTTTCCCCCTCGAGCTATGGTCACCAGAACCGGTGGAGTATCCACCCTGGCGGTGGTGCCCGTCAGGTTCTGGACGCCGCGCTCAGGCGCTCGACGAGCAGGGTGCGCTGGATCTGACCCGTCGCGGGCGTCCGGGGCAGCGCCTCCACGACCTCGAGGCGCCGGGGTTGCTTGAACGCGGCGAGGCGGCCGTCGCAGTGCGCCCGCAGCGACTCGACGCTCAACTCATGGCCCCGACCGGTCGCGGGCACCACGACGGCACAGACCACGTCCCCCCACCGGACATCTGGGAGCCCGATCACGGCGACCTCCGCCACGGCCGGGTGGGCGGCCAGGACCCGTTCCACCTCCCCGGGTGAGACCGTCTCACCCCCCGTGCGCAGCACGTCGCGTGCCCGTCCGACGATCGACAGGTATCCCTCGTCGTCGAGCGCCCCGAGGTCCCCGGTGTGGTACCAGCCGTCGCGCAGTGCTCCCTCGGTTGCCTCGGGCTGCTCGAAGTAGCCATCCATCAGGAACTCGCTGCGGACGCAGACCTCGCCGTCCTCGCTGAGGCGCAGGTCGACGCCCGGCGCCGCCAGCCCCACCGAGCCCGGCTTGCGGGCCAGGTCGATGTCGCCCAGGAGGGTCGCCGGCCCGGCCTCGGTCGAGCCGTAGTAGATGCGGGTGGCGGTACCCGGAAAAGCCGCCTTGATGGCGCGGAGGAGCTCGGGCGGCGTCGCCGAGGTCCCGGTGTCGCACTCGCGCACCGAGCCCAGGTCGTAGCCGGCGTGACCATGCTCGAGCACCCGGTCCCACACCGCGGGCAGGCAATACAGGCGGCTCGCCCGGCGGCGTTGCGCGGTCTCTAGCAGCACCGCCGCCTCGGGCGACGAGAAGTGCACAGGAAGCCGCATCTGCCAGGCGTTCAGCGCCATCGACCAGCCCGACATGTGGAAGAGCGGGAACATGCACACCGTGCCGCCCTCCCAGTCGGTGATGAGGTTGGGGAAGCTGCGGAGATAGCTGCAGCGATGCGAGAGGACGACGCCCTTCGAGCGGCCGGTGCTCCCGCTGGTGAAAAAGATGACGTGGGTATCGCGCTCCTCGAGCGCACGCTCGGCGACGTCCGCTCCCTCCGAGCGCGCCGCGTCGTGAAACAGCTCAGCTTGGCGGACGAACTCGAACGCCGCCGCCTCGTGGGACGCGTCGACCACGGTCAAGCGAGGCCGGGCGTACCCGATGACCTCGGTCGCCTCGTCCACACCCAGGCGGGCGTTGACCGGCATGAACGCCGCACCCAGCTTGGCCAAGGCTCCGAAGATCGGCATCGCCTCGAGCCCGGTCTCGCCCCACCACGCGACCCGGTCGCCCCGGCCGACCCCCCGGGCGGCGAGGGCCCGAGCCACCCGGTTCGACTCCACGTCGAGGTCGCCGAAGGTGAGCTCGTCATCGCCCATCGTCGCCGCCAGGCGGCCCGGGACCACCCGTGCCGCGTGGCGGATCACGTCGCCCACCAACAGGCCCATCGGGGCGAAGCGTAGGCGGGCCCGCCCCGCCCGCCTCCGGCGACCATCCGGCCGGGCTTGCGGCGGCCCGCCGATTAGCAGACGACAATGATTGTCGATAAACTGCTCTTGTCATGAAGACGGTCGAGGACCTCACCGAGCGGTTCCGGGAGCGGGGTCTTCGCGTGACGCCGCAGCGCCAAGCCATCTTCGGGCTGCTCCACGCTGACGCCAGCCACCCCACGGTGGAGACGCTCCACGAGCGCGCCCGGAGCTCCATGCCGACCATCTCGCTCAAGACCGTCTACCAGACCGTCCACGACCTCGAGGCGATGGGCGAGGTCGAGCTCATCCACCTCGGCACCGGAAGCGTGCGCGTCGACCCGAACGTCGAGCACGCGCACCATCACCTCATCTGCACGGTCTGCGGCAACGTTCGCGACGTGCTCGTCGACGTGCGCGATCTCCGCCTCCCCGCCCGGGATCGACGCGGCTTCACCGTCGCCGACGTCGAGGTTCACTTCCGCGGCGTCTGCGACGACTGCGCCGCCCGGCAGCTGTCATAAAACCGACGATCCAAACGAAGATCCAAAAGGAGCAAGCCCACCATGCCTGGACTCAACGGAAGCCAGACCCACGACAACCTCAAGACCGCCTTCGCTGGTGAGAGCCAAGCGAACCGCCGCTACCTCTACTTCGCGCAGAAGGCCGATGTCGAGGGCTACCCGGACGTCGCGGCGCTGTTCCGCTCCGTCGCGGAGGGCGAGACCGGCCACGCCTTCGGTCACTTCGACTTCCTCGCCGAGGTCGGCGACCCGGTCACCGGCGTCCCGGTCGGCCCGACCCAGGACAACCTGAAGTCGGCCGTCGAAGGGGAGACCTACGAATACACCGAGATGTACCCCGGGTTCTCCAAGACCGCCCGCGACGAGGGCTTCGACGAGATCGCCGAGTGGCTTGAGGTGCTCGCCCGCGCCGAGAAGAGCCACGCCGGCCGGTTCACTGCCGGACTCGGGTCGCTCGACAACTAACCCGGAACCGCACGACGGTGTCGACGGCCCCGGGAACCTCCCCGGGGCCGTCTGACGCGACCAGGCAGGCGACCACGGGCCTCGTCGCCGGCGACTGCCACCTGGCGAACCCCGCGATCCGCGAGGCCGCCGAACGAGTGCCCCCGGATCCCGTCGAGTCCCGGCCCGTGCGGACGGGCTGAACGAGGAGGAGTGAAGCGGTGCGCAAGCTGACCCTGAGCGACATCAAGGACCTCCGCGAGTACGAGCGGGAGCGAGAAGCCTTCCGGGCCGAGATCGTCGCCGCCAAGAAGCGCCGCCGCATCCAGCTCGGCGACTTGATGACGATCGTGTTCGAGAACGCGGCCACCATGCGCTTCCAGGTCCAGGAGATGGCCCGCGCCGAGCGGATGCTGCGAGACGAGCAGATCGCCCGGGAGATCGAGACCTTCAACGACCTCATCCCAGCGGACGGCGAGCTCTCGGGCACCCTGTTCATCGAGATCACCGACGACGAAGCGCTCCGCTACTGGCTGCCCCGTCTCGTCGGCATCCACGAGCACCTGCACATCGTCGTGGGAGCAGCGATCGTGACCGGGTACGCCGAGGACGTCGACCGGCTCACCCGGCCCGACACCACCTCCACCGTGCACTACCTGAAGTTCGCCTTCACGCCGGACCAGCAGCAGACCTTCGAGACCGCGCCGGTCCGGCTCGTCATCGACCATCCCGAATACCAGGTCGATGTCACGCTGAGCGACGAGCAGCGAGACGAACTGGTCGGAGACTTCGCCGCTTGAGCCTCCGGATCCCGATCTCGCGGCTCGACCCTGCGCTCGCGCTTCCCGAGCAGGCCCACGAGCACGACGCCGGCTACGACCTCACCGCCCGCGTCGACGCCGTGCTCGACCCGCGGGGCGGCCGTGCGCTCGTCCCCACCGGAGTCGCGGTGGCGATCCCGGCGGGTCACGCCGGACTCGTGCTGCCCCGCTCCGGGCTTGCGCTCCGCCACGGGGTGACCTGCCTGAACACCCCGGGGCTGATCGATCCTCCCTACCGCGGCGAGCTCAAGGTGCTGCTGATCAACACCGACCCCCACTCGCCCTACACCGTGCACAGGGGTGATCGCATCGCACAGCTCGTCGTCACGGCAGTCGAATCGACGATCGACTGGATCGAGGTGGAATCGCTCGACGAGACCACGCGCGACACGTTCGGGTTTGGTTCGACCGGACGCTAACGCCGAGCCGACATCCCGCGGCCACCGTTTCGACCCCCGCCGATGGACCCCCGAGTCGGCTCGCCACTAGCGTGCGGCCGTGCCCCGCGACCGCAAGTTTCGCTTCGGTGTCATGGCGCCCCGAGCCGAGTCAGCGACGCAATACCGCGACGCGGCCCGCCAGTGGGAGGACCTCGGCTACTCGACGCTGTTCGTGCCCGACCACTTCGTCGACCACCCCTTAGCCCCGATTCCCGCGATGGCCATGGTCGCCGAAGCGACCACGCACCTGCGAGTCGGATCGCTGGTGCTCGGCAACGACTACAAGCATCCCATCGTCCTGGCCCGGGAGGCCGCGACGCTGGACCTGCTGTCCGAGGGTCGCCTCGAACTCGGCGTCGGCGCCGGATGGATGACCGCCGACTACGAAAAAGGCGGGCTCCCCCTCGACCCGCCCGGGGTGCGCGTCGACCGACTCGCGGAATCGGTCGCCGTCCTCAAAGGCCTCTTCGGCCCTGAGCCGTTCACCTTCGACGGCCAGCACTACAACATCCACGAACTCAACGGACTCCCCAAGCCCGTCCAACAGCCCGGACCGCCAATCCTCATCGGCGGCGGCGCCAAGCGCGTCCTATCACTGGCGGCCCGCGAAGCGGACATCGTCGGCATCAACGCCAACCTGCGCCGCGGCGAAGCCGAACACCCCGACGCCGCGCAGTCCCTGAGTGCCGCGGCAACCGACCAGAAGCTGGCGTGGGTCCGCGACGCAGCCGGGCCCCGCTTCGACGACCTCGAGATCCAGCAGTACGCCGGATTCGTCTTCTTCACCGAGGACCGCCAATCCCTGGCGGAGGCCATGGCCCCCGCCTTCGGTGTGAGCCCCGACGTGGCCCTCGAGACCCCGATCGCGATCGTCGGCACCGCTGAGCAGATGGTCGACGACCTCATCGCCCGGCGCGAGCGGTGGCAGATGAGCTACGTCGTCGTCGACGATGCGGTGGCGGACCAGTTCGCCCCGGTCGTGGACCGGCTGGCCGGCACCTAGCGAGGCGAGATGGCCCACGATCACAAGTTCCGATTCGGAGTCCAGGCCGGCGGATCGCACGACCCCGCCGGCTGGCGAGAGCTCGCTCGCAAGATCGAGGGTCTCGGCTACTCGACCCTGTTCATGCCCGACCACTTCATCGACACCGAGCTCGCCCCGATGGTCGGTATCTCCTTCGCCGCCGCCGTGACCGACCACCTCCGCGTCGGCATGCTCGTACTCGGCAACGACTACAAGCACCCCGCCGTCACCGCCAAGGAAGCAGCGACGGTCGACGTGCTCTCGGAAGGCCGACTCGAGTTCGGGCTCGGGGCGGGATGGATGCAAACCGACTACGAGGCACTCGGTTTGGCGTACGACTCGCCCGGCGTGCGCATCCAGCGTCTCGAGGAAGCCTTGGCCATCGTCAACGGTGCATGGGGCGACGGCCCGTTCGACCACACCGGCCCGAACTACACGATCCGCTCCTACAACGGCATCCCGAAACCGACCCAGCAACCGCGACCGCCCGTCCTCATCGGCGGCGGAGGTCCCCGGCTGCTGCGCCTCGCCGGACGCGAGGCCGACATCGTGGGGATCAACCCCAACCTGCGCGCCGGCGCCATCACCGCCGACGCGATCCAGTCGGCGGTCGCCGACCAGACCGTCCAGAAGATCGCCTGGGTACGCGAAGGAGCCGGCGCTCGCTTCGACGACCTCGAACTCCAGATCCGGTACTACCTCTCCGCCATCACCGACGACGCACGAGGCCTCGTTGAGGCGCTCGCTCCCGGCTTCGGACTCACCGCCGACGAAGCGCTCGCGTCCGGGACCGCTCTGGTCGGGACGGTGGACGAAGTCTGCGACACCCTGCTGCAGCGCCGCGAGGCCTGGGGCGTGTCGTACATCGTGGTCGGCGACGACAACTTCGAGAGCTTCGGCCCGGTCGTCGCCCGCCTCGCCGGCACCTAGATCGCGCCGGACCACCAGTGCTCATGGCGCGCGTCGAGTCGAGCCTCCACTCGTCGTAACCGGGCGGCGCCGACGGACAGGGCGGAGGCCTTCGTTTCGGGGCTGCTGCGCTATCCTCTACCGCTCGCGCGGACGTGGCTCAGCTGGTAGAGCATCACCTTGCCAAGGTGAGGGTCGCGGGTTCGAATCCCGTCGTCCGCTCCAACAGAAGCCCAGCTCAGAGGCATGAACGGGGGGAGGAGGAGCCGCGTGCGTTTCGACGGGAAGACCGTCATGGTGACGGGCGCAGGCGGCTTCATCGGCAGCACGCTTGTAGAACGCCTCGTCGATGACGGCGCGCGCGTTCGAGCGATGCTGCGCTACACCTCGCGAGGGCAGCGCGGATGCCTCGACCACGTGCCGGACGCGGTGATGCGGAACGTCGATGTCACGCTCGGCGATGTGCGGGATCTCGACGCCGTGCGCGAGGTCGCCCGCGGGGCTGATGCGATCTTCCACCTGGCCGCGCTCGTCGGCATTCCCTACTCCTATGAGCACCCCCAGGAAGTGATCGATACGAACATTATCGGCACTTCGAATGTTCTGCTGGCCGCGAAGGATCTCGCGACGTTGGAGCGTGTTGTGGTCACCTCAACGAGCGAGGTGTACGGCTCCGCGCTGCGCATACCGATGGACGAGCAACACCCGCTGCAGGCACAATCGCCGTACAGTGCGACCAAGATCGCGGCCGATGCGCTGGCGCTCAGCTTCCACCGCTCGTTCGACCTGCCGGTGACGGTCGTCCGGCCCTTCAACGCCTACGGGCCGCGACAGTCTGCCCGTGCGGTGATCCCCGCCATCATCACCCAGGCATTGGTCGGCACGACCCTGAAGCTCGGGACCCTGGAACCGACGCGCGACTTCACCTTTGTCGAGGACACGGCTCGGGGGTTCGCCGCCGTCGCCTCGTCCGATGAAGCACTGGGCGAGGTCGTCAACATCGGTTCGGGCACCGAGGCGAGCATCGGAGACGTCGTCGCGAAGGTTGGCAAGATCGTTGGCCGCGAACTCGTCGTTGTCGGCGATGAGCAGCGCGTCCGCCCGGTCAAGAGCGAGGTATCGCGGTTGTGCGCAGACAACACGAAGGCTGAGAAGCTCGCCGGGTGGCATGCTCAGGTGTCGCTCGAGGAAGGGCTCCGGCGGACGGCCGAGTGGATCGAGGCGCACCTCGACGAGTACCGGCCTTCCGAGTACGCGGTATGAAGACTGTGCTGCTCGCCGGTGGGCGGGGTGTTCGGCTGCGTCCCCTGACGTACAGCATCCCCAAGCCATTGCTGCCGGTCGGTGAGCGTCCGATCCTGGAGTTGATCATCGAGCGGCTGAAGACCTTCGGATTGCGCGACCTCGTCATCGCCGTGGGCTACCGGGCCGAGCTGATCGAGACCTACTTCCGAGACGGCTCGCAACTGGGCGTGCACATCGAATACGTGCGCGAAGCCGAGCCGCTGGGCACTGCGGGGCCGTTGGCGCTGGTGCGCGATCAGTGTGGTGCCCGAGGGGATGAGTCGCTGCTCGTGATGAATGGCGACCTCCTCACCGACCTCGACATGCGACAGGTGGTCGAGTTCCACGAGCGCGGCGATCACGACCTGACCGTGGTCACCCGCGAGTACCAGCTCGAGCATCCCTACGGTGTCATCCAGTGCGAGGGCGACCGGATCGTCTCCATCGTCGAGAAGCCTGTCGTGACCGACACCGTGAACGCGGGGGTCTATGTGTTCCGGTGCTCGACGCTCGACCTCGTACCAACCGGGACGGTGTTCGAGATGCCAGAACTCATGAACATCGCTGTGGCAGCCGGGCGCGACGTCGCGGCGTACCCGTTCGACGGCGCATGGCTCGCCATCGACCGCATGGAGCAGCTGGCTGACGCCGCGCGCGTCGTGACCGATACCCACGCGTGAAGCTATCGATCGTCATCCCAGTCCGAAACGAGGTCGCCACGGTTGCCACGCTCATCGAGCGGGTGCGTGAGGTCGACTGCGGTATGCCAAAGGAGCTGATCGTCGTCGACGGCGCGTCGACCGATGGCACCCGAGAGCTCCTCCTCTCGCTCGGTGACGTCCCGGGTCTCGTGCTCGTGCTCGAAGATGAGGCGCGCGGCAAGGGGCGGGCCGTGCGCACAGGGTTCGAACGGGCCACTGGCGACATCGTCATGGTGCAGGATGCCGACCTCGAGCTGAATCCCTCGGAGATCCCGTCGCTGCTGGCACCGATCCTGGAGGGCGAGACCGCGGTTGTGTTCGGGTCGCGCTTCAAAGAGCGCGGGCGCGGCACCGCGCCGCTCGTTGGCTACCTGGGCAACATGGTGCTGACGTGGACGGCGAACGCGCTCTTCCTCGCTCACCTCTCCGACATCCTCACGTGCTACAAGGTGATGCGGGCCGACGTCGCGGCCGGCCTCGCCCTTCGTTGCGACGGCTTCGACATCGATGCCGAGATCACATGCCGTCTGCTGCGCGAAGGGCAACGCATCGTCGAAGTGCCGATCACGTATGAGCCGCGCGGCGTTGACGACGGCAAGAAGCTCACCCGCAGGGTGGGATGGAGCGTGCTGCAGGCCATCCTGCGCGTCAGGTTCGCGCCACGCGTCGGGCCTGCCGAGTCGTGAATCCCGTCCGGCGGTCGGAGCTCACACTCGGTCTCAACTGAGGCGACTGGCCGGCCCCGTCAGCTCCGGAACGCCGACGACCGATCGCGGTGTCGGCGGCGGTTCTGAACCCTCTGGGCAGGTCCGTCCCAGCGCAGCCGGGTCATTTGCACGAGGGGCCCTTGGGGATGGGTGGGCCGAATACGGCGGGATTGACCGCGCCGTTGCCGTTGGCGTAGGTGTCGCCGGCGCTGTCGGTGGTGGAGGGTCCGGCGGCCTGTGGTGTCCCGGCGACGGATGGACCGACGCTGACCGATCCACCGCCGCTGGGGAGCGTGATCGAGGTGAAGTCTTTGCCGAGGACCACTTCGACGGTCGCGCCCTTGATGGTGGGGTCCTCGAGGAGCTGGGTGGTCGGCGTGAGGTATTGGAGCAAGAGCTCCCCTTGGTCGATCGCGCCGGGCTTATAGCGGACTTCGGTGTGGTCTGGTGGGTGGGCGACGCTGCCAGTTCCGCCGGAGCGGAAGCCGGCTTTCTGGACGAAGTCGTGGAGGGTGCTTTGGGCGAGCGCCGCGCTTCCGGTCGCGTCGACGACTTTGACATGCACCTGGGGCGGGGTGATGGTCTTGATTGACCCGCTCGTGGCGATGCCGCTGAAGTCGCGGAGTTGAGCCAGGACGGACTGGTCGTCGGGAGTCTTGACGTAGAGGACGTCTTGGGCGCCCTGCATGGGGCCGTACATGTACGGGAGCGTCTCGAAGTCGAGATGGCTGGTGTCGTTGGGGTTCACGGTCCGGAACGCGTCGAGGAGGTTGAAGATGTCATTCTTGGTCAGGTTCTGGTCGAATTCCATGTAGCCCAAGACCTCGCCGGCGATCTCGTTCGCCGTGATCGGGTCTTCGAGGCTGCGTTGGACGGCGATTCCGGCGAGCTCGCGGATGAACTGTTGTTGGCGGGCGATACGGCCGATGTCGGCGGTGGGGTCAGCGAGGATCCATTGGTGGGACAACAAGCTGTAGAACTCAAGAGTTCTCGACCGCACGTACGCGAGGGCTTGGAAGCCGTTGAGCTCGCTGCAGCCCCCCAGGGGGATGGCCAGGTCGCTCTTCGGGTCCCGGGCCGGATACGGGAAATACACCGGCACTGAGCCGATGGTGTCGATGATGGATTGAAAGCTCTCGAAGTTGACCGAGATGAAGTGGTTGATCGGGACGTCGAAGTCGGCTTCGAGGGTCTGAATCGTCTTGTTGGGTCCGGCACCGAACGCGTTGTCGATCTTCGCCATCCCTATCCCTGGGACGTTGACCCACAGGTCGCGGGGGAACGAGACGATGAGCGTCTTCTTCAGATTGGGCTCGACGTGGACGACCATCATCGTGTCGGAGTTGACGCCGGTGACTCCCTGGTCGCAGAGTCCAAAGGCGGAGCTCTGGACCTTCAGCGCGCAGCGTGAGGTCGAGCCGAGAACCAGATAGTTCGCACCTTGTGCCGGTGCGGGCGCGACGGTCACGTTGACGCGTCGCACGCTGGCGATCTTCGTCGAGATGTCCTCATTCACCGCGACGACGCCGCCGATGGTGAGCACGGCACAAAGCCCGAGGGCGATGAGGAAGCGCCTTCCCAGTCGACGGGTCATGGGCCCTCCCATCCAGACGCGGTACGGGAGCGGGGATCGAATGAGGCCGGCGGCTGGACCGCCACGCTCGGCTGCGCAAAGAGGCTCGAGCTGGTCGGTGCGCTGGATTTGGATGTCGGAGCGACGGAGGCCGCGTTGGACATCGCGCGGCGACGCTTCGACCGAGCCACGAATACCGAACTCAGATGATCCGCTGCCCAACCCGTTCGAGTGTGACGCCCCAGCCGGTTCATTGCTCGTCGCTTCTTCTAGGTGTGCCAGTGGTCATGTTCGATTGTCGCGTGAGCGCCGGCCACCGTATCGAGATCGCGTCCCGTGTGGACCGCGGCCCGGTCGAGGTGGGGGCTAGGGTGTCGGAGGTCGCGGTCCACTGCCGGACTCGCCGCCAGGGGTGGATCCCGCGCCTCAGGTGTCTACCTGGTCGACTCATGGCCGACTGGCCACCCGGCGGGCCCCTCGAGCGGAGAGCTCGGGAGCGGGTCGTGGTCGGCCGCGTTCTTGACAGATTCTTGACGCGTTCGGTGTCCCGCGATGCGAGCCATGCGCCACTCGATCCGCTACAAGAAGTGGATGGGCGTGAGCGCCACGCCGTGCCCAGCGGGAAGCCGCTCGTCGTGGGCCCCGAATCTGCCCCGCACGACACCCTGACGCTCCAGCCCGACACCACATGAGCGCGCGGCGACTAGGTGAACGGTGAACATCCCCGGCCACGGTGAGGCCACGATCAACGCGTCGAACACCGGGGGCCCCAGCTGGTCATCGACACGATGACGGTCGACTTCGGCATCCCCATCAACGACCACGTCCAGTTCCAGGCCATGCCCTCAGCGGAGGGCCCTCGGCGCGCCGCCCGCGAGGCGGGGACGGACTGAGATGGCCAAGGCGGTCCGGTGCCCGAGCTGTGGCACCAAGAGGCGAGTCGAAGGGCTCGACTCCGCCACGTTCCGCTGCGAGCAGTGTGGACAGGTCCTGAAGGTGCCCCCCGCCGTTCGTCGGGGGGCGAAACCCGCGCCGGCGCCTCCCCCCCGACGCTCGCGTGGCCCGGCGCCGATCGCCGCGCCCGCACCGGTCGCGGCCCCCCCGCCACCTCGACGCTCCCCAGGATCGAGATCCTCTTCTCGGGGGCTGCGGAGAGCTGGCCACGCGTGGCGGCGCGTCCCCGGCGAACGTCGTCGCCACCGCAAGCTCAAGTGGACCGCGGGAATCCTCGGCCTGGTCATAGTCCTGGTGGTTGGCTCCGCCGCTGGCTATGCGTGGTACCTCAACCACGAGATCCAGCGGGTGGATGTCAAAGATCTCTCGGCGGCCCCCACCAGGGGCGCCGACGCCAATACCGAGAACATCTTGATGGTCGGCTCCACGTCGCGCTGTGCGCTGAAGGTACAAAACGCGGCCTATGGCCTGTGCTCGCAGGGAGTCAACGCGGTGAACAGCGATGTCGTGATGATCCTGCACCTCAATCCCTCGACGCATTCGGTGTCGATCCTCTCCATCCCCCGTGACCTCTTCGTGCCCAACGCCCGAAGCGACGGTGCGAACAAGATCGATGCCGCCCTCTACCAAGGCCCCAACCAGTTGGTCGACGCAGTCCAGGAGGACTTTGGCATCCCGATCCAGCACTACGTGGAGCTCAACTTCGACAGCTTCATCAACGTCGTGAACGCTCTCGGCGGCATCAAGATGTACTTTCCCGAGCCGGTGTACGACTCGTACTCGGGGCTGAACATTCAAACGACCGGGTGTATCCAGCTCAACGGGACCCGAGTGACGCAGGCGCACGGCGAGCGGATCGCCCGCCACCACGACTCCGAGGACCACGCTGGCGGGGCCGCCCCGGTCAGTCAACCAGCTCGGCGCCGACCGCCACCGTCGGGAGCTCCAGCGACGGCCTGTCCACTCAGCACGGAGCCGCGCGCGGCGCCGGCGGTCCGAGCGCGGCGGTGTTGGAGATGGAGGCGTGCACCGCCGCGCTCGGCGGTGCGGTCGTCACGGTGGTGCTGCCGGTCGCACCGGCCGTGGGCGCGCCGCCGGGACTCGGTGCCGACGGATTGGCACCGATGCCCGTTCCGCCGAGGCTGGCGACCATGGCGCTGGCACCGGGATCGCTCAGGTACAGGACCGACTGACCGTTCTGGTTGGGGCCCTCCGCTGAGGGCATCGTTTGGAACCGGACATGGTGGGTGTCGTTGGGGTTGATGCCGACGAACGTGTCGACCAGGGTCAGCACGTCGTCTCGAGAGAGGCCGCTGTCGACGGTCAGGTGCTCGAGGACCCGGTCGGCGATCTCGTTGGCGGTCAGGGGGTTGTCGCGACTCTTGGCAAGAGCCAGTGTGCCGAGCTGGCGGACGAAGTCCTGCTGGCGGGCGATGCGGTCGATGTCGGGGACCGCGTCGGCCGAGAGCCATGTTCCCTGCGTCGGGCTGTAGTAGGAGAGGGTGCGGGAGCGGACGTATTGGAGCGCGTCGTAGCCGGTGAATTGCTTGCAGCCGGCGATCGGGGAGTAGAAACCGGCAATGTCGTCCCGGGCCGGGTAGGGGATGTACACGGGCACGGTGCCGATGGCGTTCACGACGTCTTTGAAGGCGGGGTAGTCGACCTGGACGTAGTGATTGATGGGGATGCCGAAGTCGGCTTTCATCGTGTCGATGACCAGCTGGGGCCCCCCATTGTTTGACGCGTTGATCTTGGCCTCACCGTGCCCGGGGATGTTCACCCACAGGTCGCGGGGGAACGAGACGACGAGCGCGGTGCGGCGAGCCGGATCGACCCGAATGACCCACATGGTGTCAGAGAGGTCATCCTCGGCGGCCTCGTCGGCGCCGAGGACGAGGAAATTGACCGGACCGCTGGTCGCGATCGCGGTGTGGACACGGACCCGCTTGGCGGTCGCGAGCTTGACGTTAATGATGTAGTTGACAGCGACGACGGCTGCGGTGGTCGCGGCCGAGGTGATGACGAGGGCAATGAGCATTCGACGGGCGAATGCCTGGAGGAACCCGCGTCGACGTCGCTGAGGCACGGGGTCCACCTAGCCCCAGCACGCTCGTGTGGTGACACGCTGGGGCGTCAAGGGGTGCCGCTGGACGGAGTCGGACCGCACGAGGGGCGCCTCGGTGCTGGGCACGACGATGGCGCTGACCCTCATGCTCTCCTTGTAGCGGATCGAGTGGCGAGTCTCCCGCTTCACAGGACCCCCAACGCGTCAAGAATGTGTCAGGAACGGGCTGGCGGCGGGGATGCAGGCGGTGCACCCCCGCTGAGCGTGCCACCACCGGCGCGTGGGCAGCCGTCCGCAGCTGGGGCTTGATCCCTACGCTGATCAGCGATGGCAATAGGAGCCGACCTCGCCTCGATTCGGCCGGAGGCGCTCCAGCACGGGGCCCGGTTGAGCGTGACGCGGTGAAGTTCTCGACAATCGCCCGCTACGTTTCTGCGCTCGCCCTGATGGTGGCAGCGACGGCCGCGACGAGGCTCGCCGGCGTCGACCTGACCGTCGCGGCGATGGTGTTGCTCATTGCGGTGCTGTTCGCGGCGCTGCTCGGACCGGGGCCGGGAGCGCTGGCCGCGATCGCGGGTTACTTCCTCTACGACTACTACTACACGCCGCCCGTCCACCACTTCGACTTCCAACACGGAACGAACATCATCGCCGGTGTCGCCTTCTTCGTGGCCGCCGCGATCATTGGTTGGGTCGTGACGACTATTACGCGGCTTCGGGCCCGCGAGTCCAAACGAGCCCGCGAAGCGCAACTTCGCCTCGAACTCCTGAACCGCATCGACGCCGGCGAGGAGCCCGACCAGCTCGCGCGGCACACGGCGCTGGCCATCACCCAGCTCTTCGACGTTCGGCGCTGCATCGTGCACCTGGGCGAGGATCTCGGTGCCGCGCCAGACACCGAACCTGGTCCCGTGGATGGGCTCACGACCTTCGCCGCGGGTCAGGTGACGGTTCAGATCGCCGAACCGCGTGAACGACTCAGCGGCGGCGATCGCGAGCTGCTCGAGGCGCTCGTCGTCACGCTCGACGGCTCGCTGGAACAGGCGCGACTGCGACTCGAGTCCGAGCAGGCGACGATCGCGTTGCAGTTGAGTCGCTCCCGGGCCGGGCTCGTGTCAGCGGTCAGCCACAACCTGCGGACCCCACTGGCGTCGATCCGCGCCGCGGCCGCGACCCTCCGCGCACCCGATGCGCAACTGGACGCCGATGACCGGGGCGAGCTCCTGGCCATCATGGCCGACGAGAGTGAGAGGCTCGAGCGGATGGTCATCAAGACACTGGACCTCAGCCGGATCCGAGCCGGTGGTCTCGAGCTTGAGCCCCAGACGGTCGACGTGGGCGATCTGGTTGCGGCGGCGGTCCGTCGCATCCGACCGCTCGGCTGTCATGATGCAGTGCACCTCGACGTCGATCCCGAACTTGAGCCCGTCACGCTCGACATCGCCTTGATGGAAGACGTCCTGCTTAACCTGTTGGAGAACGCGCTGCGGTTCTCACCGCAAGGAGCGTCGATCACGGTCGACGCGGCATCGAGTAACGACTCGTTCGAGATCCGGGTCAGCGACGAGGGGCCAGGCGTGCCTCCGGACGAGCGGGAACGGATCTTCGAGGAGTTCGTGCGGGGCGGGAGCCGCTCCGACACGCCCGGCACGGGGTTGGGCCTCGCCATCGTTCGGGCCCACGTCGCCGTCCACGGCGGGTCCGTCTGGGTCGAAGACGCGCCCGGTGGCGGGGCCAGGTTCGTGGTCCATCTGCCGCGAAGCGATCCCGCGTGAACTCGGTGCTCGTCGTCGAGGACGACGCTCCGCTGCGTCGGGCCTTGCGGGTGAGCCTCCGGGCCCGTGACCTGCGGGTCGATGAGGCCGATACCGGGGAGACCGCGTTGACGGTGCTCGCCGAGCGTCGCCCGGACCTCGTGATCCTCGACCTCAGCCTTCCCGGTATCGACGGGAACGAGACCCTCCGGCGATTGCGGGTCTTCTCCGACGCGCCGGTGATCGTGCTCACCGCTCGCGACCGACCGAGTGACAAGGTCGCGGCGCTCGACGCGGGCGCCGACGACTACGTTACGAAGCCGTTCGACATCGACGAGCTTCTGGCCCGGGTCCGTGCCGCGCTGCGACGCCGACCGGGGGCTTCGGATCACCCACCGGTGCTGCAGGCCGGTGCCCTGGAGGTCGACTTGGTGCGGCGCGAGGCGCGCCTCGATGGCCGGCCGATCCACCTGACCCGGACCGAGCTCGCGATGCTCGAGATCCTGGTGAAGAACCCAGGCAAGCTGCTCAGCCACGAACATCTGCTCCGCGAGGTGTGGGGTCCGACCTACAGCACGGAGAGCAACTACCTGCGAACCTATGTGGCTCAGCTGCGAAAGAAGCTCGGGGACGACGCCGCGACGCCGCGACTCATCCTGACCGAGCCCGGCATCGGATACCGGTGGATCGCCGACGATCCGGCGGCATACGGGTAGTGGCCGCCAGGTGGTTTGGGACGGAGGCAACAGCGGGTCGTCTGCGAGACGGCATTCTCCCGTCGTGTCATACGTACCGGGAGAGCGCGACATGCACGCCAGGTCCGGGAGAGGTCTGTGCGCCGCGCGGGTCCGTGTTCTCGATGGCCAGCGACCAGCGCTATCGCACGCTCTCGTGCGGGCTCGTCATCAGATGGGCACGTGCGTCGCGGCAGTGTGGCGTGCGCAGTCTTTCGCTCAGATCCACCGATTCACCTAGTCGTTGTTGAATGAGAAAGCCGGCACATCCCAACCGAGGAGGACGAACAGCTATGGCAATGCAACGGAGCCAGTGGCACAAACACCCAGCGGTACGCAGCGATGACGAGCTCACCTTCGGGGAAAGGGCCGCCGATGTCATGCGCAATGGCATGGGCTCATGGATCTTCGTCGGTGGCTTCTTCGCGGTGATGATCCTCTGGGCAATCGCCAACTCGGCCTTCTACCTCGGCGGCAGTAACGGAAAACACGGCTTCGACCCCTACCCGTACATTCTGTTGAACTTGTTCCTGTCGATGCTGGCTGGCGTACAAGCCGCTGCGTTGTTGATCGCAGCCAAGCGCCAGGACGGTATCAGCAGCGAGCTGGCAATCCACGACAACGAACTCCTCACCGAGAACACCAAGATCACCAAAGAGGTGCATATCGGAGTCCAACACGCTCTGACGAACACGCAGCTCTTGCACCGAATCTGCGAGAAGTTCGATATCGAGCACGAAGACATTTTGCACGAAGTCGCCGACTCCTAGGTCCGCCCGACTGGCCAAGGGGGCGGGTCGCTGCGAGATCGGCCCCTTCGGGGGCTGATCTCTCTGAGGCCTCGTTCGCCGGTGCCAACCTCACCGGCGCCGGCTTGTCCGGCGCGAACCTCTCCGAGACCACGCTCGTTGGCGCGAATCTCACCGGCACGGATACGGCGGGAGCCAGTTCTGTGACACCCTCATACGGAATGGATCGGTGGCCAACCTGACGCCTGGAGCCTGCTGATCTCTGGCAGCGTCGGATGTGCTGGTGACGGCAACCGAACATCACCCAGTCTGGTGAAGCAACATGAGGAGCACGCAATGGAGATCGCGGGCAAAGGCTCGATCGTGGTCGGTGGTGCGTCCGGGATGGGGCGCGCGACGGCGGAGCTGCTCCGAGCGCGAGGAGCCTCGGTCGCCATTCTCGACCTCCAGCACTCGGCGGGGTCCGAGGTGGCCACCGGACTCGGCGGCTCGTTTCATCCCTGTGACATCACCGATGAGACCAATGTCGAGCAAGCCCTCAACGCTGCGGTTGCTGCGCTCGGCGGGGCTGTGCATATCGCGGTGAACACCGCCGGTGGAGGCATCGCACGTCGGACCCTCACCAAACAGGGACCGCACCCGTTGGACGAGTTTCGACGGGTGATCGAGTTCAATCTCGTCGCGACGTTCAACCTCAACCGCCTGCAAGCGTCCGCCATGAGCCGAAACGACCCGGTCGACGACGAGCGTGGGGTGATCGTCAACACCGCGTCGATCGCCGCGTTCGAGGGTCAGATCGGCCAGGTTGCCTACGCCGCCGCGAAGGCCGGAATCGCCGGCATGATGTTGACGATGGCCCGCGATCTCGGAGGTCTCGGCATCCGCACGGTCGCGATCGCCCCGAGCCTGTTCTCGACGGGACTGACTGCCGGCATCCCTCCCGAAATGGCTGAGCAGCTCACCCGCGACGCCGCCTTTCCGAAACGTATGGGCCGGCCCGACGAATACGCCCGGCTCGTCGTCGCGATCGCCGAGAACCCGATGCTCAACGGCGGGACAATCAGGCTCGACGGAGGGCAGCGGTTCGCACCGAAATGAGGCGGTCCCGCGCTGCGGTGCTGGCTCCACCAACTTCACCGTCGACGGGTCCGGCTACCACCCCGAAACCTGCGTCAACCGCCCATCTCCTCCTCGGCGCATTCGATCGCATCGGCGAGCAGATCGCGACCCGCGGACCCGGAACCGGCATCACCGAGCAACGCGCGCCTCAGAAGCGCCGGGTCATAGTCAGCGAACGCCGCGAGCAGCTCGGCGGCACCGCGACGATCCTCGGTGTCGTTAGGCCAGACGCCGGCCTCGAGCTCGATGGCGCGTTGGCGAAGCTCGGCCGGGCTCACCGGCATGACGGTACGGGGGGCCTGTGACAACGATGCTGCTGGCGAGTCGAACCGCCAGCTCTCGGCGACCTCGCACGGCGAGTGCTCGGCCGAGCCCGTCATGGCGCGGATGAGGGTCATCCCTCTTTCGGGTTCGATCGCCCGACGACCGCTGCAAGCCACGAAGCACCTGAAGGAGCCCGCTTGCCGGACCCTCGGGCGCCGACTGCGTCCTGAGCATCATTCACGACCCGGCCACGAAGACCTTCCCGCAATCACCTCACGCGGCAACGACCGGTTGGCGGCTGGACAGCTGGTCCTGGCAGCCTTTCGATTGTGGACTGGCCGCACGAGTCGGGAGGTGCTGGGGAAGCTTCGGGGGCGGTCCGACCGAGGGAGGGTGGTTGGAGCGATCCCACGCAAGCGGAGGAGTACCTCGATCGTCTTGATCGCCTCGCACCCCGAGCCGCCGGGGAAGCGGTGCTGCTGGACACCTTGCCCGCTGCCCCCGAGCGAGCGCTCGACCTGGGGTGCGGCGATGGGCGGCTCGCCGCGCTCGTTCTTGACGGCCGGACCTCGGTCAGCGAGGTGATCGCGGTCGACATCTCCCCACCGATGCTTGCTCGCGCGCGGGAGCGCTTCTGGGGGGATCCCCGGGTTCAGGTCTTCGAATGGGATCTCGAGGAGCCGCTCGACGAACTAGGTGAGTTCGATCTGGTCATCTCGGGTTTCGCGATCCATCACTTGGAGCACGCCCGGAAACAGTCACTGTTCAAGGAGGTCGCTCACCAGCTGCGACCCGGTGGCCTCTTCGCGAACCTGGAAGTCATCCAGTCCGCGACGCCAGAGCTCCATGCGACGTTTCGTCGCCTCATCGGACGCGAGATGGATGATCCAGAAGATCGCCTCGCTCCGGTAGAGGCCCAACTCACCTGGATGAGGGAAGCAGGCCTCCAACACGTCGACTGCCTCTGGCGGTGGCGTGGCTTCGCGCTGCTCGTGGGCACTGCCGGCCCACCTTCACCGAGCGTCGTCACCCGGACCTGACCCCTTCCCCGCGGGGCGGCTATCCGCGGTCCAGTTCTTGACGTATTCCGAACGTATGTTCGATACTGAGGCGATGCCGAACCCAGCACCGTCCCAGCCGTTCCGCGGTGTCTTGCTGGGCGAAAGCCTTCGTCTCAGCATCGTCTTGGACGGTCCCGACCTCAGTGTCCGGCGGATCTGGCGCAGCGACTCGGGCGATCCCAACGCGGGCCAGCCGTCGCGGTGGACCTTCATCGAGTTCGAGGTTGCCGGAGCGCTCGCTGACGACCTCGCCACGGCGCTGCGACGGGTGCTCAATGCGACCGGCGGCTGGTATTGCTCATTCGGGTCCGACGACGAGATGGTCGTGGTCTTTGCTGGCCGATCCTTTCGCTACGCACGGAGTGACCACCAGGCCCGCCATGACGTGGAGATCTACGCACGCTCAGTGGGTGTGCCCGAAGCGCAGCTCGACTGGGAGACCTGGCGGCCTCCGCCCCGCCGGGCGTGAGGGGTCGCAGGCACCTCGCGCGTCACTTGGGTTTGTGGGTCTCGATGAGAAAGCGTCGCGCGTGAGCGACGAACGGGCCCTGGTGCTGGATCTGGTCGTGGAGGGCAGCGAGTTGACGGCGATAGCGGTCGACGGTGAATCCGGGGACCGTCCAGGGAACCTTGCGCAGGAAGTAGACCACGGCGCCGATGTCGTGAAAGACGGTGCGAAGAACCGCGTGTCGCAGATCGATCACGACGAGGCCCGCCGCCCGCGCACCCTCCGCAGCTCGCGTCGCGTTGCGCGCTTGGCTCACCGGCTGCGGCCCCATCATGCAGTCGGTGAGCTCGCGGACCGACCCCGCACCGACCTGTTGTGACAGATACGTACCGCCGGGACGGAGGACTCGCGAGATCTCGGCCCAGACCGTGACGGTGGGATGTCGGCTGACCGCCAGGTCGAAGCAATCCGCGGTGAAGGGCAGATCGGCGGCGTCGGCGGCTTCCACGACGGAGGCCGGCAAGGATCGCAGTGTCCGGCGGGCGACCTCGACATTGGGTGGCCATGACTCCGTGGCCACCAGCAGGGCCGGTGGGTCGGTGATACCAGCGAGGACCTCGCCGCCGCCGGTCTGGATGTCGAGCGCGGCAGAGGCCTGGGCCATACGCGCCGCGAGAATTCGCGAGTACCCCCACGACGGGCGTTCTTCGCTCGCCCGTCCGTCGAACCAAGAGAAATCCCATCCCTGGACCGGCACCGCTTGAGCCTCGGCGAGCAGTTCCTCGAACGTCGCCGGCTGACTCACCGCATGACGATCCCACGACGCGGCCCGTCTTCGCGCTGCATTCTCCCGCGCGTCGACATGACGCGAATCACGAGTCGGCTGGGACGCGGACGCAGCGTGGCTCTTGGCTACTCGACGTCATGTGCGCGGGCGACCGCCAGAGCTGAAGCCCACCAAGCGAGGTCGTCGGCGAGCGTCTTCAGCTTGGGCTCGAGCGGGGCGAAAACCGCGGTGTCGAACGGGTCGGGCGACCGCATGGCGGGCACCATGAGGTCGGGCAGGATGTGGACGGCGTGTCGCAGCGGGGCCATCTCGAATTCGACGGCGACCTCACGCAGCTGCTCGATCGCGCGGGCTCCTCCGACGTTGCCCCAGCCGACGAAAGTGACGGGCTTGCGCTGCCATTCTACGAATGTGTGGTCGAGCGCATTCTTGAGCACCGCCGGATATCCGTGGTTGTACTCGGCGGTGAGGATGACAAAGCCGTCCGCCTGGTCGATCCGGCGACCAAGTCGTGCGATCTCGTCCGTCGGGTAGTCGCGCCGCGTACGGGCAGGGGGCGCCTCATCGAAGAACGGCAACGGATAGTCCCGCAGGTCGACGAGTTCGACGCTGAAGTCATCGCGGGCCACGAGCTGCTCGACGACCCACGCGGCGACCTTCTCGCTGAACCGACCGCGTCGGGTGGTGCCGGTGATGGCCAGGATATGTGTCATCAGATCGTGTCGCACGCCTGCTTGGCATCGAGTCAAGCGAGACTATTCGAGGCGCCTCAACCGATTTGCCCTCGCGTCCGACGCCCTGACCGAGCCGTCCACTGCTCGCTGCACCTCGACCGATCCAACTGTCGTTCGGCCGTCGTCCGGAGACCGATGGACGTACGATCTCCTCAATGCGAGATGACGACGTCAGCGTCCGCGCCCGAGCGTTGGGCGCGGCCCTGGAGCCGGTGGCCGGTCAGGTGTACTTCTCCCGCGAGTGCCACGCCGCCTATGAGGCGCTCGGGTTCGGGCCGAGCCCCGGCCTGACCGGTGAGGTCGCGCTGCCCGACGGGCCGGCGTATCTGTGCAGCCGAGGCTCGATCCTGGGCCCGGTGTCGGGCGAGCTGATCGCCGCGGCGTTCGGGGTGTTCAACCCGGCCGCAGTCGTGCCCGCCGTCGCCTACGGCTGGACCCTGACCGACGCCGCCACGATCTGCGACGCCCGCACCGCCGGAGCGACCGCCCAGCTCGTCCGCATCCTCAGCGAGTGCCCCGACGGGATCGAGGACGCGACGGGACTCTTGGCTCGGGCCAACGAGCAGCTGCGGCCCGAGGGGCGACCCCTCTACGCCGGGCTGGTCTCCCTCGGATTGCCCGGGAACCCGATGGGTGATCTGTGGCGTCTCGCCGACCGCCTCCGCGAGTACCGCGGTGATGCACATACCGCGGCGTGGACCTCGGCGGGCTTCGACGCCACCGAGATCGGCCTCATCACCGAGCTGTACTGGGGCCTGCCCCCTCGTACCTATGTGCGGACGCGAGCCTGGAGCGACGCGGACCTCGACGCAGCCGACGCCCGGCTCGTCGAGCGCGGCCTGCTCGTCGGGGGTGAGCTCACCGAGGTTGGTCGAACGTCGCGCGACGACGTGGAGCTGGCCACCGATCGCCAGTGCCGGCCCATCGTCGAGGCGCTCGGTGACGGCTTCGACACCCTCGTCGGAATGCTCGCTCCGTGGGGCGCCGCCATTCGCGCCGCGGGCGGCTATCTCCCGTCCGGCCCTCACGACCTGGCCCGTGCTGCCGCCTCCTAGTTGTATTGACCACGGACGTTGTTGAGGGGTTGGGTGGTCCGCGAATGAAGAAGCCTCCGAGGGAGGGTGGTGCTGCTGAAGCAAACACCCGGCCCTGGGGGGCTCTCGTGCACGGTGGACGGTCGAGGTGGCGGCCGCTCGTCGCTGAATCACGCACGACTCGTCAGTCGAAGCCGAGGAGGTGTCGTGACCGGAGTGCTCATGGCCGATCAGTGCTGGTGAGCTCGCGGTGAGCGGGCGCCGGGTCGCCCGGGCCGCGTGCGCTCATGGCGCGGCGAGCGGCTTGCGGGGGTGGGGCGCCGTTGCACTGAGCACGGTGCTCCTCGGCGTGTGGATCATGCCCGCCGGTGCTTCGGCCTCGAGTTCCAAGCCCCGCGACCAGGCGATCCTGGCCGCCGGGGTGCTGTCGGCGAAGGATGTGCCCGCCGGGTGGATCTCTCGCCCGGTGTCGAGCGGCAATCAGTTCACGGGCTTTCGGGGTATCTCGGTGTGCAAGCAGATCGTCGCGGTCGACGCCGCCGCCACCGCCGGGAGCCATGCTGTCTCGCGGGCGCTCAGCGACCCGGCCGTCCCGAGCCGCGAAGCGACCGCGACCGACGAGGTCTATGCGTTCAAGAACGCGAACGCCGCGGCCCGCTATCTGGCGGCGTTCCAGGCCCCCGGCGCACAGACCTGTCTCCAGGCCGGCCTCAGCCAGCAGACCGGGGGTCAGGTTGGGGTGGCCGCGGCACCGAGCCACGTCCAGGGCGTCGGCGACGACAACGCGGGCTTCGACACCGTGCTGTCGACCACCGACCAGCAGGGGAAGCCGTTCACCGCCATCTTGGACTTCGTCCTCGTTCGTACCGGACGGGCGGTGGTCGATCTTGCGTTCACGAACCCCGGCACGAATCCGCTGCCCCAGGAGCAGGCGATCCTCGCCGCGGTCGTCACGCGGCTCGGGCGGGTCCGGACCTGAGCGCCGGGGGCTACGGCGGGTCGGGTCGCCTTCGGAGTCGGCGGTGTCAGTCTCGGCGGGCTGACCCGGCGGCGGAGGTCATCTGACGCCACGCCGCGACGTCGGTGTCGTCGGCGAGGCGACCGACGCGGGTCACCGTGTCGACGTCGCCGACCTCACCCCGAAGGGCTCCGACGGTGCACCGCGGACGCGGACGCGTCGCGAACGGATCGAACTGGAAGAGACGCATCGCGTTCTGGTGTGTGAGCTGGTCCACGACACCTGGCTCGAGGTTGGCGAAGAGCTTCCCGAGACTCTCGGGGGCACCAGGCCAGCTGCTGTCCGAGTGTGGGAAGTCCGACTCCCAGCACACGTTGTCGAGGTTGAACTCGTCGAGGAGCTCGATCCCCACCCGATCGTCGATGAAGCAGCAGATGATGCGCTCGCGGAACAGCGCGCTCGGACTGAGGCCCTGCGGTAAGGCCTGGCGCATCCACGCGTTGTGACGGTTGAGGGTGTGGTCCGCGCGCTGGAGGAAGTACGGGATCCAGCCGATGTCGCCTTCGGTGAGGGAGAAGCGCAGGTCAGGGAAGCGATGCCAGAAGTCGGCCCACAGGAGATCTCCGAGGGTGTAGATCGACATGGTGGGGGACAGGCTCATCGGGACCGGGGGTGGCGCGTCGCGCGATGTCGACGCCGACTTGGACGAGGACCCGACGTGGCAGCACAGCACGGTGCCGACGTCGGAGCAGGCAGCGAAGAGGGGATCCCATGCGTCGGTGTGGATGCTGGGCATCCCCAGGCCGGTGGGGTTCTCCGAGAAGGTGATGGCATGGCATCCCTTCGCCGCCAGTCGTCGGACCTCCTTCGCGGCCTCCTCGGGGTCGAAGAGGGGCAGGATGCCGCAGGGAATGAACCGCTCCGGATGTGCGCCGCACCACTCGTCGACGTGCCAGTCGTTGTAGGCGACGATCATCGCCAGGTTGACCTCGCGGTCGGGTCCGAGGTTCAAGACCTGTCCGGAGAAACCGGTCCAGTTCGGGAAGTTCAGGCCCGCGAGCTGACCACCGGCCGACATGTCGCGCACTCGCTCGTCGACCTGGTAGCAGCCGGGTCGCATCTCCTCGTAGCGACTGGGGTTCACGTTGAACATCTCGGGCGGTTTGCCGGCGACGGCGTTGAGCCCGAGGTTTCGTCCCGCAACGTCGCCGTAATACCATTGCTGGGAGCCGTCGGGGAGATCGACGACCCGGGGGGTGGCGTCCCGATATCGCGCCGGAACGTGACCCTCGAACATGTCAGCCGGCTCGCAGATGTGGTCGTCGACCGAGATCAAGATCAGCTCGTCGATGTTCACGGTTCGCTCCTCATGGCGTCCGTCCCTGACGACGCCGCGACGGGTGGGGTTCGACGATGCGCTCGGGCTCAGCGTCATTGGTCATCGAAGAGGCCTCGGCTCTGGAACAGCTCGACGACGAGTTCGCCCTGGCGCTGCATCATCTGCACGTATTCCTCGCTCGCCCGGTCGCCATCCGCCGCGGCGACAGCCCGGGCGATGGCGGCCAAGCCGGTTCGCTCCACGTCAGCCGCACCGGGCACCAACGCGAAGAAGTTCCCGGGCACGAGCCCCGACATCGCTCGCAGGAGCACCGCGACTCGGGGGGAGGCTGCGGTGTCGACGATCGTGGCGTGGAACGACAAGACGAGCCGTTGGAGCTCGACGGGATCGTCGCACGACGCGACGAGCCCGGCGAGGTCGCCGAGGCATTGGCTCAGCCCGGTCTGGTCGCGGGCCGTGGCGCGGCGTACCGCGAACCCGTAGATGAGCGCGAAGAGGTCGTAGTGGTCTCGGACCGCGGGTTCGTCGAGGGCGTTGACGAACGCGCCGCGGTGCAGCTCGATGGTGACCCAGCCCTCACGTTCGAGCGCGATGAGCGCCTCTCGGATCGGGATGCGGCTCAGTCCGAGCGTGTGGGCAATCTCGTCTTGGGGGACGCGATCACCGGGGCGGAGCCCGCCGTCGAAGATGAGGCGCCGGATGTAGAGCGCGGCATGCTCGCCGCTGCTGCGCCGGACGAGGGGCTCGGCGCCGAGGCGGGGCCCCGCGTTCCTGGCCGGTGCCGACTGCGTTTCGATGATTGCATATGATATCTACTCGGCTCTGAGATGAGCGATGGCAACGCAGCTGGGACCCAACCTCGCCGATCTGCTGCTCGAGCACCCGTTCGGCGACGACGCGGCGCTCCTGTACACGGTCGATCGGTCGCTCAGCGCCGGCGCGGCGCGTCGAGCCGCCCGCACGGCCGCCGAGGCGCTGCGGGCCGCCGGCGTGCAGCCCGGGCAGGCCGTCGCCGTCCAGCTCCCGAACGGACTCGAGGCGGTCACGACGATGTTCGGGGTGTGGATGGCCGACGCGGTGTTCGTGCCCGTCAACGACCGCGCGCCGACCGAGGAGCGAAATCGGATCCTCGAGACGATCCGACCGGCGGCGCTGGTCACCGCGGCCGGCGTCGAGCCGCTCGCCGAGCCCGCGTCGTTCGGGGACGGGGTGGCGTTCGTCCTCTGGACGTCGGGCACCACCGGCGTGCCAAAGGCGATCCTCCACACCCACGAGGCGTACTACGAGCTTCTCGACCGGGTCCTCGGTCCGCTCCGGGCCAAGCCCCGCGACCCCGCCCGACCGCCCATGGCGAACCTGGTGCCGGTCGCGCTCGCGCTCAACGCCGGTATCTACAACCTGCTGTTCGGCCTGCGAGCGGGCGCCCCGGTCGTCATCATGGGACGGTTCGAGACGCAGCGATTCGCCGACCTGGTCCGGCGGTTCAACATCACCTCGACGGTCTTGCCTCCCGCCGCGATCTCGATGCTCTGCGACGACCCGGCCATCACCGAGCTCTCCCCGCTGAAGTACGTGCGCAGCATCACCGCGCCGCTCTCGCCGATCCAGGCCCGTCGGTTCACCGACCAGTTCGGTGTCGCGGTCCTGAACGGGTACGGGCAAGCGGAGATCGGCGAGGTCATCGGCTGGACCGCGGCCGACACCACGACCCATCCGGACAAGGTCGGCGCGGTGGGCCGCCCGCACCCCGGCGTGGAGATCCGGATCGTCGGCGACGATGGACAGCTGGCGACGAGCAACGAGGTCGGCGAGCTGTGCGTGCGCCCACCGAGGATGGCGGTCGGCTACGCGGCGAAGGCATCGAGCGCCGGGCTCGGGGAGCGCGTCGACCCGGACGGGTTCGTGCGAACCGGTGACCTGGCGCGCGTCGACGACGACGGATTCGTCTGGATCGAAGGTCGGATCGGCGACGTGATCAATCGCGGGGGCAACAAGGTCTTCCCCGAGCACGTCGAGGAGGTGCTGCGCCTGTCACCCGGCGTGCGGGACGTCGCAGTCGTCGGGGTCCCCGACGACCGCCTCGGCGAAGTACCCGTCGCCTTCCTCGTCGGGGACGTCGCCGACGACGAAGCGCTCGACCGGCTCTGTCGCGAGCACCTGGTCCCCTACAAGGTCCCCAGCGCCTACCACCGGGTCGAGGCACTTCCCCGCAACGACGCGGGCAAGATCCTGCGCCCGGCGCTGGTCCGCCGCCACCAGGCCCAGGCCCAGGCGGGCTGAGCACCGGCTCGGCCGGCTCCGACGACGGAGCGGCTGGCGCTCGCCAGTGGTCGCCATCCGGACGCGACGAGGGCGCCGCGGTCGGCGTGACCGCGGCGCCCTCCCGCCAGATCTACGAGCTGATGTCGAGCTTGTAGGTCTTGTAGTTCTTCGGGCTGCAGTCGAACGTCCCGGCCTTGGTCGGGAAAACCCGAACGAACTTGCCGCCCTTGACCTGCAGGATCACCTGGCAGGGGCTGGTCTTGCGGCCCGCCACGTCGGTGGTGCCGATCAAGCCCCCGGCGCTGAAGCTGTGCTCAGTGTCCAGGGCCGTGAACAGGGCCTTGCGGGTCAACCCGTTGTTCCCGTCCGCCTTGACGACCTTCCCGACCGCGTCGGCGAACAGGTCCGCGGAGGCGAACGCCTGCACCGCGAACCCGTCGGCGTTGGCCTTGGCCGTGTACTTGACGAAGTTGGCCAGCATCGGGTTCGAGCTGGTCTCGGCGAAGGGCAGGAACAGCAAGCTGATGTAGGTGCCCTCGACGTCCGCGCCGCCTTGGCTGATCAGGTCCGGGGTGTAGCACTGCAGGGTGCAGTCCCAGACCTTGACGGAGGTGAGGCCTTGCAGCGTCGCTTCCTTGCGGGCCAGCACCATCGAGTTGAAGGCGTTCCCGGTCCCGAAGTAGTTCGAGTTGTCGTTCTTCAGGGTCTGGATGACCGTCGTGTAGGCGCTCTGCGGTGCCATCGCCGAGAGGCTGAAGTCTTGGTCCGACTTGATCCCGACCGATCGAACCCCGCCGATGCCGCTCGTGAATGACGAGTCGTGCGCCGACTTGAGGTCCGCCGAGTAGATGAACACCCCGTGCAAGCTCTTTCCGTACTTCTTCTCGTAGTAGTACGCGCGCCCGATGTTGCCCTGGTAGGTCTGGGGGTGGTCGTTCTGCGTCGAGCAGATGATCGACGGCGGGTTGATCGGGTACGACTCCGGGTTGCACTGCTGAACCACCTCGGTGGTCACCACCGGGATGTCGGGCAGGCCGGTGGTCGCACCCGCCTGGTCCTTGCAGGCCTGCATGTTCGAGACGCTGTTGAGGAACAACGCCGAGGTCCCGACCAGCGCGAAGTCCTGGGTGCAGGCCTTGATGACCGCGGACTGCGCTTCGGTGTCGGAGAGCTTCGAGTCGATGAAGTCGACGATCAGCTTGCGGCCCGCGATGCCACCGTGGGCGTTGATGTACTTGGCGAAGCCCTGGACGCCAGCCACCGAGCCGGCGAACAGGCCCGGGTCAACCTGTACGTCGACGTCGGCCACCACCGCGATCCGGATCGTCGTCGCGGTGACCCCGATCTCCGTGGCCTTCGTCGCACCTCCGCCACTGGACTGGGCTCCGGCGCTGCTCAATCCGAGCCCCGCCGTCACCATGCCGACCACGGCCGCGACCGCGACCCACCGGCCCTTCTTCATTCGATCCCCCCCGAGTAGTCAGTTACTGGCGGGCGAGAGCATGGCACGCCTTGCCCTGCTTGTCACAGCGGGCCCGGCTCGGGGCGCCGCGGGGCCGCGCCGGCTAGCGGGGTGGCGACGGTCCGGGTGCGGGGGTGGGGCCCCCGGATCCCGTCCCGGCTCCGAGGGTCGCCGGGCCGGCGGCGGTGGGGGCGGTGGGGGCGGTCGCGCTGGGATCGTCGGCGGACGGGGACGGGCTGGCTTTGCGGGACCGGCGAGCCCGAATCGACGCCCCGGTGGTGGGGATGATCCCGCTCGGCTGGCGGCCGACGCCGATGCCGGCCAGACCGGGCCCCAGGGCCATGAGGAAGTTGAACAGGTTGAAGGAGAACCACCCGAAGACGCTCACGATCACCGAGGGGAACAGCTCGGTGTACCAGGTGAACGACTGCAGGAGCAGCCCGCCGAGCAGCGCGCCGCTCACGACCGCGACCCCGCCGACCACGACGAGCAGGAGGTACGGCAGGCCGGCCAGCATCTGGAAGTCCTGGGTCGATGCTGACCCCAGCACCGCGGCGAAGAGCGCGCCAGAGAACCCGGCGATCGCGGCGGACAGCACCCACACCTGGAACTTGGTCACGGTCTGGTTGACACCCAACGTGGCGCACGCCGCCTCGCTGTCCCCGAGCGCGACGAGGCGACGTCCGAACGCGCTCGTTCGTAGGCGAACCACCCCGAGCCCCGCCAGGCCAAAGAGCACGGCGACGAGAAACAGCGTCCCGACGTCTTGGCCGTAGTGGATGCCGAGCACCGAGAACGGCTTGCTGAAGTCGAAGCCGAGGATCTTGATCGAGCCCGCAAGGCGGGCACTGCTCCCGAAGACCTCGGGTTGGTCGAAGAAGAGGAACTCGGCCATCCGGGCGAACGCCATCGACGCGAGGGCTAAGTAGAGCCCATGGAGCCGCAGCGCGGGGAGGCACATCAGCGCGCCGAACGGGATGGCGAACGCGGCCGCGACGACGAGCGCACCGATCCCTCCGAGGTGGGCGCCCCAGACCGCGAACGCGAACGCTCCCACGCCGACGAAGGTGATCTGACCGAGTGAGATCTGGCGTGTCCAGCCCGTCAGGGGTATCAGGGACAGCAGGGTGATGGCGGTCACCAGGGCGATGTCGAGCCGGCGGATGTCGACGCGAGTCATGAGGCCGGCGACGAGAACGACGCTGACGAAGAGCACGACCATGGCGATGCACGCGGTGCGAAAACGCGGGACCCGTGGCACCAGGATCCGGGCCGCCTTGCGGACCTCGATTCGGGCTTGGGGCGAGAGCAGCAGTGCGAGGAAGAGCAAGACGGTGGGGATAGCGGTCGAGGCGGTGGTCCAACGTCCAGTCCAGTTCAGGAAGTTCTGCTGGAAGGACAGCGCCAGCCCGATGATGATTCCGCCCACGTAGGTGAGCGGGAAGCTCCGCAAGCGGCCGATGATCGCCGCGGCGAACGCGTCGACGATCAGGAGGGTCAGCGTCGCCACGTCGAGGGTGCTGAGCTCCTGAGCCAAGAAGATTCCGGCTACGGCCGCCATGCTCGAGCCCAGCATCCAGGCGGTCATGGACACCCGCCCCACGCGGGCGCCGTTCAGCGCGGCCAGGTCACGGTTGTCGACGACGGATCGCATCGAGATTCCGAGTCGGGTCCGGGACAGCAGGAACCGAAGGAAGATCGCGATCAGGAGTCCACCGACGATGGTGATGACCCGGTACCACGGCATGAACGTTTCGCCGATGTGGAAGCCCTCGGTCCCGAAGAACGTGCCGATGCTGCGCGTCGTGTTCGGGTTCCAGACCGTCGCGGCGAGCCCGATGAGCGCGAGCATGACCCCGATCGTGGTGACCAGCTGAGCGACCAGGGGAGCCTCGGCGAGCGGCCGCATCAGCACCCGCTCGATCAGATAGCCGAAGAGCGGTGCCGCGACCAGCACGGTGAGCAGGAAAGCCAGGAGGGTCTGGATGCCCAGGTCGACCTTGAGCTCCCAGTACACGAACGCCATGACCATCCCGATGGCGCCCTGGGCAAAGTTAAAGACGCCCGACGTGGTGTAGGTGACGACGAGGCCGGTTGCCGCCACCGCGTAGATCGAGCCGAGGGTGATGCCGACGATGATGAAGAAGAGCAGCGAGTTGAAGCTGACCGGGTTCCCGGCCCATGACGCCACGACGACGTAGCCGACCAGGATCGCGACCACCAGCGCCGCGATCGCGCGGCCCCGTTCCGCCGGATTCAGCACCTTTGCGATCGTGGCCAAGCTTGCCGATCCCACTCGTGCAGCAGGTGGACCCGTCGGAGCGTGCCGGAGCGTGCCCCTCGCTCCTGTGGAGCTCACCCCGACGGCGCGCTGCGGACGATACAGAAGCCGGACACGGTTCGCAATGACACCCGCCCCGTCGAGCACTGGCCGTCTCGAGCTGGTCCGGCGCTCCTGGACGCGCGGCGCGCCGCCTGGCCCACCGGTCGGCGGCCGGCCCGCCGCGAGAGACGGCCGGCGCCACGTCGCGGCCTCTACGCTGAGAGGGTGCTGGGTTTGCCCGACGGCGTGCGCGCCTGTCTCTTCGACCTCGACGGCGTCCTGACCCGGACCGCGGAGGTGCACGCCGCCGCCTGGAAGGAGACCTTCGACGGGTTCTTGCAGGAATGGGCGGGCGACCACCACCAGCCCTTCGTGCCGTTCGACATCGTCAAGGACTACACGCAGTACGTCGACGGCAAGACCCGAGCCGACGGGGTCCGCTCCTTCTTGGCCTCGCGGAAGATCTCGTTGCCCGACGGGGGACCGGACGACGCACCGTCGGCGCCGACGATCCAGGGGATCGGGAACCACAAGAACGAGCTGCTGCTCCAGCGCATCAAGGAGCACGGCGTCCGGGCCTACGAGGGCTCCCTTCGCTACGTCGAGGCGGTTCGCGACGCCGGGCTCCCGCGGGCGGTGGTGTCCTCGAGTGCGAACACCGCGGCGGTGCTGCAGGCCGCGGGTCTCGCCGACTTCTTCGAGATCCGCGTCGATGGGCTCGTCGTGGCGCGCGACGGGCTGCGGGGCAAGCCGGCGCCGGACACCTACCTCGCGGGCGCCCGGGCGCTGCAGGTCGCTCCGAGCGCGGCCGCCGTCTACGAAGACGCGTTGGCCGGCGTCGAAGCGGGACGAGCGGGCAAGTTCGGGTTCGTCGTCGGCGTCGATCGCGAAGGACAAGCGGATGCACTCCGCCAGCACGGCGCGGACATCGTGGTGTCCGACCTCTCGGAGCTCCTCGATCCCCGATGATCCAGCACTCGGCGTTCACCCTCGACGCCTGGGAGATCCGGGAGGAGCAGCTCGACCTTGACGTCCTCGCCCAGACCGAGTCGGTGTTCGCGCTCGCCAACGGCCACGTCGGGCTTCGGGGCAACCTGGAGGAGGGCGAACCCGCGGGGCTGCCGGGAACCTACGTGAACTCGGTCTACGAGCTGCGCCCGCTGCCGTACGCGGAGGCGGGCTACGGGTATCCCGAGTCGGGCCAGTCGATGATCAACGTGACGAACGGGAAGCTGATCCGCCTGCTGGTCGACGATGAGCCCTTCGACGTGCGCTACGGCGAGCTGCGTTCCCACGAGCGGGTGCTCGACCTGCGCGCCGGGACCCTCGAACGAGACGCCCAGTGGACCTCGCCGGCCGGCCAGACCGTGCACATCCATACGGTGCGTCTGGTGTCGTTCGTCCAGCGGTCCATCGCCGCGATCCATTACGAGGTCGAGCCGGTCGACGGCCCCTTGCGGGTCGTGGTGCAGTCCGAGCTCGTCGCCAACGAGCCGTTGCCCGACTCGCCCCGAGACCCACGGGTCGATGCCGCGCTGAGCGCCCCGCTGGTCGGCGAGGATCACGTCACCCACGACCTGGGCGCGGTGCTCGTCCATCACACCGCCGCGAGCGGAATCCGGCTCGCCGCGGCGATGGATCACCTCGTCGACGGGCCACCCGAGACCGAAGTCACCGCGACCGCGGACACCGACGTGGCACGCGTGACCGTGACCACGGTCCTCCAGCCGGGCCAAAAGCTCCAGATCGTGAAGTTCCTCGCCTACGGCTGGTCCAGTGAGCGGTCCCGCCAGGCGCTGCGGGACCAGGTCGCCGGGGCCATCACCGGCGCCCGGCACACGGGTTGGGACGGGCTGATCGAGGAGCAGCGATCGTTTCTCGACGAGTTCTGGAGCCGCGCCAACGTCGAGGTCGACGGCGACCCGGAGATCCAGCAATCGGTCCGGTTCGGGCTGTTCCACGTGCTGCAGGCCGGGGCGCGCGCCGAGCGGCGGGCCATCCCCGCGAAGGGCTTGACCGGGACGGGCTATGACGGTCACGCCTTCTGGGACACCGAGACGTTCGTGTTGCCCGTGCTCACCTACGCCCTCCCCGACACCGCCGCCGACGCGCTGCGGTGGCGGCACTCGACGTTGCCGGCGGCCACTGAACGGGCCACCACGCTGGGTCTGGCCGGCGCGGCGTTTCCCTGGCGGACCATCAACGGTGAGGAGTGCTCGAGCTACTGGCCGGCCGGGACCGCCGCGTTCCATATCAACGCGGACATTGCGGACGCGGTGGTCCGCTATATCGACGCCACCGACGACCAGGACTTCGAGCGCGACATCGGCCTTGAGCTGCTCGCCGAGACGGCCCGACTGTGGAACAGCCTCGGGCACCACGATCGGGAAGGCCGTTTCCGGATCGATGGCGTCACCGGGCCGGATGAGTACAGCGCCCTCGCCGACAACAACATCTACACCAATCTCCTCGCCCGCCAGAACCTGCGCGCTGCGGCCGACGCCGCGGAACGCCACCCGGACGAGGCAACCGGGTTCGGTGTCGACGACGCGGAGATTGGGTCGTGGCGGGCGGCGGCGGCGGCGATGTACATCCCCTACGACGAGCATCTCGGAGTCCATCCGCAAGCGGAGCGGTTCACCGACCATCAGGTCTGGGACTTCGCGGACACGAAGCCCGACCAGTACCCGCTGCTGTTCTCGTTCCCCTACTTCGAGCTGTACCGCAAGCAGGTCGTCAAGCAAGCCGACCTGGTGCTGGCGATGCACCTCCAGAGCGCGGCGTTCAGCGACGAGGAGAAGGCGCGCAACTTCGCCTACTACGAGCGGCTCACTGTGCGTGATTCGTCGTTGTCGGCGGCAACCCAGGCGGTCATCGCGGCCGAGGTCGGTCAGCTCGACCTCGCGTACGACTACCTCGGCGAGGCGGCGCTCATCGACCTCGACGATCTCGAGCACAACACGCGAGACGGCGTGCACATCGCGTCGCTGGCCGGCGGCTGGATCGCCCTCGTGGCGGGTTTCGGCGGTCTGCGCACCCTCGGGGGCACGTTGTGCTTCTCGCCCCGCCTGCCCGTCGCGCTGACCCGCCTGGCTTTCAACCTGTACTACCGCCAGCGGCGCATCAGCGTGACCGTGAACTCCTCGACGGTGTCGTATCGGCTCCACGAAGGCGAGCCGCTCGGCTTGTGCCACCACGGTGAGCGGTTCACATTGCACCTCGACGAGGAGGTGCAGCGTCCGGTCCCGGTCGTCGCGGCGCGACCGCGACCCACCCAGCCGGCGGGGCGGGCCCCGGCGCGGCGACAGGTCAACCCGGGCCCCGCCCGAGGTCGCTGAACGACGTCCCCGCGGGCGAGCGGCGGTTCGCGCGGCGGGGAGCGCCTCGCCCGTCGGGCTCAGGCCGGTCGGAGTTCCACCAGCCGCACGAGGGGGATCCGGCGGTCGGTTTCGGCCTGGTAGTCGTTGTAGAAGGGCCGGTCGGCGGTGAGCGCGGCCCACGTCTGGGTGTGGTCATCGCCCTCGAGGATGTCGGGTCGGGCCCAGAACCCGCCGCTCTGCACGGTGCAGCGGACCTCGGGGTTCGTGGCGCGGTCCGCCAGGTTGAGATACCAGGCCGGGTGCTGGGGCGCTCCGGCGAAGGACGCCACGACGACCCGGTTCCCGTGTTCGTCGAGCCAGTAGGGGACCGTCACCTTGTGTTCCCGCCCGGTCTTGCGTCCGATCGTCCGCACGATGACGTGCTTCATCCCGGCGGCGATCCACACCGCGTCGTCGTCGGAGCTCTCCTGCGCCTCGACGTGGGCGCGGCTGATGCCCGGGATGGTGTCGCGGGGTGGACGCTCGAACGGCTCGTTGTGTTGGTCGACCATCGCGGCAAGTTACCTTCCGTTGCCGTCCGCCGCGGGCCGAGCGCGCGCTCGACGCGGCCCGGTGGTTGCGCCGCCGCACCTGACGGTCAACGGGACCGACGCGCGGCTGGCCGTGGCAGGCCAGCCGGACGACGACGCGCCGGACCCCCGAGCCGGTCGAGGCCACCCGGCCGCCCCGACGCGCGAGGGCGTGCTGAGCCGGCTGCGCTGCCCGGCTCAGCCGGGAGGGTGGCCCGGGCCTCGGTTTCGGAGAGCAGTGGTACCCGGGCCCGGACCGGGGGACACTGGGCGGGTGAGCTCCTCTCCGCCGAGCAAGCGCACCCCCGCCAAGGGGCGGGCCCGGCCGACGAACGGCAGCCCCCGGGCGCGCTCGCGGGCCGACGATTCGACGCCGGTCGAGGTTCCCACCGCCCCCGCCGAGGAGCGCGACGGCGCGGGCAACGGCGCCGGTCGGGGATCGCGGCCCCGCGACGACGAGATCCCCCCGTGGGTGCGCCGGGCGATGGCGCTCTTCTTCGCCTGGGTGGTGGGTCTGGTCGTCGCCTACTGGGTCGTCCAGAAGCTGCGAACCGTGATCCTCATGGTGGTGGTCGCGGTGTTCTTGGCCTTGGCGATGGAGCCCCCCGTCAACCGGCTCGTCAAGCGGGGCTGGAGTCGCCATGGGGCGACCGGCCTGGTGTGGGGGCTCTTCCTCCTGAGCACGATCGGGTTCTTCGCGGCGTTCGGGTCGGTGGCGATCACGCAGGCCTCGCAGCTGGTGAACAACACGGCCCACTACGTACGCAACGTCGTCAACTTCGTGAACCGCGACTTCGGCACGTCCATTCGGGCCCAAGGGCTGATCAACAACCTGGAGAGCAAGAACGGCGCGGTGCAGCGGTTCGCGCGCAACCTGGCCGGCGACGCTCCCAACGTGGCGTTGACGATCGGCAAGAGCCTGCTCGAGATCGTGCTGACCTTCATCTTCGCCTTCTACCTGACCGCGGACGGTCCCAAGGTCCGCCGGTCGATCTGCTCGCGCCTTCCTCGGCGCCGTCAGCAGATCGTGCTCGACACTTGGGAGCTCGCGGTCGACAAGACGGGCGCATATCTGTACTCGAGGGCGCTGCAGGCTGCGATCTGCACCGCGGCGGTGTGGATCTTCTTGTTCGCGCTCGGCATCCCAGGGTCGCTCGCGCTGGCGATCTTCGTCGGGGTGGTGTCGCAGTTCATCCCGACGTTCGGCACGTACCTGGCGCTGATCCTGCCCACCCTGGTGACGCTGTTGTACTCGCCGGTCGACACGATCTGGGTCCTGGCGTACCTGATCGGCTATCAGCAGTTTGAGAACTACATCCTCGGCCCGAGGATCGCTCGGCGGACGCTGCAGATCCATCCTGCGCTCACGATCGGCACCGTGTTCGCGGGCGCGGTGCTCCTCGGCCCGGTCGGGGCGCTGCTCGCCCTCCCGGCGACCGCGGTGGTCCAGGCGCTGGTCTCCACCTACACCGACGAGCAGGAGGTGATCGAGACCTCCCTCACCAGGGACCCCGGGCGGCGCAGGCGTCGGATCCGCATCCCGCGCTTCTCGCTGCGGCGCGGCGGCGCGGCGAAAACCGAGCCCGAGTCCGAGCCGTCCCCCGTCCCGTCGGGCGCCCCGGGCGACCCGCCGTCGGCGCGCGCCCGGTCGTCACCCGCGCCGAGCAAGCCCCGGCGTCGCCCGGCGGGATGAGCCTCCCGAGGCTCAGTCGGCGAGGTACTCGTCGATCACCTGGTGCATGTGGAGCAGGTTGGATTCCTGGCGCGGGTTGAGCCGCAGGCCGCGAAAGCCGCGGGACTGCATGCCCTCCTGGACGCGGGCCATGTTCTCGTAGTCCTGGGTGGTGATCGGCCCCCAGTCGTGGTCGTGCCAGTCGGGGTACCAGCGCGGGGTCGGCATGCGCCACGGGCGGTCCGGCCGGGGCCACTCGAGCACCCAGGTGTCTTGGAGCGCCGCGTTCACGTCGACGCCGTGCGGCCGCACTCGGAACAGGATCGCGCTGCCTGGATAGATCGGCCCGACCACGTTGGGGAACACGTACACGTCGTCGGCGCTCGTCATCTGGTCCGCGTCGAGACCACTCACGTCGAAGCCGCGGCTGGCCAGCAGATCACGGCGCCGAGCCTGGTAGGTCTCGAGCAGGTTCTGGTCCGGCGGCAGGGGCCCGGCGCGGACCTCGTCGACCAGGTCGCGTTCCTCCTTCAAGAAGGCGCCGCCGAGCCCCGCGACGAGGCCGGCCAGCACCTCGCCCTCGTCGAACTCGTCCTCGGCGAGACCGAGGCGGGGGCTCGGACGCAACCGGCGGCGGGCGCTCGGCAGGCGCCCATAGTGGGCGTGCTTGCCGAGCTGTTCGTATTCGATGCTGACGTCGTCGGTCCAGGGCAGCAGCTGCGGGTGCGTGCCCTGCACGTGGTACGCCTCGTTGAAGGCGTCGACGACGACCTTCCAGTTCGCGGGCAGCACCGTCGTCTGATACGACCGCAGCCGCATCTCGTCGAGGCGGTACGGCGCGAGCAGCGCCGGGAGCGGGTCGAGGAAGTCGAGCAGCGGCTCCGCCCCGGGGTCGAGGTTCACGAACACGAACCCGCCCCAACGTTCGCATCGCACCTCGCCCAGCGAGAGGCCCTCGGGGAGGCCACCGAACTCCGGCGCGTCGACCACCTCGACCAGGCGACCGTCCAGGCCGTACCGCCAGGCGTGGAACGGGCAGGTGAGGGTGCCGGTCTCGGTGTGGCCGCAGCCCCGCGCGAGGCGGGTGCCCCGGTGTAGGCACGCGTTGAAGAAGGCGCGCACCGTGTCGGGGCCCGAGCGCATGACCAGGACCGACTCGGTGCCGATCGTGTACTCGCAGTAGTCGCCGATCTCGCCGACCTGCTCCTCCCGGCAGGCGATCTGCCAGACCCGAGGCCAGAGCCGCTCGAGCTCGAGATCGAAGAAGCCCGGGGACGTGTAGCGCTCCTTGGCGATCAGGCCGTCGTCCCGGACCGGCAGTGCGGGCATGGACCGAAAGGTAGCGTCAGCCACGCCGATGGAGTTCAACCTTGCCGACCTCTTCGAGTGCGTCGTCGACCACGTGGCCGACCGCGAGGCGCTGACCTGCGGCGACGCGCACCTGACGTACCGGGCGCTCGACGCCCGCGCCAACCAGCTCGCCCACGGCCTGGCCGAGCTCGGCGTCGAGGCCGGGGACCACGTGGCCTGCTTCTTGCACACCCGCGCCGAGTACGTCGAGACGATGCTCGCCTGTTTCAAGCTGCGCGCCGTCCCGTTCAACGTCAACGACCGCTACGTGGCCGACGAGCTCGCCTACGTCTGCACCGACGCCGACGCGGTGGCGCTCGTGTACGACTCGGACCTGGCGCCGCACGTCGAGGGTCTCGCCGAGCTGGTCCCGACCCTTCGCTTTACCCTGGCCCTCGGCGCCGAGTACGACGCTCTCGTCGCGGCGGGCAGCCCAACCCGCGACTTCGGTCCCCGCTCACCCGACGATCGCTACCTCCTCTATACGGGCGGCACGACCGGCTCCCCGAAGGGCGTCGTGTGGCGCCAGGAGGACATCTTCTTCGCCGCGCTGGGCGGCGGCAACGCCGGCGGGCCCCCGATCGGCCAGCCCGAGGAGATCGGTGCCCGCGTGCTCGAGAACCGAGCGCAGCGCCTCGGCCCGTTCCTGCCCCAAGGCGACCCAGGTCCCGACCAGTTCGTCGCGTTGGCGCTCGGCCCGCTCGCGCACGCCAGCGGTCAGTGGTCCGCGTTGGGCACCCTGTTGGGCGGCGGCCGCGCCGTGCTGTACCTCGACCGCCACGTCGACATGGTCCGCGTCCTCGAGCTGATCGTGGCCGAGCAGGTCGTCGCGCTGAACCTGGTCGGCGACGCGAGCGGCCGCCCGTTGCTCGACACCCTCCGGAGCCACCCGGGCGCGTTCGACATCTCGTGCCTGCGGATCCTCGGGTCGGGGGGTAGCAGCCTGTCCGCGGACGTGAAGCGGGGCCTGCTCACCGAGCTGCCCGACGTCCTGACCGTGCTGGAGGCGATCGGGTCCTCCGAGGCTCCGGTGCAGGCGCTGGCCCTCGTGGGCAGCGCCGACGCGCCGACCGAGACGCTTCGCTTCGCGAGCCGAGCCACCACCATGGTCGTCGACGACGCGCTGCGCCCGATCCCGCCCGGCTCGACGCAGGTGGGGCGACTCGCGACGACCGGGCGGACGCCGCTGGGCTACTACAAGGACCCCGCCAAGAGCGCGGCCACGTTCGTGGAGATCGACGGGCGTCGCTGGACGCTGCCCGGCGACATGGCAACCGTCGACGCCGACGGGTCCATCCACGTGTTGGGACGCGGCTCGATGTCGATCAACACCGGCGGCGAGAAGGTCTACCCCGAGGAGGTCGAGGCCGTCTTGAAGACCCACCCGCAGCTCGCGGACGCGGTGGTGGTGGGGGCGCCCGACTCGACCTGGGGTGAGCGGGTGGTGGCCGTGGTCGAACCCGGGGCGGGGTGCGAGGTCCCGACGCTCGATGAGCTCCGGGACCACTGCCGCACCCGGCTGGCGGGCTACAAGGCGCCCCGGGCGCTGCACCGGGTCGACCAGATGCCGCGCACCGCGGCCGGCAAGCCCGACTACCCGAGCATCCGCGCCCTCGTCACCGCCGCCTCCTAACCCGGCGAGCGAGCCCACCCGAGACCGCACCAACGCCGCTCCACCCACCCCACCCACTCCACCCCAAGGGGGCTCCCGGGAGCCCGCCGCCGGGCCCGGGGGGTGCCCGCCCGCCCCTCGGCTGTCCCGATTCGGTGTTCTGGGGCTACAGAACCCATCGCGGCGTGTCGACGTTGTCTAGGTACGGGATATGACTGGGAGGTCTTTTCCATGGTTGAGCTCTTGAGTGTCGCGACCCTGCCCCTCGCCGGGCACATCGTTCCGTGCTCGCGCTGTGGGTACGCCCACGCGTTGCAGCCGCTCGGCCGGCGCGATCCGCGCCTCGTCGTCGCCTGCGGAGACCGCACGTTCGTGATGGGTGAGGGCTCCGTCCTCTACCACGAGCCCAAGGCCCTCTCCACCGTCCGCTAGGACCCATCCGGGTCAGCGTCCCCGGGGCGTGTCGACCGCCCGGGCGGAGTCCGGCGCGGCGCCGATCGGCCAGACTGTCGGTCCATGCCGACCCAGCTGGCCCACCTCGAGGCCCTCGAGGCCGAAGCGATCCACATCATCCGTGAGGTCGCGGCCGAGTTCGAACACCCGGTGCTGTTGTTCTCCGGCGGCAAGGACTCCGCGGTCATGCTCCGGGTCGCCGAGAAGGCCTTCTGGCCCGCCCGGCTGCCCTTCCCCGTGATGCACGTCGACACCGGTCACAACTTCGACGAAGCCCTCGAGTTCCGGGACCGCCGGGTCGCCGAGCTCGGCGCCCAGCTCGTCGTGGCCTCGGTGCAGGAATCGATCGACACCGGTCGGGTCGTCGAGGAGTCGGGGCCCCGGGCCTCACGGAACCGGCTCCAGACCGTGACCCTGCTTGACGCGATCCGCGACCACCGCTTCGACGCGGTCTTCGGCGGGGGTCGCCGCGACGAGGAGAAGGCCCGGGCCAAGGAGCGCGTCTACTCGTTTCGCGACGAATTCGGACAATGGGACCCCAAGAACCAGCGCCCCGAGCTCTGGAGCCTCTACAACGCCCGGCACCACCGAGGCGAGCACATTCGCGTGTTCCCCCTCTCGAACTGGACCGAGCTCGACATCTGGCAGTACATCGCCGACGATGGCGTCGAGCTCCCGGCCCTCTATTACGCGCATCGCCGCGACGTGGTGCGCCGCGACGGGATGCTCCTCGCCTTGACCCCGTACCTGACCCTCCTCGAGGGCGAGTCGCCCGAGGAGCTCCTGGTCCGCTTCCGCACGGTCGGTGACGCAACCTGCACCGGCGCCATCGAGTCCCCCGCCCGCGACGTCGAGGCGGTCATCGCCGAGGTGGCCGCGTCGACGATCACCGAGCGGGGTGCCACCCGCGCCGACGACCGTATCTCGGAGGCGGGGATGGAGGACCGCAAGCGCGAGGGATATTTCTAGCGATGGAGCTGCTGCGATTCGCCACCGCCGGATCGGTCGACGACGGCAAGAGCACCCTGATCGGCCGGCTCCTCGTCGAGACCAAGCAGATCTTCGAGGATCAGCTCGAAGCAGTCGAGCGCACCAGCCGCGACCGGGGCTTTGACTACACGAACCTGGCGCTGCTCACCGACGGTCTGCGAGCCGAACGTGAGCAGGGCATCACGATCGACGTCGCCTACCGCTACTTCGCGACCCCTCGGCGCAAGTTCATCATCGCCGACACGCCCGGCCACATCCAGTACACCCGCAACATGGTCACCGGCGCGTCGACCGCCGACCTCGCCCTGGTTCTCGTCGACGCCCGCAAAGGGGTGCTCGAGCAGTCGCGACGCCACGCGGTCATCGCGTCGCTGCTCCAGGTCCGTCACCTGGTGCTGTGCGTCAACAAGATGGACCTCGTCGACTTCGACGAGCAGCGCTTCGACGAGATCTGCGCCGAGTTCAGCGACTTCGCGGCGAAGCTCGACATCGACGACCTCATGTTCGTCCCCATCTCGGCCCTCCACGGCGACAACGTGGTCGCGCACTCGCCGGCCACCGGCTGGTACGAGGGACCGACGCTCCTCCACCACCTCGAACACGTCTACATCGGCTCGGACCGCAACCTCATCGACGCCCGCTTCCCCGTCCAGTACGTGATCCGCCCCATGAGCCACGAGCATCACGACTACCGGGGCTACGCCGGGCAGGTCGCCAGCGGCATCCTGCGCCCCGGCGACGAGGTGATGGTCCTGCCCAGCGGGTTCACGACGACGATCGCGAGCATCGACCGGTTTGGCGGCCCGGTCGAGGAGGCGCTGCCGCCCATGTCGGTGAGCGTGCGCCTCAGCGACGACCTCGACATCAGCCGAGGCGACCTCCTGTGTCGACCCAACAACGCGCCGACCGTCACCCAGGACGTCGACGCCATGGTCTGCTGGTTCAGTGAACGCCCGCTGCGCCAGGGGGCCGTCTACGCGGTGAAGCACACGACCCGCTCGGCGCGTGCCCGCGTCCAGGAGCTCCACTACCGCCTCGACGTCAACACCCTGCATCGCGACGACGACCACCAGGCGCTCGCCATGAACGACATCGGGCGGGTCACGCTGCGCTGCACCGTGCCGCTGTTCATCGACGAGTACCGGCGCAACCGCGTCACCGGGTCCTTCATCCTCATCGACGAGTCGACGTTCGAGACCGTCGGGGGCGGGATGGTGCTGGGCGCCACGGCGCCGTGAGCGGATCGCCGGTCAGCTCCGACGTCGTCTGGCACGAGAGCGACGTGCCCCGCGCCGAGCGGTGGCGGGCCAGTGGTGTGCACGGCGCGACTGTGTGGCTCACCGGACTGTCGGGGTCCGGCAAGTCCACCATCGCCTCCGCGCTCACCGCATCGCTGGTCGCCCAGGGGGTGCTGAGCTACTCGCTCGACGGCGACAACCTTCGCCACGGCCTGAACGGCGACCTCGGGTTCTCCGCCGACGACCGGGCCGAGAACGTCCGCCGGGTCGGGGAGGTCGCCCGCCTCTGCGCCGACGCCGGCCTGGTCGTGTGCGTGCCCCTCATCAGCCCCTACCGGGCGGGGCGCGCCCACGCCCGCGCCATCCACGAGGCCAGCGGGCTCGTCTTCCTCGAGACGTTCGTCGACGCGCCCCTCGCGCTCTGCGAGGACCGCGACCCGAAGGGCCTCTACCGGCGAGCCCGGGCCGGCGAAGTCACCGGCTTCACCGGCGTCGACGACCCCTACGAGGCCCCCGACCAGCCCGACCTGGTGCTCGCCACCGCCGAACTCACCCCGCCCCGGGCGGCGGCGATGATCGTCGAGGCGTTGAGAGCCCGGGGGGTCGTGGCATGATCGGACGGTGGGTCGCTGGAGGGTCGCAGCCTGGATGTAGCGTCGGTCCTTGCGAGAGCCGTCGGTCCCCTCGGTAGGAGGGGGCGTGACACTGCCTTCGGGCTGCCGACGTAAAGCCGAATGTGCGCGACGGGTGAACCTGACCCACTATCCATGATCGCAGTCGTCGAGGGAGGCGCGGTGAGCACCGAGATCGAGGTCGCCGGGCAAGCCCCGAGCCCGACCCTGCTCGAGCAGGCCCACGCCGTCGAGCACGACGTGCTGGTCGCCTCGCTCAAGATGTCGATGATCGCCATCCCGATCTGCGTCGCGATCTGGGTCGGCATCGTCTCGATCGGGCTGGCGATGGCGGGGAGCGGCAACTTCCTCGTCGCCCTGCCAATGGCGGGGGGCGTGGGGATCGTGGCCGGCGCGTTCTTCGGAATCTGGGCCGCGTTCCTCGCCAAGGCCCACCAGTTCGAAGAGCTCGACCGCAAAGCGGCCCAGCGACGCTAGGGCTGGGTCGGCCCGGACCCGGCCGGGCCGCGGGTCACCCGCCGAAGTCTTCGGTGGCGTAGACCGACCCGTTGGCGTAGGCGACCCCGATGCCGACCGAGCTGTACGCCGGGGAGAGGATGTTGGCCCGGTGGGGCGGGGAGTTCATCCACGCCACGTGCATGTCGGCCGCGCTCATGGTGTACGGACCCCGCAGAATGTTCTCACCCAACGTGTGGTAGCCGCGGAAGCCGGGTGAGGCGAGGGTGGCGGCGAGGTTGCGCTCGGAGAACCCGCCGGTCGAGGCCAGGTACTGGCTCCACGACTGGGCCAGGCAAGTGAGCTGGCCGTTGCCGGCGAGGCCGGGCAGCCCGGCCGCGGCTCGGGACTGGTTCACGTAGCTCAAGATCGCGTTCGAGGTGGCGTCCATGCCGCAGCTCTGAGCGGACACCGCCGCCGGGGCGGGAGCGCACGCCGCGCCCACCAGGGCGAGGGTTCCCGTCGTGGCGAGGACCCCGGCCCAACGACGCCAGCGGCGGTGGGGGACCCGGGCGACCTTTTGGTGTTCCACACCAAGGGGATCGGCGTCCCCCCCGCCACCTTGAGCACGAAGCGTGGCAAGCGCCCCCGTTTTGGCTACGCAGCGTGTTGGTGGTCGGGGTGGCGTTGCCTCGAGCCCCCGGTCCGGGCGTCGAGCCCGGCGAGCTACTCGCCGGTCAGGAAGGCCCCGAACCGCTCCAGGAGCCCGTCGACCCCCGAGCCGTGGAGCGTCATGCCGCCGTCGACGACCAGGTTCTGGCCGGTGATGAACCGGGCCAGCTCCGAGCACAAGAACACGACGACGTCGGCGATGTCTTCGGGAGTGCCGATCCGGGCCAGGGGCGTCTTGTCCTCCATATGCGGCACGGTCCAGTCGAAGCCCGTCAACAAGATGTCGGTCAGGCCGGTGTGGATCATCCCGGGCGCCACCGCGTTGACCCGCACGCTCGGCCCATACTCCAGGGCGGCCGTCGCGGTGAGCGCCGCCACCGCGGCCTTCGCCGCCGCATACGGCGCCTCACCCGCCGCGGGTCGGGTGCCGCTGATCGAGGAGGTGTTGACGATGCTGCCCCCACCGCTCTCGACGATGAGCGGCGCCCCGACCCGCAGGCCGTGGAACACGCCGGAGAGGTTGAGGCGCACGATCCGGTCCCACTCGTCGACGTCCCATTCGTGGATCGGCGCCATCGTGGAGGCGCCGGCGTTGTTGAACAGCGCGGTGAGGCCACCCAGCCACGACGCGGCCTCGAGCATCGTGCGCTCGACCGCGTCGGCGTCGGTGACGTCGACGGTCCACGCCCGGCCGTCGACCTCGGCCCCGGTGGCCGCGGCGCCGTCGCCGTTGACGTCGAGCACCGCGACGCGGGCGCCTTCACGGGCCATCGCCCGGCACGTGGCCCGCCCGATCCCCGAGGCGCCACCCGTGACGACCGCCCGCTGACCCTCCATCAATCCCATCTGCCACTCCCTGGTTGCCTGGGCCGACCATGATGGTCGCTCGGTCGAGTTCGGGAGCTGACCCGGCGCCATGTGGAAGGCCACGTTCAAAGGCATCCTCGGCCGCCGGGTCCGTCTCGCCCTCACCGCCCTGGCGGTCGTCTTGGGGGTGAGCTTCGTCACCGGCACCTACGTGCTGACCGACACCCTCCACGCCTCGTTCCAGGGCGTGTTCCAACAGACCCTCGCCGGGGTGGACCTCGTGGTCCGCCCCGCCGCCGCCTTCGGGGGTGGCGGGGCCGCTGATCAGGCCCGGTTCCCCGACAGCACCACTGCCCTGGTGCGCCCAGTCGCCGGCGTCGCCGAGGCGACCGGGTTCGTGACCGGCTACGCGCAGTTCGTCAGCCGGTCCGGGCACGCCATCCAGACCACCGGCGCCCCCACCTTGGGTGTGGCCTGGGCCCAACCCGGGTCGCACGGGCCGTTGCGGCTCATCGCCGACGGCCGCCGCGCCAGCCGCCCACCCGAGCGGGCGGGGGAGGTGGCCATGGACGACGGCACGGCGCGTCGCTACGGCTTCCACATCGGCGACTCGGTGCGGGTCCTGCTCCAAGGGCCCCAGCAGCGGTTCCGGATCGTGGGGTTCTTCGGCGTCGGGGACCGCAACGACCTCGGCGCGATCACCTTCGCCGCGTTCGACCTCCACACCGCCCAGCAGGTCTTCGATGCTCCCGGCCAGCTCGACGCCATCAACGTCACTGCCCGGCCCGGCACCAACCTCGCCACGCTGCGGACCCGACTCGAGGCGGCGCTCGGACTGAACTACGCGGTCGACACGCCGAATCAGGTCGCCGCGCAGCGCGGCGAGGTGGTCTTGACCTTCCTCGATCTGTTGACCCAGCTGCTCCTCGGCTTCGCGCTCATCGGGATGGTCGTCGCCGCGTTCATCATCTCGAACACCTTCACGATCCTCGTGACGCAGCGAACCCGCGAGCTCGGGTTGCTGCGCGCGCTGGGCGCGAGCCGACGCCAGGTCATCGGATCAGTGGTCGCCGAGGCGGCCGCGATCGGCGTCGCCGCGTCAGCCGTGGGCCTCGGCGTCGGGTACGCGCTGGCCGGGCTGCTGCTCTCCCTCGCCAGCCGGCTCGGCTTCGCCATCCCGACCCAAACCCTCGTGTTCCAGGAGCGCACCGTCCTCGCCGCGCTCGGCATCGGCGTGCTGGTCACGGTCGCGGCGTCGCTCTGGCCCGCGATTCGAGCGGCCCGGGTCCCGCCGATCGTGGCGACCACCGGCGTGTTCACCCCCCGTCCCCGGCCGCTGGCCCGCCGCGTCGTGGCGGGCACCGCCCTGGTGGCGGTCGGCGTCCCGGTCCTCCTGGTCGGCCTCCACCGCACCCGATACCAAGCCGACGTCCTCCACGAGATCGGCTGGGTCGCGCTCGGCGCGGTGCTCATCGCGCTCGGACTGCTCGTGCTGCTCGCCGTGGTCGCCGGGCCTCTCGCCGGCCTGCTCGGCCAACCGCTGCGCCGGGCGGGAATGCCCGGCCGCCTGGCGCGAGCCAACGCCATGCGCAACCCCCGCCGGACCGCCGCGACCGCCTCCGCGCTCGTCATTGGGCTCGCCCTGGTCGGCCTCGTCGCGATCTTCGGCGCCTCGGCCAAGACGTCGGTGCGTCAAGCGGTCGACGGGGGGATCCGCGCCGACCTCGTTCTCAAGACCCAACAGTTCGGCGGCTTCTCGTCGGTCGTCGCCCAACGGGTGGCGCAGCTCCCCGGGGTGGAGGGCGTCACCGCCTTCCGGTTCGGCAACGTGCGCGTCCCGGTCGGCGGCAACCAGGAGACCGTGGCCGGCGCCACCCCCGCCCACCTCGCTCAGGTCGTCGATCTCGGCCTCCGGCGCGGCAGCGTCGGCGCGCTGGACCAAGACGGGGTGCTCATCACCGAGGACGCCAGCCACGAGTACGGGCTGGCGGTCGGCGACCACGTCGACATGCAGTTCCCCCAAGCCGGCGTCGAGACGCTTCGGGTGGCGGGCATCTACACCCGCAACGACTTCACTGGCGGGTTCCCGGTCGGGTTCATCGTCGCCGAGCCGGCCTACGAGGAGGGCTTCGGCACCGCCTCCCAAGACTCGCTCGTGTACGTGCGCGCCAAGCCCGGCGACGCGGTCGCGGTCGAGACGGCCGTGCGCGCCGCGCTCGCCACGAGCTTCCCGAACGTCAGCGTCTTGACCCGCGCCCAGTTCCGGGGGAGCCAGCAGGACGCGATCAACCGCTTCCTCGCGGTGACCGTCGCGCTGCTGATGCTCTCCGAGATCATCGCCGTCCTCGGCATCGTCAACACGCTCGCCCTCTCGGTCTTCGAACGGACCCGCGAGCTGGGCTTGCTGCGCGTCGTCGGCATGTCCCGACGCCAGCTGCGCCGCATGATCCGCGGCGAATCGGTGATCGTCGCCCTCCTCGGCGGGCTCGTCGGCACCGGCCTCGGGCTGCTCTGGGGCTGGGTGTTCACCCTCGCGCTGCGTTCGGAGGGCGTCACCGCGCTGACCATCCCGGCGCTCCAGCTCCTGGCCTTTGTGGCGCTCTCGATGGTCGCCGGGGTCGTCGCCGCCCTCGCCCCCGCCTGGCGGGCCGCCCGCCTCGACGTCCTGGAGGCCATCGCCACCGAATGAGGGCACCGGCGCTCCCGGGGCGCGCCCCCGACCGGGTCGGGCCGGGACGCCGAGGCGGCTCCAGTCGGGGTGGGGGCGTTCGGCGCGCCCGTCGACCTCGCCCAGAGCCCGTCGGGCTCGTCAGGCGAGCCGGCCGGCCAGCTCGAGGATCCGGGTCGGCGGCAAATACTGGTCGGTCACCGTGACCCCGAACGGGGCGAGCGCGTCCTCGATTGCGTTGGTGAGCGCGGCCGGGGCGCCGATCGCGCCGCCTTCGCCCACCCCGCGAAAGTCGAGCGGCCCTTGGGGTGGCGACTCGAGATGCACGATCTCGATGGTCGGGATCTCGACCGCGGTGGGCAGCAGGTAGTCGACGAGGCTGGCGGTGCGGGGCTGGCCGTCCCCGTCGTAGGCGAACCATTCGTAGAGGACGCCGGCGATTCCCTGCGCGACGCCACCCCGGATCTGGCCCTCCACGATGGCCGGGTTGATCATGGCGCCGCAGTCCTCCACCACGAGGTAGCGGACGATCTCGACGAGGCCGGTGTCGAGGTCGACCGCGACCCACGCACAGTGGGTGGCCTGGGACCATCCCCCGTTGGGGATCGCGAAGTCGAACGTCGCCTCGATCCCGGGGGGCGCGCCGGACGCCGCCCCGGTGTCCGCGTGGAGGGTCTCGGCGAGCGCGGCGATTTCGGTGAGGGTCCGGCCCGCCGCCGGGGTGCCCCGAACCTGCACCCGTCCGGCGCGCAGCTCGAGGTCGTCGCGGCTCGCCTCGAGGTGTTGGGCGGTGACACGCATCGCCTGGTCGGCGAGCTCGTCGATCGCGCCGAGCACCGCGCCGCTGGCCAGGGTGGCGGCCCGGCTGCCGCCCGTCCCGACCCGGTTGAACGGCGTATAGCGCGTGTCGCCGTGCACGACGCGGATCGCGTCGAGGCCGACGTCGAGGCGGTCGGCGGCGAGCTGGGCGAGCGTGGTCTGGTGGCCGTGGCCGTGGGGTGACTGGCTGGTCAGGACGGTCACCGTCCCGTCGCGTTCGAGGCGCGCCACGGCCCGCTGGGCGCTTCGGGGCGCGGCGCCGGCGCCGATCGCGGCGCCGTAGTCGGGTGGGCCGGGTGCCGGCTCGAGGACGGTGGCGAGCCCGAAGCCGAGGTAGCGGCCCTGCGCCCGGGCGGCGCGCTGCTCGTCGCGGAAGGCGGGCAGGTCGACGAGCGCGGCGGCGGCCTCGAGGGTCTCCGCCGCGGTGACCGACTCCATGGTGGGGCCGGTGATCATGCGGCGCGGGAAGTCGGCGGCGCGCAGCAGGTTCCGGCGCCGCACCTCGAGGGGCTCGAGGTCCAACCGTCGGGCGATCACGTCGAGGAGCCGTTCGCGCACCCAGGTCTCGGCTTCCCACGGGCCGCGGTAGGCGACGTAGGTCGCCTTGTTCGTCGCCACCACCGTGGCGTCGAAGCGCAGATGCTCGATTCGGTACGGGCCGGGGAGCAGCACCCGCACGATGGTCGGGACGATCGTGCTGGGCAGCGTGCTCAGCTGGTAGGCGCCCTCGTCGAGGGTCATGCGCACGGCGAGGCCGAGCACGACACCGTCGGCGGTGACCGCGGCGTCGACGGTGAGCTCCTCGTCGCGGGCGTGACCCGCGGCGAGGAGGTTCTCGCTTCGGTCCTCGATCCACGCCACCGGCCGTCCGAGCGCGACCGCAGCCGCGCACACCGCCACGTCCTCGCGGCTGACGTAGGCCTTCTGGCCGAACGAGCCCCCGATGTCGCCGCACCGCACGTGCAGCCGCTCGGCGGGAAGGTCGAGGAGCTGGGCCAGCTCGACGTGCAGCGCGTGCGGGTTCTGGTGCGCGGCGTGGTAGACGAGCTCACCGGTCGCCGGCCGGTAGTCGGCGACGCCGCCGCGGCCCTCCATCGGCACGTTGGCCTGCCGGCGTTGGCGGAAGGTGAGCGTCACCACGTGGTCGGCGTGCGCGAACGCCCCGTCGGGATCGCCGTGCTCGCGGTGTTCCCGGTACAAGACGTTGGTTCCGATGTCGTCGAAGAGTGGGGGACTCGCCGGATCGAGCGCCGCGTCGAGCGTGACGACCGCGGCGAGCGCCTCGTAGTCGACCTCGACGCGCTCGGCGGCGTCCTCGGCGAGGGCGCGGCTCGCCGCGACGACGAGCGCCACCGGGTCCCCGACGAACCGGACTTTGTCGTCGGCGAGCGCACGGTACGCGGGGCGAGCCAAGGTGGGCGGGGCGCCCAGGCGCATCTCACCGGCCCGTCCGACCAGGTCGGCCGCGGTGAAGACCGCCGCGACGCCCGGCCCGGCGCGTGCCGACGTCACGTCGACCGCCGCCAGGCGAGCGTGGGGCAACGTGCTGCGAACGAAGGCGGCGTGGAGCAGGCCGGGCAGACGCACGTCGCCGACGAAGACACCACGCCCGGTCAAGAGCCGGTCGTCCTCGACCCGGGGGACCCGGGCGCCCACGAGACGGCTCACCGTCCCGACCCCCCCGACTCCCCTGACTCCCCTGACTCCCCTGACTCCCCTGACCCTCCCGACCGTCCGGCGGTGCCGGGCGCGGGGAGTGGCCGGCCGGCGAGGCGGGCCGCGGCGAGTGCCACGCCTTCCACGATGCTCTGGTAGCCGGTGCAGCGACAGAGATGTCCGGCCAGCGCAGCCCGGATGGTGGCATCGCTCGGCGCGGGTTCCTCGGCGAGCAGCGCATACGCGCTCAGCACGAACCCGGGCGTGCAGAAGCCGCACTGGAACCCGTGCGAGTCGCGGAACGCCTCCTGGAGCGGGTGCAGCCCGCCGGGTGGCGCGAGGCCCTCGAGCGTCACCACGTCCGCCCCGTCCGCCTGCACGCCGAACACGAGGCAGGACCGCACCGGCGCCCCGTCGAGGAGCACGGTGCACGCCCCGCACACGCCCTGCTCGCAGCCCAGATGCACGCTCGTGTACCCGAGGTCGTCGCGGAGCAGGTCGGCGAGCGTCGTGCGCGCCTCGACGTCCGCCCGCGCCCGGCGATCATTGACGCGCAGCGACACCGGGTGGCTGCTGCTCACCCGGCGAGGCCTTCGACGGTCCGGATGTCGAGCGCGTCGACCATCGCGGCGACGGCGGCCCGGCTCTCGGCCGGGAGGGGCAGGCGAGGCCGGCGGGGCCAACCGCCGGCCAGGCCGAGCAGCTCGAGCGCAGCTTTCGTCGCCGGGATCCCACCCAGCCGTCGGGTCTCGGCGAACAGGTGCAGGACCCGGGCGTACGCGGCGTGGCTCGCGGCCAGGTCGCCGCGGGCGTAGGCGTCGACCACGGACACGCACAGCCGCGGTGCCAAGTTGCCCTCCGAGCTCAGGTAGCCCTGACCGCCCAGCGCGAGGCAGCTCAGCGCCTGCATCGGGCCGCCCACGTGGACATCGACGCGGCCCGCGACCACGTCGAGAACTCGGACCAGGTAGGTGAGGTCCTGGTTCGTGCAGTTGACGCCGACGATCGACGGGTAGCGCTCGAGCAGACGACCGAGGAGATCGGTCGGCAGGTAGTAGCCGGCCGCCTGGTGCGACGAGAGCACGACGGGCAGCTCGACCTCGTCGAGCACGTCGGTCAGGTACCGCTCGAGCTCGTCGGGGCGCGGCCGGTTCCCGTGCCCCATGTCGAGCGAGTACAGCTGAATCGCCTCGATCCCGACCTCGGCGGCCACCCGCCCCAACTCCACCGTCTCGGCCGCCGAGCGCGGCTCGACGCCCATCGCGCGCACCGGCACCACCCCGGCCAGCTCGTCGACGCCGATCTCCAGCACCCGGCGCCGCTCGACGGGACTCAGCGTGTAGCCCTCCCCGCTGCCGCTCCCCCCCAGGTACACGCCGATGCCGCTGGCACCCAAGCGCTGCAGGTGCGCGCGCAGCCCGGCCTCGTCGAGTGCCTCGTCGCGGGTGAACGGGGTCAGGCTGATGACGAACGTGCTCGGCGTTCCCGCCATCGGGCTCCCTTTCGATCGCGTCCGGCGCGAGTCGAGTCGACCGGGGTGAACCTGCGCCACCCGAGCGAACCCCCGGGCGGGCCGGCGCGGACAGACTCGCAGTCGATGAGCCCGCAGGTCGTGACCCCGACCGGCGCCGCTCCGCCCGGTCTCGGCCGGCGGGGCGGCTCGACGGCGACGAGGCCCTACGCTCGCCGTCCGGGAATGGTGCCGGGCGCCGGGATCCCTCGCCGGGGGGCGGGTCAACGGGCCCGACCGGGGGTGGTGACGATCGAGTCGAGGACGCGCCCCATGAGGATCTCCGACGTTGTGACCGGCCCCGACCGGCGCGCCGCGTACCAGGCGGCCGGCCTCTGGGACGAGCAGACGCTGGCCGGGCGCGTCGCGCACTGGGCCGCGTGCCGGCCCGGCGACGTCGCCGTCGTCGACGACACCGGGACCCGGACCTACGCCGAGCTGGGCGCCGACGTTGGACGCGTCGCCGCCTTCCTTCGCGAGCAGGGCGTCGAGGCGGGCTCGGTCGTGTCGATCCAGCTCCCCAACCGGATCGAGGCGGTCGTGACCGCGGTCGCGGTCCAGGCCCTCGGCGGCGTCATCAACCCGCTCCTGCCCAACTACCGCGCCCGGGAGCTGACCCACGTCGTCGAGACCGCCGCACCTCGGGTGCTCGTCACGCCCGCAGAGTACCGCGGGTTCGACCACCGGGCGCTCGTCGCGGCGATCCGCGCCGGGCGCGACGCCGAGTTCGTGCACGTGGTCGTCGACGACGGGGCCGGCGGCGGCGACGCCTCCTACGCCGAGCTCCTCGGGCGCGAGCCCGTCCCCCTCGAGTCCGGGCCGGCCGCCGCGGTGTCGGAGCTGATCTTCACCTCGGGTACAGAGGCGAGCCCGAAGGCGATCATGCACACCGAGCAGACGGCCAACTTCAGCGTGCGGGTCGCCTACGACGACCTGGGTCTCGGGCCCGATGACGTGGTCTGGATGCCGTCGCCGATCGGTCACTCCACCGGCTTTAACTACGGGGTGCGGTTCGCGCTGTACCACGGGTTGCGGCTCGTCCTCCAGGACCGCTGGGACGGCGACGACGCGTTCGCGCTGGTGCGCCGCGAGCGGGCGACGTACACGCTGGCTGCGACCACGTTCCTCCAGGACCTGGTCGGCGCGGCGCAGCGGGCCGGGGAGCGGCTCGACTGCCTGCGCTCCTTCGGGTGTGGCGGCGCGCCCGTCCCCCCCGACCTGGTGCGGGCCGCGGCCGAGCGGGGGATCGGTGTCCGGCGTCTCTACGGCTCCACCGAGGTGCTCGTCGCGACGTGGAACCGGCCCGACTCGCCACCCGACCGGCAGGCGAACACCGACGGGCCGGCGCTGAGCCACGTCGAGCTTGCGGTGCACGCCGACGACGGGACACCAGTACCACCGGGGGAGCCGGGCGAGCTGTTCGTGCGCGGCCCGAACACCTGCGTCGGGTTCTTCCGAGACTCGGAGCGCACCGCGGCCACGTTCAGCCCCGACGGCTGGGTCCGCTCCGGCGACCTGGTGACACTCGACCGCGACGGATTCGTCACGGTCGTGGGCCGCAAGAAGGAGATCATCATCCGGGGCGGGATGAACATCGCGCCCCGCGAGATCGAGGAACTGCTCGTGGTGTTCCCCGAGGTCGAACGGGCCGCGGTGGTCGGGCTTCCCGACTCGCGGCTCGGCGAACGATCCTGCGCCTGCGTCGTGCTCACCCCGGGCGCCACCCTCGACCTCGAGACGACCGTCGAGCGTCTGCGCACCACCGGACTCGCCGCCTACAAGCTCCCCGAGCGCCTCACCGTCCTCGACGCGTTGCCGACCACCGCGTCGGGCAAGGTCCAAAAGCACGAGATCGTCCGCCGCCTCGCCGCGGGGGAGTCGAGGTGAGCGCGCCGCCCCTCGTCCTGGTCGAGCGGGAGTCCCTCGACGACCGCTCGGCGCGTGCCGCGGTGTTGCGCCTCAACCGACCCGAGCAGCTGAATCCCATCGACGACGAGATGCTGGGCGCGCTCGACACCGCGCTCGACGGGATCGAGGCCGACCCGACCGTCCGGTGCGTGCTGGTGACCGGCGCCGGCCGGGCGTTCAGCGCCGGCGGCGACCTGAAGCGCTACGTGACCCTCCAACGCGACCCGGTCGCGTTTCCGCGTTTCGTGGCGCACCTCCACGAGACCTTCGGGCGGCTCCGGACCCTGCCGGTCCCGGTCGTCGCGCTCGTGAACGGCGTGACCGCCGCCGGAGGGCTCGAGCTCGTCTTGCGCTGCGACTTCGCGCTCGTTGCCCGCTCGGCCCGCCTCGGCGACGCCCATCTGAACTTCGCCCAGATGGGCGGCGGCGGGGTCCTCACCTTGTTGCCGCGGGCGATCGGGCGAGAGCGGGCCGCCGAGCTCATCTTCACCGGGCGCTTCCTCGATGCCGACGAGGCGGTGGCCTGGGGCCTCGCCAACCGGGTCGTCGACGACCGCGCGTTGCTCGATGCCGGCCTGGACCTGGCGCGTGGCATCGCCGCCAAGAGCCCGGTGGCGCTCGCCAACGCCAAGGAGGTCCTGACGTCGGTGTGGGCCGACAATGGCCCCGAATCGGCGGGTCTGCGTTTCGAACGGGAACGGAACTCCTACTACTGCCTGACGTCCGCCGACGCCCAGGAGGGCCTCGCCGCCTTCCAGGAGAAACGCCGACCCGACTTCGGCGGCCCCTGAGTGACGGAGCCGACCCCGCCCGAACCTGACCAGGACAGCGCGTCGTTCTGGACCGCGCTGGCCGAGCACCGCCTCGTCCTCGAACGCTGCACCGCCTGTGGACGTCACCGCGCCGCGCCCGTGCCGGCCTGTCCCTGGTGCGCGTCGACCGGGACGGAGCAGGTCGAGTCGCCCGGCGACGGACGTGTCTACTCCTGGGTGACGGTGCACCGGTCCTTCGGTGCCCCGTTCGCCGACCAGGTGCCCTACACGATCGCGCTGATCGACCTCACCGAGGGCGCTCGGGTGCTCGGGCGCCTCGAGGCCGGGACGAGCCCCGTGCACGCGGGGCTCGCCGTGTCGGCCCGGTTCTTTGACCATCCCTCGTGGACCGAGCTGCGCTTCGCCCCGGCACCGGAGGCGTCGTGACCGCGGCCATCGCCGGCGTCGGCTACACCGAGTTCTCGAAGGCGTCGGGCCGCAGCGTCCTCGACCTCGCCCGCGCGGCGTGCGAAGCCGCCGTCGCGGACGCCGGGCTTCCCCTCGGCGCGGTCGACGGGATCGTCGGGTTCAGCCTCATGCACGACTCGGTGCCCAGCCAGGCCGTCGCCACGGTCCTCGCGCTGCCGCAGCTGCGCCTCGGCCTCGACGTCGAGCTCGGCGGCCAAGCCCCCTGTCATCTCGTCGGGCTCGCTGCCAGCATGGTCGAGACGGGGCAGGCCGACCATGTCCTGGTCTACCGGGCGATGAACGGCCGGAGCGGCGCGCGGGTCGGCACCATGCAGTTCGCCGGGCTGGGCGCCCAGTATCGCTACCCGATCGGCTACGACGCCTACCTCATGTACGTCGCGATGTGGGCCCGACGCTTCCTCCTCGAGACCGGCCAGGACGACGACGACCTCGGGGCGGTCGCCGTCGCGCAACGCCAGTACGCGACGACGAACGAGCGTGCCTATCGGCGGGCGCCGCTCACCCTCGAGCAGTACCGAGCCGAGCCCTACGTCGTGGAACCGTTCCGGGCCAGCGACTGCACCGTCGAGGTCGACGGAGCCTGCGCGGTGCTCGTCACCTCCCTCGATCGGGCCCGCGACCTGCGCCAACCACCCGCCGTGGTCGCCGCCAGCGTCTACCGGGCCGGCCCCCGACCGGGTCTCGACATCGGCGACCACCTTCTGTGGGACGACTACACCCGCAACTACACGAGCCTGCTCGCCGACGAGCTCTTCGGCCGCGCCGGCCTCGAACCAACCGACGTGCACGTCGCCGAGATCTACGACTGCTTCTCCAGCACGGTGCTCATCGGCCTCGAGGGTCTCGGCCTCTGCGAGCGGGGCACCTCGGGGGCTTTCGTCCGCTCCGGCGCGACCGCGCTCGACGGTCGCCTGCCGACCAACACCCACGGGGGGCTGCTCGCCGAGGGCTATCTGCACGGGATGAACACGGTCGCCGAGGCCGTCTTGCAGGTGCAGGGCCGTGGGGGGGACCGCCAGGCGCCCCGCCACGACGTCGCGGTCGTGACGTCGGGGGCGCTGATGGACGGCTCGGCGCTGCTCCTCACCGCCGGGTAGGTGCCTCGACGGTTACGCGTCGCGCAGCAGCGTGCCGTGCACCGTCGTGCCCGCGGCGACGAACTCATGACGTTCGGGCGCACTGAAATGCGCCCGGGCGAGCTCCTCGGCCCGCGCCGCCTCGCCGGTCTCGATCGCGCCGAGCAGCGCGACATGATCCTCGACGCTGCGAACTCGAGCTGCCCGGTCGTCGAACGCGCCCAGCTGCACCGACTGGCGGGCCAACGTGTCGACGTGCGCCGACCACAGCGACTCGAGCGCGCCGACCAGGAGGATCATCGTGGCGTTGCCGCACCCCGCGACGAGCTCCTCGTGGAACACGCGGGCCTGGTGGACGTACTCGTCGGCGTCGTCGAGCACCGCCCGCGACGTCTCGACGCGCGCCGCGAGCACCGCGGCCACCGTCGCGTGCCGGTCGGCGCGCCGGGCGGCCAGCGCGGCGCACACCGGCTCGAGGCTGCGCAGCGCCACCGCGACGTCGTCGACCCCGACCCGCTCGGCCTGGAGGACCAGGCCGAGCATGTAGGCGACCTTGCTCGCCTGCGGGGCGCGCACGACCGCCCCTCCGGTGTTGCCCCGCAGGACCGTGACGAGGCCCTCGGTCTCCAGGATGCGCAGCGCCTCACGGATCGGGGGGAGGCTGACGCCGAACTCCTCCAGCAGCTCCTCTTGCTTGGGGAGCAGCGCGCCGTCGCCCAGCTCCTGGGACAAGATCCGGTCCCGCAGCTGATCGGCGACCAGGTTGGCGAGCCGGGGCTGGCGCAGCCGGCTGCGCCCCGGGCCCGCCGCTCGGGTCGGCCCCGCCCGGGCGACCGTCTTGCCCTCCCCCGACTGCACTATCTAAGATTATAACGATAAGCCTCTGGGGAGGGCCCCTGGACGGCTATAGAGGAGGAGGAGGAGCCCGCGTGCCCGCAGCGCCCCCAACCGGCGACCGCCGCCAGTACCGGCTCATCTCGGCCGACAGCCACGTCAACGAGCCGCCCGGGTTGTGGGCCGAGCGGGTCCCGGCCCGGTTCCGCGACCGAGCCCCCCGCATCGAGCGGTTCGACGAGGGCGACGCGTGGGTGCTCGAAGGCGTCGAGGACCCGATCAACTTCGGCATGAACGCCTGCGCCGGCCTCGAACCCAGTGAGCAACGAGGCTGGGCTCGCTTCGAGGACCTGCGCCGCGGCGGCCACGACCCCGCGGCCCGCCTCGAGGAGATGGACCGCGACCACGTCGACGCCGAGATCCTCTACCCGACCCCGCGCCTCTCCCAGGGCATCAACGCCAACCGCGACGACGAGTTCCACCTCGCCTGCGTGCAGGCCTACAACGACTGGATCGCCGACTACGTCGGCTACGCGCCCGACCGCTTCGGCGGCCTCGCCTGGCTCCCCAACTGCGGCGTCGAGCACGCGGTCGCCGAGATCGACCGCGTCCTGGCCCGCCCCGGCATGCGCGGCGTCCTGATCGGCTGCTACCCGAACGGGACCCTCCGACCCACCCCCGACGACGACAAGGTATGGGCGCGCGTCGTCGAGGCCGGGGTGCCGGTCAGCATCCACGTCAGCCTCAGCCGCACCATGCCCGCCGCGCACCGCGCCAAGCTCCCCGGCTACGGACGCTTCTACGACGCCCCGAACCGACTCATCGACCTCGTGTTCAGCGGCGTGTTCGACCGCTTCCCCGAACTCGAGTTCATGATCGCCGAGGTCGACTGCGGCTGGGTGCCCTACGTCAAGGAACAGATCGACAACAACTTCCACCGCCTCGACCCGGTCAGCCAGTTCGGCCTGGCCGCCCCCCCGAGCGAGTACATCGAGCGTCACTTCCACTTCGGCTACATGACCGACACGTTCGGGATCCACAACCGCCACGCGGTCGGCGTGGAACGGATCCTGTGGTCGAGCGACTACCCGCACGTGAGCGCCGACTGGCCGCTGTCGTGGCGCACCATCCAGGCCTCCTTCTCGGGGGTGCCCCGCACCGAACGGGAGCTGATCCTGGCCGGCAACGCCCGACGCCTCTACGGCTTCGGCCGGTAGCCCACCGCCGGGTTCCATGAGCGCCGCTGAGCTCGCGTCGCTGCTCGACGAGCGCGCCGTGTTGCGGGTGCTGGCGGAGTGCGCGCACGCGCTCGACGGCCACGACGTCGCGGCGTGGGTCGACGCGTTCACCCCCGAGGGGATCTTCGACGTTGTCGAAGTCGGCGGCCGGCGTCTCCACCGCGAGGAAGGCCACGCCGACCTCACCCGCTGGGTGCAGGCCGCGCCGGCCGGCCGCGAGCGGCGTCACGTCCTCGCCGACCCGCTCGTCGCGCTCGACGGCGACGAGGCACGCGTCGAGTCGTGCTGGGTGCTCCTCGAACGCGACGCGCGCGCCCATCCCGTCGTCGGCGCGTTCGGCCGCTACTCCGACCGTCTCGTCAAGCGCGACGGGCGCTGGCGTATCGCCGAGCGTCGCGCCGAGGTGGAAGCCACCACCCGGACCCCGGGCTAGCCGGCCGGTGGGTCGGTGTCGGCTACCGGCCCGCCCAGCGCGGCGGCCGGCGCTCCCGAAACGCGCGCGGCCCCTCCTGGGCGTCCTCACTGCGGTAGACCGGCTCCCAGATTCGGTCGGCGTCGTCGAGCAGCTCCTGCTGCGCCCGCTGGGCCGCCGCGGTGACCATCGCCTTGGCTGCCGCCACCGAAAGCGGGGCGTTGGCGGCGATCGTCTCGGCCAGCGCCTGGGTGGCGGTGACGAGCTCGGCGAGCGGCACGACCCGGTTCACGAGGCCGACCTGGTGCGCGCGCGTCGCCTCGAGGGGCTCGCCGGTCAGCAAGATCTCGAGGGCGACCCGCGGAGGGATCAGCCAGGGCAGCGGGGCCGCCCACGGCGCGCCGCGCCCGACCTTCGCTTCGGTGATGGCGAAGCGGGCATGGTCGGCGGCGACGCAGAGATCACACATCTGGGCGAGCAGGAAGCCGCCCGCGTACGCCACGCCGTTGACCGCGGCGATGGTCGGCTTCGTCACCTCGACGTTTCGCCCGAAGATGGGCACGTAGTCCGCCGGCGGGACCTCCATCCCGAGCTCGGCCATCTCCTTGAGGTCCGCGCCGGCGCAGAACGCCCGGTCGCCGGCGCCGGTCAGCACCAGCACCCGCGCCTCGTCGTCGGCGTTGAAACGCTCGACCCCCCCGAACAGCCCGGCCCGCACCGCCGCGTTCAATGCGTTGCGCGCCTCGGGCCGGTCGATGGTCAGCCACGCGACCGCACGCTCGACCCGATAGTGCACGACCTCGTCAGCCATCGGCGTCACCCTTCCGATCTGGCTCCACGATGAGCAACACCTGCCCGAGCTGAACCTGGCTGTCGTTCGCGACGTGCAGCTCCGCCACCGTGCCGTCGTAGGGAGCCTGGATGGTGTGCTCCATCTTCATAGCCTCCAGCGCCACCAGCGGCTGGCCTTCGCGGATCCGATCCCCCGGGTGGACCATCACCTCGACCACCCGTCCCGGCAGCGGGGCCCGCAACGACCCGGCCATCGCCCCGACGCTCGGGAGCGGGAACCGGGCGGAGACCCGCCACCGCGACGCGCCGCGGGGGCTCTGCACGTACGCGTCGTCGGCAACCAGGTGGACCCGGACGGTCCGGCGCACCCCCGCGACCTCCACGTCGACGTGCTCCGACGTCACGGACCACAGCCGCACCCCGGCGAGCTGGACCCCGTCGGTCGACACCCCCAGGCGATCTCGCGCCCCTGAGCACACGACCCGGACGGTCCCGCGGTCCCCGACGAGCTCGACGGGCTGATCGGCCCTTCCCACGTTGCGCCATCCGAGCGGAATGCCCCGCGGCAGCGGCGAACCCGCGCCGTCGCGTTCGCGCACGGCGAGCGTCGCCGCGACCGCGTGGACCTGAACCTCGTCGTCGTCGAGCGGGGAGCGGCCCAGCGCGCCGCCTCCGTGCCGCTCGACGAACCCCGTATCGGTGTCCCCGGCGTCGAAGTCGTCGCTTGACAAGGCGCGGACCAGCAAGTCGCGGTTGGTGGGTGGCCCGTCGAGCTCGGCTCGGGTCAGCGCTCCGATCAGGCGTCGCGTCGCGTCGGCGCGGGTCGGTGCCCAAGCGACCACCTTGGCCAGCATTGCGTCGTAGTCGGTGCTGACGGTCGACCCGTCGACGTAGCCGGCGTCGACCAGCACCCCGTCGTCGGAGGGGATGACGAGGCGGTGGATCGGCCCGCCGGCGGGGACGAAGCCGGCGGGGACGTCCTCGGCGTACAGCCGAGCCTCGATGGCGTGGCCGTGGAGCCTCGCGTCGCGGGCCTCGGGCGGGAGCGCCTGACCCTGGGCGAGCTGGAGCTGAAGCTGGACGAGGTCCAGTCCGGTCACGAGCTCGGTCACCCGGTGCTCGACCTGGAGTCGGGTGTTGACCTCGAGGAACCAGAACTGCTGCTCGGAGTCGAGCACGAACTCGACGGTGCCGGCGTTCGTGTAGCCGATCGCCGCGCCCGCCGACACCGCCGCGGCGCACAGCGCGGCTCGCAGCTCCGGTCCCACCGCGGGCGACGGGGCCTCCTCGATGACCTTCTGGTGGCGGCGCTGGATCGAGCACTCGCGCTCGAACAGGTGCACGACGCTGCCCTGCGTGTCGCCGACGATCTGCACCTCGACGTGGTGGGGGGACTCGATGAACCGCTCCAAGAACACCGTCCCGTCACCGAACGCGGCCGCGGCCTCCCGTTGTGCCGCGCCGACCGCCGGCCCGAGGTCGGCCCCGGACCGCACGATCCGCATGCCCCGTCCGCCGCCGCCGTAGACCGCTTTCACCAGCAGCGGATAGCCGACCCGGTCACCCGCCGCCGCCAGCTTCGGGTCCGCGAGGTCGCTCGTCACGGTCACGCCGTCGAGGACCGGGACCCCGGCGGCGGCCATCACCCGCTTGGCCTCGACTTTCGAGCCCATCGCCTCGATCACCGCCGGCTCGGGTCCCACGAACACGAGCCCCGCGGCCTGGCAGGCCCGGGCGAACGGGGCGCTCTCCGACACGAAGCCGTACCCCGGGTGCACGGAGTCCGCGCCACTCGCCCGCGCTGCCCCAACGAGCGCGTCGACGTTCAGGTAGGTGTCGCGGGGGGTCGCGCCGGGCAGGTGGACCGAGCAGTCGGCCTCTGCCACGACGGGCGCGTCGCGGTCCGGATCGGAGAACACCGCGACCGTCTGCAGGTCCATCGCCTGCGCGGCGCGCAGGATCCGGCGGGCGATCTCGCCCCGGTTGGCGATGAGAAGTCGGTGGAACGGGGCCATGCGCCTACATCCGGAAGACGCCGAAGCCCCGGGTGCCCTCGACCACGTTGGAGTGGACCGCAGAGAGGGCGATGCCCAGCACGGTGCGGGTCTCTCGAGGGTCGATGACGCCGTCGTCGTAGAGCTTCCCCGTGTTGAAGAAGGCGTGCGACTCACGCTCGATCTGCGCCTCGACCGCCGCTCGTTGCTCCGCGTCGGCCGCCTCGTCGAAGATCCGGCCGGCCGCGTCGGCGGCCTGACGAGCCACGATGGACAGGACCCCGGCCAGCTGCTGGGGACCCATGACCGCCAGCTTCGAGTTGGGCCAGCTGAACAAGAACCGCGGTCCGTAGGCCCGCCCGCACATGCCGTAGTTGCCGGCCCCGTACGAGGACCCCATGATCACGGTGAGGTGCGGCACGCCGCTGTTCGTGACCGCGTTGATCATCTTCGCCCCGTCCTTCACCATGCCGGACTGCTCGTAGTGGCGTCCGACCATGTAGCCGGTGGTGTTCTGCAAGAAGATCAGCGGCGTCTGGCTCTGGTTGGCGAGCAGGATGAACTCGGTTGCCTTCTTCGACTCGTCCATGAAGAGGACACCCCGGGCGTTGGCGAGGATCCCGACCGGGTACCCGTGGAGCGACGCCCAGCCGGTGACGAGGCTGGTGCCGTACGACGGCTTGTACTCGTCGAAGCGAGACCCGTCGACGACCCGGGCGATTACCTCGCGAGGGTCGAACGGCGCCCGCAGATCGACCGACGCGATCCCGAGCAGCTCGCCGGGATCGTGGACCGGCTCGTCGGCGGCTCGGCTGGGACCGGGACCGAGCTTGCGCCAGTTGAGGTCAGCGACGATCTGACGCCCGATCCGGATCGCGTCGAGCTCGTCGACCGCGAAGTAGTCCGCAAGACCCGAGACCTGGGAGTGCATCGCGGCGCCGCCGAGCTCCTCGTCGTCGGCGTCTTCGCCGGTGGCCATCTTCACCAGCGGCGGGCCACCGAGGAACACCTTCGCCTGCTCGGCGACGAGGACCGCGTAGTCGCACATGGCGGGCACGTACGCGCCCCCGGCGGTCGAGTTCCCGAACACGAGCGCGATGGTCGGGATCCCCAACGCCGAGAGCTGAGTCAGGTCATGGAAGATCTGCCCCGCGGGGACGAACAGGTCGCCTTGGGTCGGCAGATCCGCCCCGCCCGACTCCACGAGGTTGACCACCGGCAGCCGGTTGACGCGGGCGATCTCGAGCGCCCGCAGGTTCTTCCTCAACGTGACCGGGTTCATCGAGCCGCCCTTGACCGTGGGGTCGTGGCCAATGATCACGCACTCGACCCCCGAGACGACCCCGACGCCGGTCACGATGCTCGCCCCGATGTGGAACGACGAGCCCCACCCGGCGAGCGGGGACAGCTCCAGGAACGGCGCGCCGCGATCGAGGAGCGCCTCGATGCGCTCCCGGACCGGCAGCCGGCCCCGCGCCCGATGCCGTTCGACATAGCGCTCGCCGCCCCCCGCCAGGACCAACGCCAGCTGCTCGTCGTGCTCCTCGAGCAGGGCGAGCAGCCCCGCCCGGTTGTCGCGATAGAGGTCGCTCGAGACGTCGACACTGGATGTCACGACGGGCACCGGGATCTCCCGCGCAGGCTCGGTCGCCGCTCGATCAACGCAGCGAATCCCAGTATGTTATTCACCGTTCACATTCGATGCGCAAGGCAGCGGCATGGACTTCGCTGAGACCGACGAGCACGTGATGCTGCGCGGCGCGGTGCGCGCGATCGCGGCGAGCTACGGGCACCGCTACTACGCCGACCAGACCCGTCGCGGCGAGAAGGCCGAGGCGCTGTGGGCCGCGATCGCCGAGCCGGGATTCCTGGGCGTGCACCTCCCCGAGGCGTACGGCGGTGGGGGAGGAGGCGTCACCGAGCTCGCCATCGTGTGCGAAGAGGTCGCCGCGCAGGGCTGCCCGCTGCTCTTGATCCTGGTGTCCGCCGCCATCTGCGCCGAAGTCGTCGCCCGCTTCGGCACCCCCGACCAGCGACAACGCTGGCTGCCCGGGCTGGCCGCCGGCGAGAAGATGGTGTTCGCGATCACCGAGCCCGACGCGGGCTCCAACACCCACCGGCTCGCCACGAACGCGCGGCTCGACGGCGACGTCTACCGGCTCCATGGCACCAAGACGTTCATCTCGGGGGTCGACGAGGCCGCCGCGGTGCTGGTCGTGGCCCGGACCGGCCTGGACGACGCGGGCCGGGCGCAGCTGTCGCTCCTGGTGGTCGACACCGACGCCCCCGGGTTGGAGAAGACCCCGATCCCGATCGAGATCGCCTCCCCCGAGAAGCAGTATCTCTTGCACTTCGACGACGTCGAAGTCCCCGCCGACCGGCTAATCGGCGACGAAGGGGAGGGGCTGCGGCAGGTCTTCTTCGGCCTGAACCCGGAGCGGATCATGGGCGCGTGCATCTCGGCTGGGATCGGTCGCTACGCACTGGCGAAGGCCAGCGCGTACGCGACCGACCGGGTCGTCTGGGACGTGCCGATCGGCGCCCACCAAGGGGTGGCGCACCCCCTCGCCATGTGCAAGGTCGAGCTCGAGCTCGCCCGCCTCATGATCGCCAAGGCGGCGTGGCTCCACGACCACGACGGCGATCCGTCCGCCGCCGGGGAGGCCGCGAACATGGCCAAGTACGCGGCTGGGGAAGCCGGGCTGCACTGCCTCGACACCGCGATCCAGACCCACGGGGGGAACGGCCTGGCCTCGGAGTACGGCCTCGCCGACCTGTGGGGACTGGCCCGGCTCCTGCGCATCGCGCCGGTCAGCCGCGAGATGATCTTGAACTTCGTCGCCCAGCAATCACTCGGCCTCCCCCGGTCCTACTGATCATGAGCACCCCGTCCGTCGCCCCGGTGGCCGCGACCCCCCGCGGGCGCCTGCGTCGCCAGCGGATCCTCGACGCTGCCGCCGAGCTGGTCGCCGCCCATGGCTTCCACGCCGTGGGCGTGGCAGAGATCGGCGCCGCGGCCGGTGTCACCGGCCCGGCGATCTACCGGCACTTCCGCAACAAGCAAGAGGTGCTCGTGGCGCTCATCGAGCGGGTCGTCGACCAGCTCGTCGACGGCGCCCGAGCCGTGGTGCGCAGCACCGACGACCCCGACGACGCGCTCCAGGCGCTCATCCGAGCCCACGTCGAGTTCGCCTTACGCGATCGGTCGATCATCGCGGTCTACGACCAGGAAGCCACCAACCTCCCGGTCGACGACCGCCGCCGACTCCGCCGCCAGCAACGCCTCTACACCGAGATCTGGGCCGACGTGATCGCCTCGTCGTGGCCCGACCGACCCCGCCCGCTCGTCCGGGCCTCCGCCCACGCGGTCTTCGGCCTCTTGAACTCGGTGGCCGACTACCACGCCCACCTGCCCGACCCGGAGCTCGGCGCGCTGCTGAGCCGCATGGCGACTGCCAGCCTCGCGAACGCCTCCTGACCCGCGCCGCCCCGCGCCCCGCCCCGCGTCTCGCGTCTCGCGTCCAGTCGCGCCGCCAGCCCGCGACGCGAGCCCACGCACCGCCCAGCCGGTGCCCGACCCCGTCGCGCCGCCTCGAGAATCACCGCCCCGGGTGGCATGTTGAGAGCGTGCCGTTGATGGGAGCGCGCGCCGTCGAGCGGCCCGATTAGCCCGATGGACGAGGACCCGACCGACGCCGATATCCCCGTCTTTCCCGAGCCGCTCTCGGGGCTCCCCGAGCGGCCGCGGCAGCGGACCTTCGGGTCGCTGCGGCACCGGAACTTCCGCCTGTTCTTCATCGGCGAGCTGATCTCCAACAGCGGCAACTGGCTGACCACCGTGGCGATGGTTTTGCTGGTGCTCCACCGGACCAACAGCGGGCTGGCGGTGGGCTTGATCACGGCCTGTCAGTTCGGCCCGATCCTGCTTCTCTCCGCGTGGGCCGGGCTGATCGCCGATCGATCCGACAAGCGCCGGCTCTTGATCGTGACGCAGACCCTCGAGATGGCCCAGTCCTGCACGCTCGCCGCACTGGCGTTCATCCCGCACTCGCCGATCATCGCCTTCTACATCACGGCCGCGGCGGGCGGCTGCATGCTCGCCTTCGACAACCCGGTCCGCCGCTCGTTCGTCACCGAGATGGTCGGCGTCGAGGACGTGCCGAACGCCGTCACCCTCTACAGCGCCCTCGTCAACGCATCCCGAATCGTGGGTCCCGCGCTCGCCGGCCTGTTGATCGTCGTGGCCGGCTTCGGATGGTGCTTCACCATCGACGCGTTGTCCTACGCATTCGTGCTGATCGCCCTCGGGATGATGCGCCCGGCGGAGCTGCGCCGCGTCCCCGTCACCCCCCGAGGGAAGGGGCAGGTGCGAGAAGGGATTCGGTACGTCGCGAGCGTCCCCGAGCTGTGGATCTCGTTCACGATGCTCGCCGTCATCGGCACGATCAGCTACAACTTCAGCGTCATCTTCCCGCTCTTCATCGAGAAGGGCCTGCACGGCGGCGACGGCGCCTACACGCTCGTCTACTCGGTGTTCGGACTCGGAGCGCTCGTCGCGGCGATCGCGGTCGCAAGCCGTAGCCACGTGCAGTTCCGCAACATCGTGATCGGAGCCGCCGCATTCGGGCTCGCGCTCTGCGCGTTCGCCGCGGTGCCCAGCATCGCGGTGTCGTTCCCCGTCGTGGCGGTCGTTGGAGTCACCAGCATCATGTACATGACGGCGACGACCTCGATCGTGCAGGTGCGCGCCGACCCTCGCATGCACGGTCGTGTCCTGGCCTTGCAGACGGTGCTGCTCATCGGCACGACACCGATCGGGGGCCCGATCCTCGGCGCGGTGGCCGACGCGCTCGGCCCCCGATCGATCGTCATCATCGCTGCCATCGCCCCCCTGGTTGCCGCCGCCTTCGGCGTGATCGCCGGGCGAGCCCTCCTCGCCCGGCCCTCGCGGACTTGAGCTCCTCCCGCCTCGGCCTCGCCGCGTCGGCGGTGCGGCTCCGCGGGCTGGTGTCCGGGGTCGGACGTGCTTCACAATCGGGTCCGGTGAACATCCTCCCCGCACCCGGTGATCCCACGACCCCCCTCGACCCCGAGCCGTCCCGAGCCACGACTTGGGCGGGCGAGGCCCGAGGGACCCGCACCCCATCGGCCCCGCGATGCCCTGGGACAGGTCGAGGACCCGGACACCTGATCGATCGCAACCCGAAGGGGGCGACACCGTGACCGAACGTCTCATCTCCGCCGACTCGCACGTCAGCATCAGACACGACCAGGTCAAGGCGCACCTGCCCGCGAAGCATCACGACGCCTACGACGAGGCGCAGTCGGCCTTCGCCGAACGGATGCGCAAGGCCATGGGGGCCGGCAGTGCCAACGCCGACGCGATGAAGCAGAACTCGCACGCCGCGTTCACCCGCGCCGGCTACACCGACGGGTCCGAGCGGCTCAAGGACATGGATACCGACGGTGTCGACGCCGAGGTCGTGTACTCAGAGGTGAGCGCCTTCCGCTACATCGGAGACATGCGAGAGGGCGCCGGGGACGCGACGCGGGCGTTCAACGACGTCATGAGCGACTTCGCGTCGGCTGACCCCAAGCGGCTGCTCGTCTCCTACCAGATCCCGATCCACGACATCGACTGCGCGGTCCAAGAGGTGCGACGCGTCGCCGCCGCGGGAGCAAAGTCGCTGCAGCTACCCGTCTTCCCGACCGAGATCGGGCTGCCCGACTACTACGACGAGCGGTACTTCCCTCTCTGGGCAGCGATCCAAGAGGTGGACCTGCCGATCTGCTGCCACATCGGCCTCAACACCAACCTCGACGACCTCACCCGCCGCGACCCGACCCCCCAAAAGGGCGTGATGGTCCCCATGACGGCCCTCTCCACCGCCGAAGCCTTCGGTATGTGGATCCTCACCGGCGTCCTCGACCGGTTCCCGCGACTCAAGCTCGTGTTCGTCGAACCCGGCCTCGGCTGGGTCGCCTGGTACCTCTACATCATCGACGACATGGCCACCCGCCAGGGCTACACGTTCCCATCGATCAAGGAACCGCTCCCGAGCACCTACTTCCACCGCAACATGTCGCTTACCTTCATCGACGAACCCGACGCGCTCCAGCGTCTCCGAGACCGTATCGGCGTCGAGAGCATCCTCTGGTCCACCGACTATCCCCACCCAGTGACCAGCTGGCCCGACTCGCGTGCGCTTATCGACCGCGCGTTCGTCGGCATCCCCGCCGACGAACGCGAGCTCATCCTGTCGGGAAACGCAACTCAGGTCTGGAACCTCTCGTAACACTCCGGCACGGCTCGAGCCAACTGATCGCCTCTCGGCGCACGGACGACGACCGCTCAACCAGCTGGCAGGAGTGACCTCGGCGGCGGACGGTCGAACAGCTCGGTGTGAAGTCATTTCCGGATCTGCGGACGGGCAAGGCTCGGCGACGAACGGACCGTGTGGTCGGATACGGACTCCTCGGATGCTGGATCCTGATCGCGTCGTACGTCGCGGCGAGCCGCGGCTGACCAGGATTTCAGCGAGGACTATCGGGCTACCGGGCGGCGTGCCGGCGCTGCTTCGGGGGGTGCTGAGTCAGAGAGCCGGCGGAGGTTCCACGACAGGGCGCTGCTAGCCTCGCCTGTCCCGAGGGCGGTTAGCTCAGGGGGAGAGCACTTCCTTGACGCGGAAGGGGTCAGAGGTTCAAATCCTCTACCGCCCACCACAACACCGCAGGTCACAGCCTCCACCGGCGTGTGTCTCAGCAGCCGGAGCTGCCCCAAGTCCGCGAAAAGTCCGCGGCTCGGCCGGTAGTGCGCGATGGGACACGTACGACGACGGAGACTTGAGGGTGGCGGAACGGCTTACCTGGCTCGATATCGGGGGCCCGACGGCCGCGAGCGATCCAAGCAGTTCGCGAAGCGAGGCGACGCTGAGCGGTTCTTATCGGTAGCCGAGGTCACTAAGGCCGAAGGGTCATGGATCGATCCCGCCCGAGGACGGATGCGGCTTCGAGACTGGCTGGTCCGGTTCCGGGAGTCAGAGCGACAGGCCCTCCGGCCCAGCACGTTCGCCCGAGACGAGGTCTACGTGAGGACCCAGATCCTCCCGGTGTTCGGCGACGTCGCCCTGGCTCGCATCGAGCACCAGGACATCCAGGAGTGGGTCAACGAGCTCTCAGAGCGGCTCGCGCCGACGACAGTTCACAAGTGCCACCAGATCCTGCGAAAGACGCTCGCGGGAGCCGTCAGGAGCCGGCTGCTCGTGCGAAACCCCAGCGACGAGGTCCAGCTCCCGAGAGTCCATCTCGAGGAGATGCGCTTCATCGGGCCCGCTGAGATCCGGCTGCTCGCCAGCGCCATCGATCCCCGGTACCACGCCTTCGTCCTCCTGGGCGCTTATGGCGGGCTGCGCTTGGGTGAGATGGCCGGCCTGCGATGGCGACGCGTCGACCTTGAACGCGGACGAGTCGAGGTGGCGGAGATCTCGGTCGAGATCAACGGCACCATCACCTTCGGACCGCCGAAGACGAAGGCCGGCCACCGGGTCGTCGCCGTTCCTGATCTTGTCGTCGCATCGCTGTACGCCGCGACGCCACCGCACGTCGACCAGGACGGCCTCGTCTTCCGCGCGCCAGGCGGCGGCCCCATCAGGCACCGCCTGTTCCGTCGGCGGTTCTGGTATCCGGCCGTGTCCAACGCCGGGCTCGACGGCTTCCGCATCCATGACCTGCGCCACAGCGCAGTCGCCCTTTGGATCGCAGCCGGCGCCAGCCCGACGGAGGTCGCCCAGCGAGCCGGCCACACCAGCGTCGTCACCGTCCTGGACCGCTACGGGCATCTGCTCCCGCAGGCGTCGGACGCTGTGACCCAACGGCTCAACCAGATCGCAACCGCTTTGGAGATACCTCAAACCTCCGCCCAAAGACGATGACCACGAGCATCGGCCCGCGAGTCCGACCGGGGATCTAACGACGGTCGGGCATGTCGAGGCCATCGCGTCTGGACTCGAGCCACTCGTGGACGTCTTCGAGCCTGTATCGAACGTGACGCCCGACCCTGAAGCCGGGTGGCCCTGCGTGGCGCGAGCGCCATCGATAGATCGTCGGGAGTGGCACCCCGAGGAGCGCAGCCAGTTCCTCGGGACTCAGAAGAAGTGGGCTTTGGATGGAGCTGCGGCGGTCGAAAAGCATCGCATTCATGTCCATTCGAGAGTTCCTCCTGCATTTCGTCGAGCCGCGGCTCCGCGCGACCGCGTACGGCTCATGATGCAAGGGTCACCTCCCAGCTGACCTCCTGGTCGCGGGAATGCAAAGAGGGACAGCCGCATGCAAAGACGCCTGGGAGGTCACACCTGGTAGCCCACCGACTACCAGCAGCGCGTCGCCTCGCGGACCAGGAGCGCCCCAATCACACCTGGCAACTACCAACTTGGGCAGGTCACGCCCGGGAGGGCGTGACCTGCAATCGTGTATCTGCCTGGTGGTAGCTGGGATCGAGGGTCGGAGTTGTGCTGGAGCTTTGCCGGGCTCGCCTTCTCGGATCTCGGGTACGTGAATGGACAGGGGTCGTAGGCCGGGATGGTGGGCGGCTTGCTTGTCGGCGGTGCGCTGGTCTGCGACGTGTGCAGTCATGTCGGCAAGCGTGGCGAGGCGCGTTGGTTCAGTCGATCGAGCGTTTGGGTTGTCTAGTCTCGACGTGCTGGCCAGTGGGTTGTCTTGGGAGTGGGTGGGTGCGCGCGGAGAGGGGTAGTGGGGGCGTGAGTTGGTTGTGGCCGCCGCCCCTTGTCGCGTGCGCCCTGGGCCTACCAAGCGTCGCGGAGCCGACCTGATGTCGGGCAGTGGATGGTCGTCGCTCAGCGAGCCTGACCGTGAGGCTTGGTTGGACGCCGGATTCTCTGAGGAGACGACCGAACGGTGGCTGGCCATCGACGCGATCAGATTCCCGATTGAGGCTGATCGGTGGCGTGATGCCCGTTTCACGCCCGAGGAAGCGTCTGCGTGGTTCGGCGTTGCCGGCGTCCATACGGCGAGCGACGCCGAGGGATGGCGCGATTCGGGGTTTTCGCCAACTGAGGCAGCGAACTGGGCCAACGTTGAGGTAGGCCGTGGCGGCGCGTCGCGGGGCATGGATGCCATTCGGGCCGAGTTGTGGCGCGACGCTGGATTCGACGCCTCAGATGCCGCGCAGTGGATCTCATATGCGGAGTTACCCGCCGACGCGATCGGCGCCGCCGAGAGATGGCGCGACGCTGGTTTCGCTCCCAAGGAGGCAAAACGCTGGATCCTGCAAGGCCTCTCGGCTGATGAGGCGCGCCATCGTGCCCGCGAGCAGGCTGGCGCCGGCCCGCGTGCCGGGTCCCGCCAAGACGGGCAGCGGCACCAGGCGGGCCCAACCGCTCGCTCGTCGAGTGCCACACCGACCTACTACGAGGTCCTCGGAGTCTCCCCGACGGCAACTGAGGCCGACATCAGGACGGCATATCAGCATCTAGCCCGACAGTTTCATCCCGATGCCCATCCGGGGGTCTCAGCCGAGGAGCGCCAGTCCTACGAGGAGGCCATGGTGCGGATCAACGCCGCCCACGACACGCTCATTAGTTCCACCAAGCGGAGCGCCTACGACGAAAGCCTGCGCTCGCCAACCGGCCATCATCCGCATCCGCCACGCTGAACCGGCACCACTTGGATGACCTCGACACCAATGACTGACGATCAGCTAGTCGTGCGATATGTCTTCGTGGTCGCCGCGCTACCCCTGGTCGTGGCTTTCGCGCGAGCAATCAACAGCGACATCGCGATCGTCGCGGAGGCGATGATCCTGATCATGTGGCCCTGGTTTCTGGTCTTTCGGATGCGCCGCGATCACCGACTCGATGACCGAGCCTATTGGCAGTTCTCGATCACCCAAGGCATCGGCTTCGCACTATTCTTGGTTCTCGGCTCATTGGTTGAGGTCGCGTTCTCGCTCAAAGCCGCCATGTTCTGGCTGCCGCTCCTCCTTGTTCCGTCGTACTTGCCCGCGGCACCTCGAGCGATCTCCGAGACATTGCGGCGCTATCGATGGTCATCGCTCAGCGCCGGCATGTTGGGTGCCCTCGCAGGTCTCAGTATCAGCCACACGAGCATCGGCCCGGCACTCGTGATGGGGGCATTCGCTCTGACGGCCCACACCATCCTCGTCGCCAGATTCATCGTGGGATCGACGCCCGCATAGTCGGTGTCATCGGAACTTCGGCGAGGTCGGTCCTCTCGAAACCCGGTATCGGGCCCATCTCGACGGGCAGTTGACCGTACGTGTGTTGGAGCTCGTCGAGGCGAGGCTGTATGAAGCCCAGGCCCTCGGGTACCTCGATCAGGCATGTCCGTTCGAGATGGCGTGAACCCAGATTCGCCGCGCAGGGTGGAGCAGCTCGTTGAGCTTGGGAAACGTCCGGTGTGAGCCGCATTCGAATGTCGGCCACATCCCAGACTCGATCGACACGACCTGTAGGCGAGTTCGCCCCCAGGTTCCGCGCCCTGGCTTGAGCTGCAGTGTGTGGGTCCCGGGTTCAAGGCCCAGGGTCCGGGTCTGTCCACGTCGGATGGTCCCGGCTCGGGCCCCGTCGATCAGTACCGGGAGGAGAAGATCGGAAAGAGCTCATGCAGGCGGACAAGGACGATTCCTTGGCCTTCCGCGGGCGGGTCGGGGATCGTTGGGATCCGTCCAGGCGGCGCGGTGGGTTTGGGGACAAGAATGAAGAAGACCAACCCCAGGGGTACCCCAATGAGACCCCAAGACGACCCTCGACCAAACAACAACGCGGGAGGCGCCGTGGTCGCCCAGTAGGCGGGGAGCAGGGCACAGAACATGGCGAGGAACCGGTACTTCGCGACGAACTGGGTACGCGTCAAGACCGCCGGGCGCCCGCGAACCCGCCGCCATCCGTCGATCGTGGCGTAGACCCACAGGGGAGCCGTGAAGAAGGCCAGAAAGCCAACCAGACTCAGCCAAGCAACGAGTTGCACCCGGACATGCTCTCAGAGTCGATCGGTCGACTACCTCCCAGCCCCTCGAATCAGAAGACGCCATCACGACGCCCCAACACGCGCACACGAAAACCACCCCACTTGCAGGGGGATGGTTCGGGGCGAGTCGAGTCGGACCCAGAGGGATGGATGCGAAGAGGCCTTAGAGGGGTCGTGTCTGGGGTGGCTCGCTACGCCGGTCGGGTGTTTGGGGGCAGCGGCGTGGAGGCAGGACGGACCCAGGCTCGCTGCTCGGGGTGGTATCGACGGAGAAAGCCACGCGTGTTCTGGCGTGTGCCGCACTCCAGGCCCGACCATTTGCCGGGCTGGATCAACACGACTTGGGGGAGGTTCGCGTGCGAGTCAGGGAATTCGGGGGCTCCTGGATGTTTCTTGATTTGTAGAGAATGGACGCCGGGCTCAAGGTCATAGGGCTGTGTTTCGCCGGCTCGGATGGTTCCGGCCCGTTCGTCGTCGATGAGGATGGGAAGGGCGACCGGTGGCACGGCTTCGATCTGGCGAGTCAAGACGATGCCTTGGCCGCGCAGAGATGGCTTTGGGACCGTCGGCATGCGCACTGGTGGCGGTTTGGGTCTCGGACAGAGCACGAGGAACAGGATGGCCACAGGGAATCCCGTGAGTCTCCACAGCGTGTGAGGAGCTGAGTACGCCGCGGGTACGAAGAATGCGATGACGAAGGTTGCTGAGCCCTGCGTAGCGAGCAGGCCGAGGAAGCGGTACTTGGCAAGAAAGTCAGCACGCGTCACAGCAGAGTCATAGCCACGAACCCTGTGCGAAAGGTCGAGCACAGCGAGGACCAACACGCTCCCCGGCATGAGCGCGAGCAGGAACCCGAAACTGAGCCACGCGGCAAGTGCCATCGCTCATATCCTCGCAGGCTCCGCGTCGCCTTGTCATCGCCAAATGGTTGTGGCCATCGGCGCCGCGCTTGGCGGGAACGCTACAGCGCTGCCGCCTCGGCGACGACGCGGAACTCGGCGTGGGTCGGAAGAAGACTGGCCACGAGGAAACGCTCACTGCGGCAGCTCCGGGGGGATGTCGATCCGTTGTTCGCCCCGGTCCGCAACGTGCTCGGTCCACCGTTCGCCATCCCAGTACCTAACTTGGTGGCGTCGATAGGGGTCTCGGTACCAGTACGGCAATCTTGGGTGTTTGCGATCGATCTCAGCCTGGTCACCTTCGACGAATCCGCCGCTCGCGAATTGCGATGCCGGCCGCGTTCGCAGTCGCCGCTAGATCATCAAAGAAGTCTCCGGTGGTCTGAGCGTCAGCCAGGACCTCATGCACAATCTCGCTGGTCGTGGGTCCTGGCTCGAAGCGTTCGTCCACGCCGACCTCGGTTGCCCGGATCTCTCCTTGCTTTAGAACGACCGAAAACGAGACGGCACGCCAGGGCACGAACCCGGGCCACCCGAAGATCCCATCGGCACCACCCATCCGCTGTGTGGCATAGGTGAGCTCCGCGATGTCTGCGAATGCAACACGGATGGCGCGCTCGCCGGGTTCGAGTCGCATCAGGTACAGCGCCTCCTCGTCGAACCCAACCGCGAGTCCCGAGTACGCGGAATGTGTACGCCGACGCCGGAACTGCGCAACTCGGCCCAGATGCGGCTCACGCAGCCCCAGACGAGCGAAGAGGTCTATTGCGATTTCTGGCGTTGGTGCCGCTCTACCGTGTATCCATCGCATGTGGCCTCATCGTTGTGCGAGTCCGCGCCTCGGATCGCAAAACGGGCTATCAGGCCGCGCAACCAGGCACCCCCGGGGCGTCATGGTGGTGATAGTGCCAGAGACCCCGTAGGTAGGGACATGCCGGAAACAGGTCCCATGCCGCGCCTGGTGACGGACCGGGCCTCCACACGGGTGAAGACGCACGGGCCGCCCCGGAGATTTCAGCCGACCACGAGCGGTGGTCAACTAAGGCCGGACGGAGCATTGTGAACACATGTCCGGATCCGGACTGGCGACCGGCGATCCCCCTTGTACCGCGCGCCCTGTTCATGCCGATCCTGATCGGCACGACCCGCGATCGACCCCGCATCGTGGTCCTGCGGGCGGCCTTCATCGGGGTCGCAGTTGCCGTGGCTTTCCTGGTGCTGGAGTCGTGGCGCTGATGCCAGCGGCGAGCAGGCGCGGGGACCAGGAGGTGGATGCGTAGCCGACGGGAGCGCGTCCGACTTCGCGGTCGAGACTGTCTCTCCTCAGCACACGTACGATCGCTACGGCCGCTTGAACGGTAGGACGTGCGAGTTGATGATCATGCTCCCGAATGGCCTGCCACGCGCGCAGGCGCTCACCGAGCAGTCAGAACGACGAGCCCGCCGCCCAAGGTGGGGGCACGACCAGCACGCCGGGACCACCCACGTCATTCAGTCGCGCTGACCGAAGGCGACCAAGAGCCGGGCAGTTAGCCCCAGCAAACCGCCAGCAAAAAACATGACGAAGCCGACAAGGAGCAACTCACCGCTGTCGGCTACCGCTGCAGCTGCCATTACCAGCACCGCCGGAATCATCAGGAGCGTGGTGCCCCACTTGAGGATGGACGAGATGACGACCTCCTAAACTGGAGCGCCGGAGCGCACGCATCCCTGAATGTTCTCAGAATTCGCGGTAAGGAGCCGGCCGAATAGAGGTCTCTCCCGAGCCCACCACTCGATTGTCGACAGGGTCGAATTGACGACCACCGACCAGCTGGTGGTTTCGATCACCATCACACCGGGAGTGTTCTTGGGTGAGGACTCACCGGGCTCCCTGTTGACGATCGCTGGGAACCTGCTCAGCATCTCGGGGCTGCTTGCATTGGCGTTCGCACTGATCTTGGTTGGGTGGCATCGGCGTCGGATCCGCAAAGCCGCCAGCTACCACTAGGAGGCAGTCGATCGGAGTGAACGTAGCGGGGAGGTCCGTACCGATAACTCTCCCGTCACCCGCCGAGCGATGAGAAAGTCTGGCTCATGCCAGAATTTCTGTATGGCTGAGCAACCCATCGGGACGACGTCTCAGTTCGAGCTCACGCGCCCGGTTAGCCAGGTACGGTGCTCGCCATGAGCAGCCGCTTGGCACGGCTCCGGTGACGGCATGTCATCGAACGGGTCGGAGCAGCGGACAGGGTCGAGATCGCGCGGGAAGGCACGGATGAAGCGGGCCGCCGGGTTGGGCACACTCGTCATCGCGGCCGGCGTCGCGGCAATGACTGCTTGTTCGGGAGGGTCTACGACGACCGCCATTCCGAGCAACACACCCCACATCCGCTCAACCGCCGCCTCTCTGAGGCCAGGCCTCATCACGACCAAGGACCTGCGAAGCGTTCCGGACCTTCCGACGCTCGAACCCGTGCCGCTCAAGCAAACCAACGCCTTCGAGAACCCCGATCCACGCGGACCCTGCGGCGCGAAGATCAGCCAACCTGATCTGTCCAAAGGCGCGACTGCGGTCTTCGAGTCGCAGGCGCCCCTGACCCTGAGCGACACCGTCCTGAACCTCGGGACGGCCGCAGCGACAAACTACCTGAGCACGCTGTTGGCAGACGCTCGCCCTGGATGCCCTCCATATGAATCGACCACGAGCCAGGGCCAGACCCAAACCGTCACGCCGAGCGCATTCCTCGATCCCCTCAATGCCGGAGCTCAGCGCCTCGTCGTCCTCGAGAAAGCTACGGTGAATGACCAGACCGGCTACCTGGGATATGCAGTTGTCCGTCGTGACGGACTGATCGCCATCACGATGGTGGTCTCAGCACTACCTGTGTCTAGCGACACGATCCAAGCCCTCGCTACCCAGGTGGGCGACGCGCTCGGACGTGTCCGACCAGCCCAGCTTCCATGATTCCCGACGCACGTCCGAGCTATTGCAGCGCCAGGACGGCCCAGAGTGCTGGTGGGTTTTCGGGTCGACTCGCCCCTCCGACACGCACCCCTCCGACACACTTCACGTACACGCGACGGAACCGCAGCCACGGTCATGAGATCCTCGGCCGGCCGATAGTGAGCGTGATCCCGAGGACAGCGTAGACCGGGGCGCGCAACTCTGGGTCGGCTTCCGCGGGCACGGCCGGGGATGATGACCTCGCGTCGCGCGGCACGTCAGCGCGCGGCGAGCACGACGATTGCGACCGCGACGTACTGTGTGAGGTATCCCGCGAGCGTGAGTCCGTGGAACACTTCGTGATAGCCGAAGACGGCGGGGTGCGGGTCGGGTCGCCTGCGTCCGTAGACGATCGCACCGAGCGTGTAGAAGATGCCGCCGAGGGCGATGAGCGCGGTGGCGGTCCAGCCCGCGTGACGCACCAGCGCGGGAAGGACCGGGAGGGCCACCCAGCCGAGGGCGACGTAGAGGGGGACATAGAGCCAGCGGGGTG
>Ga0182024_10000520_pt1 | contig 99253 bp, 85 predicted proteins | sample P32metaG_FD_120480 | JGI IMG/M metagenome (GOLD analysis project Ga0182024, IMG submission 120480) | Permafrost microbial communities from Stordalen Mire, Sweden - P3-2 metaG (Illumina Assembly) | ecosystem: Environmental > Terrestrial > Soil > Wetlands > Permafrost | place: Sweden: Stordalen... | reverse complement strand
TACAGCTCGCCGTTGGCGAGCCAGTCTCGTTACAGCTCGCCGTTGGCGAGCCAGTCTCGTTACAGCTCGCCGTTGGCGAGCCAGTCTCGTTACAGCTCGCCGTTGGCGAGCCAGTCAATGTAGGCATCCTGCTCGAAGATCCCGCGCATGACCGGTTGTATGTCCGGTTGCGGCGCGATTGGGACCGCATCGCGCCCGAGGAAGAAGTGGAAGTTCTCGAGGCCCTGGAGGACGGACTGCGGTCGCTCGCGGCGGAACTGGGAGCGGCGCGGGTTTTCGATCGTTTCGAAGATACGCTGTCGAACACGCTGCGCGTTTCCGATCGCCGGGAGACCATCGTTCAAAAGAGCGGCGTTCGAGCCGGCGGTACAGCGGATTCGGATCGGGGTTTCGAACGGGCTCTCGACCGGCTGTATCGCCAGCACGTCGCGACCACGGTGCAGCAGTATGTGACCCATCTGCCGCGTTACTCGCTCGCGGTCGCCGCGGGTAATTTCAAAGAAAATCAGGAAGTGACGGCCGAAGGCTGGGAGGAAGTTTCGGGCGGCCTCAAGCTCACGCCGCAGATGTTCGTGGCGCACATCGCGGGGCGCTCCATGGAGCCGAAAATTCCCGACGGCAGTTTGTGCGTGTTCCGGCTGGGCGTGACTGGATCCAGGCAAGGCCGCCTGGTACTGGTGGAGGCGGCCGGGCGCGGCGAAAACGATCGCTACACGGTGAAGCGCTATCGCAGCGAGAAAAAACAGGGGACGGATGAAAGCTGGGCGCACGGCCGCATTACGCTCGAGCCGTTGAACCCGGAATTCGAGGCGTGGGATCTCGACCCGGAGGACGACAGCGTCCGGATCCTGGCGGAGTTCGTGGCGGTGCTGGATTGAATCTGGCCGCAGATGGATTGAGTCTGGCCGCCGATGAACACGGATGAACGCCGATAAAAAGCCTGTGAAGAGAATCGATTAAGAACGATTGCGTTATCCGCGTGCATCGGCGTTCATCGGCGGCCATACTCATAACTGGAAATCGACCGTGGGGAATCAGCAGAGTCCGGAACCAGCGGGGTAAACTGTCAGTATGCGCATGCGATGGATATCCGCGATGCTCGCGATGGCGGCGCTAGCCGGCGCGCCGGCCGCCCTGGCGCAGAAATATTCCGGCCCCAAGCCGCCCAAGCCCGACGTGCTGTATCTGGTTCACGCCGATACGCTGATTCCGACCGAGGTCGCCGAAGCCAAGCAGGAGACGAAAAAGAACGACATCACTTTCACCATCGCCGGCGCGAACTCGTCCGCGCGAACGCCCCTGGGCGAGCCCATTTTCATCATCGACTCCGACAAGATCCAGCCGTCGACGCTCGAGTTGTACAAGATGGAGGTGAAGAGCGGGCATCGGGAAGTCACCATGGCGCTGCGCCGCACGCGCGGCAACAAACCGCTTCGCCTCTCGGTAACGCGTCTCGACCGAGGCCTGTACCGCGTCGAGGTGGACCAGGAGATCGAAAACGGGCAATACGAGATCTCACCAAACGGCTCCAACACCGTCTTTTGTTTTGAGGTGTATTGAGGCGGGGCTCAACCCTAGCCGCCGATGCACGCAGATGTACGCCGATTGAAAATCATGACCTTGATTCGGTCCTATCTGCGTTCATCGGCGTATATCGGCGGCCAGAGCTTTCTTCCGCCAACCTGACTTTGAAACGGAGCCGTCTGCTAAACTCACACATATGTTTGTAGGCCTGGAGCACACCGCCATCGCCTCGCCCGATCCGGCGAAGCTGGCGCGCTGGTACGCCGATCATTTGGATTTCCGGATTAATTTTGAGTACGACGGCAACTATTTCGTGCGTGCCGCCAATGGCACGATGCTGGAAATCATCCCTTCGGAGGGCCCCCGCGGCGAGCAGAAAATGCGCGATCCGGGCATCCGGCATCTGGCGATTGAGGTGATCGATTTCGATTCCGCCCACGCCGCTCTCAAGGCGAAGGGCGTGACGTTCGCGGGCGAACCCTACGTCAACTCGGGCAATCGCCTGGTGTTCTTCAAGGATTGCGACGGCAACCTGGTGCACTTGATTCGGAGAGAGAAGCCGCTGCCCTGAAAGCATCTCAACCTTTGAACACACCAGGGAACACATCCGTGAAAAACCCGGCCGGCATAGCCTCCGAGCCAGGCGTTTCGACACCCAAGCCGCACATGGTCGGGCGAGTATTCAAAGCGCTGTCCTACCGCGATTTCCGCCTGATGTGGATGGGCGCCTGCGTGTCCACCATCGGCACGTGGATGCAGATTCTGGCGCAAGCGTGGCTGGTTTACACGCTCTCGAACAACGCCTTCTACCTGGGGCTGGACACGTTCCTGGGGCAGGCGCCGATCGTTCTTTTTTCACTGGTGGGCGGCGTGATCGCAGACCGGCGGGACCGGCGCAAGATGCTGCTGATGTCACAGTACATCCAGATGTTCAGCGCGTTTATGCTGACGGCGCTGTTCTATTTCCATGTGGTGCAGGTGTGGCACATCCTGTGCCTTTCCTTCGTCTCGGGCATCGGACAAAGCTTCGGCGGACCGGCGTATTCGGCGCTGCTGCCGACGCTGGTGCCGCAGGACGATTATCCCAATGCGATCGCGTGGAACTCGATTCAATTTAACCTGGGCCGCCTGATCGGGCCCACGCTGGCCGGGCTCGCGCTCTTGAAACTGAACGCGACCTGGTGTTTCGGGCTCAACGGCATTTCCTTCATCGCCGTGATTATCTCGCTGTACATCATCAACGTCGGCTTCATTCCGGCGAGATCCACCGAGCGGATTCTCACCAGTATGAAAGAGGGTATCGCCTTCATCCGCACGCGGCCGGGATTGGTGTCGCTGATCCTGCTCGCGTTTTCGATGGCGCTGTTCGGTTTCCAGTTGCTGCCGTTCCTGCCGGTTTTCGCGAAGGAAGTGTTTCACGGCAACGCGAGCACCTATAAGAACCTGCTGATCAGCTCGGCCGCGGGATCGGTGTGCGGAGCGCTGATGGTCGCGGGCCTGGGGCGCACCAAGCGCCAGGGACGCACCGCGCTGTGGATGCTGCTGGTGCTGAGCGACCTGATCATCGGATTCGCGGCGTCGAAATCGTTCTGGCTTTCCTGCGTGCTGCTGTTTCTGGGCGGAGCGGCGCTGATGACGGTGTTTGCCATGATCCAGTCCCTGGTGCAGGCGAGCGCGGCGGACAAGATGATGGGGCGAGTGATGAGCGTGTATAACGTCGCGTTCCGCGCGGGCATGCCGGTCGGAAGCCTGATTATCGGCAGAATGATCCCGATCTTCACGGTGTCGCGGACCATCGAGTATACCGGCTCCGTGCTTGCGTTGCTGGCGTTGTATTTCCTGGTGATCCATCGCAAAATCGGGACGATGTAAGAGTGGCCGCGGATGCACGCCGATAAACACCGATAAAAAATAATGTCTTATCCGCGTGAATCTGCGTTTATCGGCGGCTAGTCTGTTTCCCTAATCGAAATCGATGTCGCGCAAGGGCGGCGGCTCGTCCGGATTCTCTTTGGCCACCTTCAGCATTTCGTCGAACTTCTTGCTGAGCACGTCGTGATGGCTCTTGTGCTGCTCGACCGACTTCTTGAACAGGTCCTCGCGGCGGCCCTGCTCGCCTTTCATGCGCTGCACGGCGGTTTCGAAATCGGCGAAGGTGGGCGGTTTTTCGTGCTCTTTGTGACGGATGACGGCGCCGGTCGCGGGATCGACATGCAGCTCCGCCTGGCAGCACGGGCAGGCCACGGTGATCAGATCGGGAGACTTGGCCATCGACTCATCTTATCAGGCGCACGTCAGGAGCACATCCGGAGCATGACTTGCGATTCGACGCAGGGGGCTTGTGACTGAGCACAGTAGTGAAGAACGGGAGTAAACTGTCAGTCTATGTTTGCTGAATTCAAGAAGTTCATCATGCGCGGGAATGTGATGGATCTCGCGGTCGCGGTCATCATCGGAGCGGCGTTCGGAAAGATCATCAGCTCGCTGGTGGCCGATATTTTCACGCCGGTGTTGAGCCTGGCGCTGGGCAAGGTGGATTTTGCGAACATGTTCGTCGCGCTCAACGGCCAGCATTACGACACGCTCGCGGACGCCAAGAAAGCCGCGGCGGCAACCATCAACTACGGGCTGTTCCTGAACGCGGTGATCGAGTTTCTGATCGTCGCGTTCGTGATTTTCGTGATCGTCAAGCAGGTCAACCGCCTGAAGAAACCCGAGGCGGCCCCAACCACCAAGCCCTGTCCGGAATGCTGCACGGCGATTCCGCTCGCGGCGAAGCGCTGCCCGGCCTGCACGTCGGTGGTGGCCTGATCGCGTAAAAACTACTGGCCGCGGATGCCCGCGGATCCACGCCGATTCTAAGAGAACTAAACACAGCGTCAGAAGTACTTGCGCATCCGCTCCCTGACGGTCGCGGTTCCGTTGCTGAACCGCGCGTCAGCGAGCGGACATTCGCAAATAATTATGACGCCGTGTTTAGCTAGTTAGCGCTGCGCAAGTAAGGCTCCCCACCTTGGACACGTTTCGAATTTTTGCGGCCTAAATGCGGTCCGCTCGAACCAACAGCGTTGGAGTCGAACGAGCCCTTGCATCCAGACTGGGTGTCCAGACTGAACGCATCTCAAACTCGGCGACTTCAGGATAGTGGCGTCGTGAGTGATTGGACTCGTCTGGATATCGACTCTACCTCGGCTTATAATATAGTTGTGAAGCGAAGAGTTGCAACCACGACTCCGAAGAATGGCGCTAGCCGCGGTACCGCGGTATCGCCGCTTGGGCGGGACCTCAGCAAGATCGCTGAGAGAATTGCCTCGATCGGCATAAAACCATTGAATCGAAAGGAAGTCGCGAGAGAGGTTTCCGAACGCCGGGGCGGCCGTTGATTGTCGCAAACGCGAACGCGGACGTTTCTTGACAGCGGCGTCCTTATCACAGCGGCCCGGTCCCGGGGCGCTGACCAACAGATCGCTTTGTCAATTCTCCGAGATTCGAATCGTGTTTTCCTGACGACGCCCTTCTTGGCGCTAGAGATCGTTCCGAAAGCGGCCTTCCACCGGCAGGAACTTGAACTCTCCTTTTACGAGCGATACATGGCCTCGGCCATCGCGTATCGCGGGCTGAACCGAATTGAAAAGGTTGCCCGCAAGGAAGCGGGGCGGTGTGGACTGGCCGCGATGGATGCCTTGCATGTGGCTGCGGCGTTCCTGCTGAAAGCGGACGAGTTCATCACGACTGAAAAGCCGGGTAAGCCGATGTACCGGACCAACCTGGTCAAGGTCTGCTGGTCGTATGGCTAGCTAAACACAGCGTCATAAGTATTTGCGAATGGCCGCTTGCTGACGCGCGCGGTTCCGTAACAGAACCGCGACCATCAGGGAGCGGATGCGCAAATACTTCTGACGCTGTGTTTAGTTCTATCCGCGTTCATCCGCGTGAATCTGCGGCTAAAGACCGTCTCCGAGGAAGCAAAAGGCCCGCGGATTCCAAGTTCCGCGGGCCTTTCACTGCGCCTAGGGAGAAGTCGTCAGGCTACTGTAATCCGGACTGCCTTAGTTGCTGCCGCCGTCGGGCCGGCGCTTCAGCGTGGGGCGATCGTCGTCCGAACCGGCAGTGCTGGTGCCATCCGCCGAAGTGGTCCCCGACCCCGGCGCCTTGCGCAGTTGCGGCTTGTTCAGGTCCTTAGTGTCGATCTTGCGGCGATTGTGCAGCATCGCCAGGCGGTTCTTGACGTCGTTGAATTCCGACGTGGTCACGGTGTACTCGTCGCGCGCCTTGAGATACGTCTGGATGTTTTTCTGCGAGACCACGATGCGATCTTCAGTAGGCGGGTGCGTCGAGAAAAACTTCGACACCGTTCCGGGCTTCTTCTTTTCAAGCGCCTGAATCTTTTCGAAGAAGTCGACGAAGGCTTCCGGATCGTATCCGGTCTTGTACATGTATTGCAGACCGAGCATATCGGCTTCCGACTCAAACCCCTTGGAGAATTGCAGATAGCTGACCGGGAGCGCGATGCTGGCAGCCTGGCGGATGCCGTAACCGGCCCAGCCGCCCATAAAGATGAGAGGAATGGTGGCCAGCTGCATCACTTCGCCGCGAGTCGCCTGCTTGGTGCCGTGCCGCGCCGCGACGTGCGCGATTTCATGCGCCATCACGCCCGCCAGCTCGGCTTCGGTATCGGCTTTCAGAATCAAACCGGAGTTGACGAAAAAGAATCCGCCGGGAAGCGCGAACGCATTCACGTCTTCGGTGTCGATCACTTTGATGGTGAAGGGAACCTTGGCGTCGGAGTTGCGCACCAGGTTCTGGCCCACGCGATTCACATACTCCGCGATAATCGGATCGTCGATGATTTTGGCCTGCCGCTCGACCTGCATCGCCAGGCCCTTGCCGAGCGCGATCTCTTTCTCGATCGAGTACCAGTTCAGACCCTTATCGACGTCGCGATTCCCGATCTCGTCGGGGTCCTTCTTCTTGTCGTCCGCGAGCGCGGGAATAAGGGAGAGCAGCGGTACTATCGCTGCGAGAGCCAGAAAGCGCTTCATGCATGCGCTCCTTTCTATTGTCAAGTATACTCCTAAAAACCGGCTTGCCAAGCCGGTTTCGGGGGCAGGGCCAAGGACGCTAATTTCGGGCCATCGGAAAGTCCCTTCGCGCCGTCTTTCAGATTGGGCGCGCGCTTCAATTGCGGGCGGTTGGGATCGTCCTGTGGACCGGGCTTGCGCCGGTGTTCGAGCATCGTCAGGCGCGCCTTCACATTATCGAACTCGGAGGTGGTCACGATGTATTCGGGCTGCGACTTGAGCAGCGTCTGGATGTTTTTCTGGACGGTCACGATGCGGTCCCCGGTGGGCGGATGCGTCGAGAAGTATTTGGCTACCCGGCCCGGCTTGGTTTTATTCAGCGCCTCGATCCTTTCGAAAATGTCGACCATGCCGTTGGGATCGTAGCCGGTCTTGTAGAGATATTCCAGGCCCAGCAGGTCGGCTTCGGATTCGAAGGCGCGGCTGAACTCCAGGAAGGTCATCGGGATCGCGGCGCTGGCGGCTTGGCGCGCGCCGTAGCCCGCCCATCCGCCCATGAAGATCAGCGGGATGGTGGCCAGTTGCGCGACTTGCGCCCGCGTCGCCTGCCGGGTTCCGTGGCGCGCCGCGATATGCGCGATTTCGTGGGCCATGCCGCCCGCCAGCTCAGCTTCGGTCGCGGCAGTCATGATCAGGCCGGTGTTCACGAAAAAGAATCCGCCGGGCAGCGACAAGGCGTTCACGCTGTCGTCACGGATCACCTTGATGGTGAAGGGGAACTTGGAGTCCGAATTCCGGACCAGGTTCTGCCCCAGTCGGTTGACGTATTCCGAAACCATCGGGTCGTCGATGATTTGGGCATCGCGCAGCACGGCCATCGCCATTTGTTTGCCGAGCGCGATCTCCTTGTCAATCGAATACCAGTTCAGGCCCTTGTCGACCTCGCGTGTGCCGATCTGGTCGGGGTCTTTCTTCGGATCTGTCGGTTTGGCGGCTTGGTTGTTTTTGTCGCTTTGAGGTTGATCTTGGGCTACGGCAACAGCGGCGGCGATCGCGATTAAAGCGGCGACGGCCGGAACGGAGACGGGACGGCGCACGAATCGCATGTTGTTATAACGTATGCTCGGGAGAATGGGTTTCGATAACTTAACGGACAACTTAGTTAATACAATGCTTAACTACCGTGGCCAGTTTCCGGTCACCGAAAAGCTGATCTATCTGAATCATGCGGCGGTCGCCCCGCTGTCGCGGCCCGCGGCCGAGGCGATGAAGTGGCTGGCGGACGACGCGCTCCTGAACGGGAGCCTGAATTACGAGAAATGGCTGGATGCTTATCAGGGCCTGAGGAACGCGGCGGCGCGGCTGGTGAACGGATCGCCCGAAGAGATTGCGCTGATGAAAAACACGTCGGAGGGGATCGCGACCATCGCCATGGGCCTGGATTGGCGCGCGGGCGATAAGATTGTTGCGTTTAAGGAGGAATTTCCCGCGAATCAGTATCCCTGGCAAAGGGTCGTTTCAGAAAGCGCCGTGAAGGGCGTGACCATCGATTGGCTGTCGGTAACCGATCCTTTGGATCGGATCGATGAGGCCGCGCGCGGGGCGCGCTTGGTAGCGATCAGTTTTGTGCAGTATTTGACGGGTTTTCGCGCTGATTTAGTGAAGATTGGAGAGATTTGCAAGCGCCGCGGCGCCATCTTTTTTGTCGACGCGATTCAGGGACTGGGCGCGTTCCCGCTGGACGTGCGCGCGGCGCACGTTGGTGCGCTGGCGGCCGACGGCCACAAATGGATGCTGGGCCCGGAAGGCTGCGGCATCTTATACATTTCGCGGGCTCTACAGGAGCAGGTGGCGCCGGTCGAATTCGGCTGGACCAACGTCGCGAGCTATAACGACTACGGCGCGCGCGACATGGCCCTGCGTCCCGACGCCGGGCGCTACGAATGCGGAACGCTGAACACGATCGGGTGCTTCGGGCTGCGGGCGTCGATCGAGTTTCTGCTGGGCGTCGGAATCGAGCGTATCGCGGCGGCGGTACAGGGGTTAGGCGACCGGTTGGATGAGGGCGTTCGCGAAAAAGGCTATCAGGTGGCGAGTGTGAGGACGCCGGAAAATGGCGCGGGGATCGTGTCTTTTCGAAAGACGGGAACCAATTCGGCGGCTCTGGTGAACAAGCTGCGCGAGAACGGCATTATCGCGGCGGCGCGCGCCGGGTGGGTGCGGACATCGCCGCATTTTTACATTACGGGCGAGGAGATCGATTCTACGCTGGGGTATCTGTAGACGGCTTCCTAAGCGCTGAAAGGCAGTTCGAGAGAGATCGCCTGATAGGGCACCTCCGGGCGGATCCGCCCTCGTTCCCCACGATGAAGACGGACAAAGCCATAATGCTCCATTGTCTTGAGTGTCCGGGACAGATTGGATGCCTTACGGCCGGTCCTCCCTGCCAACTCTTGAAGCGAACCAGGGTGCGTCGCCGCGATTGTCGCGAGCAGTGCGCGGTTCTTGTTCGACAAGACCTTCGCAAAACTCTCGGTCGAGGTGAACCAAACCTTGGGATCTCCCGGTTTCGGCGTGAGCTTGCCCCGCGCGATCGCCAGTGTTCGCGCCTTCATATCCTGGTAGGAGGCGATTCCGATCTTGAGCGTTTTCATTCCACGATTCCTTTCTCACGGAGAACGGCGTCAACTGCCGACCAGAAGTCGGCGAGCAGGGTAGCCGCGTCTTTGTATCGGTACGGGCGCACCGCCGTCAGCCCGTGTTTGTGATCGAACGTCGAGCCGGCTTTCCCACCCGGACCCGAACGGCTCCTTACCGGATGTGCGTTGTCGAATCCCACTAGCCGTTCACCATTCGGACCATGCAGTGTCAGCGAGTAGTCGAGCCCATGCGGCTTCGCCTCGCTCACCGGCACGCGGTGCACCGCGAACCGGACCCAGTACCTGGTCTCCGGGTCGATGACCATCACCTGCCCGTCCAGCTCAATCAGAGCGTCCAAGGACGGATCGCGCGCCATAAGTTATCATTATCACATACTGATAATGGCGTTAAGGAAACAGCTTCTATTTTGCCGCTGAGGCGCGCGATTCGTGGCCGCGCGCGGGGTGGGTGCGGACATCGCCGCATTTTTACGTTAGCGGTGAGGAGATCGATCGCGCGCTGGGGTATTTGTAGATTGCGCGGGTCGAAGCGCGACCAGGGGTCGCGCGCGGGTCAGGGGACCTGGTCAGGGGACCCGCCCCACCTTCAGCCCTGCGATGGGTAACTATGGAACTGGTTAGCATGTTCGAAAGGAGATGTTCATGCGGCTCCTAACGGGAGTATTGATGTGCGGTTGGGCGATGGCGCAAAGCGGTCCGATGGCTCATCACGCGAAAGTGACCGCCGAAACGGACAGCGGCCCGTTGCAGCTCAAACAGGAGGAACAGGTGGCGCTGATGGTCATGGAAGCCATCGAAATGCTGGAAGACGATTGCAAACTCCACGCGAAGCATTACTGCACCCTGGAGGAGCTGGTCGCGCGACCCCAGACCACCGACGGATGGCGCATGCGCAAGCTGAAATTCGATCCGAACAAGACCGATCCGAACTACACCTACAAACTCACCCTCGCCGCCAACAACTGGCAGGCTTCGGCGACTCCGAAAAAGGCCGGGCTGTGCGGCTTCCTGAATATCGATCACCTGGGCCGTGAGCTGTACTACAACGCCAAGGGCGCAGCGACGGCGAAGGATCAGGAATTGAAGGAGCACGGGGTTGAAGGGGACAGTTTCGCGGTGCCGTAGGTTGGAGCTAAACACAGCGTCATAAGTATTTGCGAATGGCCGCTTGCTGACGCGCGCGGTTCCGTAACAGAACCGCGACCATCAGGGAGCGGATGCGCAAATACTTCTGACGCGGTGTTTAGTGAACCGCGATGTGGGGCCGCCGGGAGTGGCGGCCCGATCGTCGCGGGTCGAGGTTGAGTGGAGGTGGGAAGTTAACGCGCCGCTCTATTGAAAAACAATTGTTGCGGCGCGACCAGGGGATCGCGCGCGGGTCAGGGGATCCGCCCCACCGAAGCCTGCCCCACATCAGTGTTTGCGGTACACGTACATCGCGACGCCCAGCGTATCTCCTGCCCGCAAGCCGTCGTTTTGCGCGGCTCCTCTGCGATGCGCCGGAGTCGCGGCCTCTGATACATGGATGGGGCTCGGCAGCGGATTCGCCGCGTGGCAGGCGATACAGGAATCGTTCGCGCGTAGCGGCCGCATCGCGATGGTCCAACCCGCGGACCGTATCGCGTACGCCTCGCTCTTTTCCAAAGCCGTGAACCCCACCCTGCCGGCGGCGAGCAGCGCCCGCTGCGGTGGAAGCTCCGCCGTGTTGGCGATTTTCGTGATGAACGCGGGACCTTGCGGCAGATAACGCCGCGTCGGCATTTGAGGGAGAAGCGGGTTGGTGACAACCGGGGCATCCGTCAGCACTCCCCGGCCTGACAGATACAGAGCCACTTCGTAGCCCTTGTCCTGTAACGCAGTCATGATGGATTGCTCGGTCGCGGTTTCGGGGCTGAAGTCGCGAATGCCCTGGTGTTCCCTGGGGAGAATCCGCTTCATGCCGAAGGTGGTCCGGTCCACGAAACGGATTTCGATGCAGGTGTGCAGGCGGGAGATGTCGGGGAGTTCGGTGAGGGCGCCTGGATCGCGTGGAGAGGCGGCCGTTAGGGTCGAAATGAGAAAAGCAGAAATGAGAAACGCGGAAGTGAGAAACGCAGTGAGTGTTCGCATACCCGGCTATGCCGCCAGTCGCGACAATCCTTTCGGTCAAAAAAAACGCGCGTGACACGTACGGCGCATTGCCGTAAGATGAGAGTGCCATGAAACAGGAACAGCATCCCACAGCTCGCCTGGAGGCGCGTCTGCCGAGCGAGGTTCTTGCACGCCTGAAACGCGCCGCGGAAATCCAGGGACGCACGCTCACTGATTTTGTGGTGGCGGCAGCCGACGAGGCCGCGTGCCGGGCCATCGAGCAGACCGAGATCATCCGTCTGTCCGTCGAGGACCAGCGTCAGATCGCCGAAGCGATTGAGAACCCGCCCGAGCCAACGCCTGCCTTGAAGAGGGCCGCCCGCCGCTATCGTGAGCTGTTCGGCTCGGAATGACAGCTCCCTTCCGGTTTGAGCGGATCGGCGATCAACATGACCGCGCCACATTCCATTGCGGGGAGGAAGCGCTTGACCGGTATTTTCAGACGCAGGCAACCCAGGACATCCGCCGGCGCGTCGCCAATTGCTTCGTTGCGGTCGAGGCGAAGACCGGACAGGTTGCGGCCTATTACACGCTGTCGGCGGCGAGCATTCCGGTGGTCGACCTTCCGCCGGAGGAGATCAAGCGCTTGCCGCGATATCCCACGTTGCCCGCCGTTCGGATTGGGCGCCTGGCTGTCGATGAGCGGTTTCAGGGACGAGGCCTGGGCGCGGCCCTGCTGATGAATGCCGCGCACCGGACGCTGCATGCGGGTGCGGCGGCCTACACGCTTCTGGTGGATGCCAAGAACGATCGGGCGGTTGCTTTTTATCAGCGTTACGGATTTCGCCCGCTTTCGAGTCAGCCCCGGCCGTTGTTTCTGCCCCTCGCGGTAGTCCAAAAGACGTTGCTCGGAAAAGCCACTCGCTGAGACTAAGCGTCCGGGGCGTCAAGCGGCGACGGCGAAAGCGCGCGGCGGTAACGGCTGAGCTGCGGCGACTATCATCAGAGCATGCGATGCCCGCGCGTCCTCATCATATTCCTGATTCCTGCGACCCTCCTCCTCACTACTCGGACGGCGATCGCCGGCCAATTCACCACCGTAATCGGCGGCGCTTATCCGGTCGCCGCCTCGGCGATCGCCACGGATTCCGCGGGCAATACCTATGTAGTCGGGAGCGCGCAAATCCCGGGTACTCCCAGCTTTGTCAATTCCTCCATCAGCGCGCAGGCTCACGTCTTCGTCACCAAGCTCGACCCCAACGGCAAAGTACTGTTCACCGACACTTTCGCGGGCCAAGGCACCGACACGGGGAGTGCCATCGCGGTCGACCCGTCGGGAAACATCTACATCGCGGGGACTACAACTTCGCCCGACTATCCGCTCAACAAGGCACTGCAAACGCAGATCTTCCCAGGTCCCGCAGGCAATGGATTGCCCATCGGAAGCGGGTTCATCACCAAGCTCAGCAATGACGGATCCACCGTCCTTTACTCGACGTTTTTCGGGGGCACGCTGGGCGAAAGTGCGATCTTTTCACTGGCCACCGACGCGAACGGCAATCTCTATCTGACCGGCTTCACGCTAGCCTCCGACTTCCCGCACACGGCGGGAATGCCGTTCGGCACGATGCTTCAGAGTCCCGCAACGTCCGGCGCGATCGTCGCGTCGATCTCCGCGGCCGGCGACAAAATCCTATACTCGGGTGCGATCGCGATGGCGCAGCCTTGCACCAGCAGTTGTATAGGTCTCGGCGGTAACGAGTGGACCGGCGTCGGGATCGCGGTGGACGCGGCTGGCAACGCTTACATCGCCGGCAACGACCCCAGCTCCACCAACCTTCCCACCACGCCGGGCGTGCTCGCGGCCAACGGCATCGGCGCATTTGTGGCGAAGGTGAATGCCGGCGGCACGGGGCTGGGATATCTCACCTACCTCGGCTCGGGAGACGCGGGAGGCCCTCCGTTCGGCTCTGCCGCCAACACTGTTTATGCGATCGCGGCAGATGCGGCCGGGAATACGTATCTGACTGGACAGACCTTCGATCCGAACTTTCCCGTAACGGCCGGCTCCTATCAGCCTGTCGCCCAATCCCCGAACGGCATAAACGGATTTATCGCCAAGCTCAATCCCACTGGCAGCGCAATGGTGTGGGCGACGTTTTTCGGCGAGGAGGTGCAGCAGTCGCCGTCGCCCATTGCCCTGGATGCCGCCGGAGATGTTTGGATCACAGGCACCACAGCATTTCCGACATTTCCCAACGCCAACGGATGGACTACCGGCCCGGAGTATCTGGCCGAGTTGAATGCCTCGGGCGCTAAACTGATTTACTCGGCGCTGTATCCCACGGGAACCATCGCGCAGTCGGTCGCGGTAGATCCCTCCGGAATAGTTCACACGGCGGGATCGGCGGGATTCATTTCCGCCATTGCGCCAACCGCGCCGCCCACCGTAAAGATCTTCGCACTTCAAAACGGCGCCCTCGCCCAGGCCGTTACGGCGCGCGTCTCACCCGCGGAGGTGATCGCGATTTACGGCCCTGGGATCGGTCCGGCGACGGCGGTATCGGCCGCGCCCGTCAAGGGGTTTTATCCAACCACGCTCGGCGGCGTGCAAGTCAGCGTGAACGGCGTCAATATTCCGCTTCTCTATGTTTCCGCCAACCAGATCAATGCGGTGGTTCCCGAGGAGCCTTCGACGGGGCTATCGATCAATGCCGCCGCCACCTTCCAGGTGACCAACGGAACCGCGGTCAGCCCCGCTTATCCGGCGTGGATTGTCGCCAGTTCGGCCGAGGCGTTTGGGCCGGTGATCAATCAGGACGGCACGCTGAACTCGCAATCGAATCCGGCGCAGGGTGGCTCCATCGTGACGTTCTACGCGACCGGATGGCAATCGAATTTCGCTCCGCTCGCCGACGGCCAGATCGCAACCGCGGCACAGGACACCTGCCTGGGGACGTGCACGGCGAGTGCTTCGTCAGGCACTTTCGAGCCCGGCGGTTTTGGTGGAGGCATTCAGTTCGTCAATCTCCCCGCGACGGCGTTGTACGGAGGCGCCGCTCCGGGGATCGTCGCAGGAGTCACTCAATTCAACGTCCAGCTCGGCACAATCACGACGCCTCCGTCGACCGCCACGGCTGCATACAGTGTTTCGGTAGGCACTCCTGGCAACTTCGTGACCGCTGGGGTGTGGATCACGCCTTGAGCCTGGCTTCTCTTCTGAACCGCCGAGGCACGTCAGCCATCTCGATCCAGAGGTCGCGCCTGATACGCTGAGGGTGTCCGCGTCTGAAGGAAAACCCACCCCATGCTCATTCGTACGCTCTCGCACTTTTTTCTCTTAGGATCGGTCTTTCTAAGACTGGCTTTCGCGGCGTCGCCCTCGTTTCCGGTTCTGACCTATTCCACTTATTTGCGCGACAGCTTCACCCCCAAAGCGATCGCCACGGACTCTTCCGGAAATATCTACGTGGCCGGAAACGCCATCGTCGATCCAGGAAACTTGCAGAGCACCGTTCTGGTGGTCAAGCTGAACCCGCAGGCCAGTCAATATATTTACGTGCGCTACCTGGGCGGTTCGGTGAACGATTCCGCCAGTGCCATTGCGGTGGATGCCGCAGGGAATGCCTACGTCGCCGGCTCGACCTCATCGCCGGATTTTCCGGTCACCAGCGGCGGTCATATGGGGACAGCGCCCACGAGTCTATCCGACCAGCGATCTTTCGTGGCCAAGCTCGACCCCAACGGCGAACTCGTGTTTTCCGATCTTCTGGGTGGTTCGGCTATCAGCGATGCGGAGGCTGTCGCAGTCAACGCCGCGGGACAGGTCGTCGTGAGCGGCATGGTGAGTTACCTCACTGGACCAACCTTCCCGTCGACCGCAGGCGCCTACAGCATCGCCAACGCCGCGAACCATCCCTACTTGCTGGAGCTTGATCCGACCGGCACGAAAATCGTCTTCTCCGCGACGGGGATTGGCGGCAACTCCCTCGCGGTAGATTCGACCGGTGACATTTACATGGCGGGCTCTACTTTTCTGTTCGACTACCCAACCACTCCGGGCGCTTATCAGACCACATTCCCGGCCTTTACCGTTTGTCTTTTTCCTCCCTGCCTGGGTGCGGGTCAGGGGTCCAGCCAATACGTGACCAAGGTCGATCCCACGGGTTCAAAGCTGATCTTTTCGACAGCGGTCACGGGAAACGGGAACACGACGAACGAAGGTCTGGCTTTGGATGCGGCCGGGAACATCTATCTCACTGGGTATGCGGGCGTCAATTATCCCTACACGGTCACTCCTCCAGCCATCCCGATCGGTCCGATCAACTCGATTTTCTTTTTCGAATTGCCGTTTCTCTCGAAGCTCGATCCGTCTGGACAAACGCTTCTGTTTTCGGTGCCCGTCGGCGGCGGGGGCGTGCAAGTGGACTCACATGGAGCGGTCTATGTTGGCGGCGGAGTCGGTTCCCGCTTCATCGATGCCTTCGGTATTCCCGCCGTGCCGGCGCTGGCTGGCGTTCCGATTCAGTGCCTGCCAAACAATCCGGCCGTCCAGAGCTCGGCTTACGTTTCGGAAGTGGATGCCGCGTCGGGCAACGTGCTCGGGTCGCAATTCATCGGAGGGTCCACGCTGACGGCGTCCGGCATCGCTCTCGGTTCGGGTCCTTCCACGGTCTGGATCGCCGGAGCCACCGCTCTGCCCGACATCCCTTTCACAGCTAACGCCCTCACGATTCGCACCCTGGGACCAACGCCAGGCCCGGGCGCTTACCTCGGTGCCGTGGATTTCTCGCAACCGCAGCCTCCCGCGGGAACGCCGCAAATCGGCTGCATCGTCGATTCGGCGAGTCTGGCGCCGGACGGTCTCGGAGTCCCTTATCAGCTCCTCACGATCTTAGGAACGGGACTTGGCCCCACCGTCGGAGCCAGCGCCGCCGACTATTCCACGACTACGCTCGACGGCGTCAACATCAGCTTCGGTTCGGTTTCCGCACCGCTCCTGTATGTCTCCTCCACCCAGATCAATTTTGCCGTGCCTTTGGTGACCGAGTCTCCCGCGTCGATGCAGTTGACGGTCAATGGCCTGAGCGCGCCTCCGCGGGCGCTGCCGTTGACCTTCGCCAATCCCAGCTTGTTCCTGAACACGGCGCAGTCAAGTTCGTTCGGGCCGGTGGCGCTCGCTCTGAACGCCGACGGCTCGCTGAACTCTTCCACCAACCCGGCGCCACTTGGATCCACCGTTTCGGTGTTCGTGAACGGGCTCACGCCGGACCCGCAGTTCAATAATGCTCCGCTTCAGCTTTTCACGAACAATGGATGGTCCGTGATCGACATCGTGCAAGCAAGTCTGTTCGTGGTGCGCGTGGACCTTCGAGTTCCTTCGCCGTTGGTGAATAACTTTGCATGCTCAACCACGTCTGCATGCATCGTCGCGTTCACTCTTTCCGACATCAACTCCAACGTATCCCCAGGCCAGGCGGTCAGCTCGATCGGCGGACCATTCGGAGGAGTGGTGTACGTGAATCGGGCCCAATAACGCGGAGGGGCCGATTTTCTCAGCCTAATTCTCAGTCGGGGTCTTTTCGCCGCGATCGATGATCACGAAATCGAAGGGCGCTTTCGCGTCCACTAGCTTTAGCCCGAGCTGCTTCTGGACGGCATCGAAGAGGATCATGCCCGGAGCGTCGTCGGGGCCCGGGGTCATGCCCGGCAGGTGCATGTCGTACGCGAGATGGAAGTCGTACTTTCCGGTCAAGCCGGTCTTGTCGATCACCTGGCGACCTGCCGCCACCTGGGCGCTCAGCATTCTGGCCAAGGCCGAAATCGTCTGTTGTTGGGCGGTCCAGTGGCTGAGCACGCCGGGTCCGTTCGAGCTGGTGAACCCCGGCACGCCGGGCGGCAACACTGGGAAGCCGTTCTGGTCATTGTCCGGCTTGCCGGGGCGCCTGGGCGCGGGTACATCGGCGCCGGGCGCCAGCACCGATTCTTTCGGCACCGATTCCTTGAACTTTGGCCCGTCCTTCGCCACCACCAGTTCGTAAACCGGCAGCAGCCTGGTTGCGTGATGCAGCACCAGCTTGAATCGCTCGGTCAGTAGATTCTGGAGCATCTTCTGATACTGGGCTTTGCTAGTACCGGGCGGAATCTTCGCGTCGATGTCGTACTTCTCGGAGTCCATCCACCCGGGGCCGGAAATCTGCTCCCCGCAATCGGCCATCGCGTAAGCGATACACAGGTACATACTAAGAGTGACGCCGCGGCCTGCGAAACGCTCCGGGTCGCGACTCCCCGGACCACCCTCGGTGCCGAGAGCCGGTGCCTCTGGTCTATCCCGTTTCACCGACGCTAGTTCGAACACGAGATTGCTGTTGGCAAGCTGTCCGAAAACTACGCCGCATGCCAGAACGAATACGCCGGAGCCGATGATTGATCGCCGCATGCCACAGCCCTCCTTGCAGGTAGAGACGCTTTCGGGCGGGAATCCGTTGTTACCAAAGTGGAGATGTTATCAAATCGGGCTGCGCGCCGCGCGAGGCCGGTTAGCCTCTAGCGGGTTAACTTGAAAAATTGACTCCGCTACGGAAAAGCCGAGATGAATCTCGGCTCAGCAGGGCGGCCCGCGCCACGCGGATTAGCCGTGGCCCACGTACATCAGCCAGCTTAATCCGAAGATGGCGGCGATGAAGCAGCCGAAGCAGTAGGCGGCATAGCGGAAACGCTCGCGGTCGGTACGCTTGGTGATGATGCCGAGCACGATGGACGTGAAGAAGGCGAACAGGAGCGACGCTTCGAAATGCGAGAGATTCATCTTCGGCATTAGACGATTTCCCCCTTCAGTCTTTCTTTCCAGTTGCGATTTCAAACGCGTCCACCATCGCCAGGACGTTCAGCAATCCCGCCGCGACCAGGAACTTGGTTCCGTAATCATGCACGTGTCCGGCAACGTCGACCTGGTTATATCCCAGCCAGGACGTGAGCAAATACAAAATGCCGGACATGAGATTGCCGAGGAAACCGCCCCAGTAGATCACCGTGGTCAGCAGGTCGCCGGTTTGGGGCGAAAACAGCGCGCCGCGCATCATCAGTCCCAGCAGGAACATCGCGACGACGCAGGCGGCCAGCAATGCGCCTCGCCCCGGCCGTTTCAAAAGGAAATGTCCGCCGCCGGGAATCAGCCACGCCAGCGCGACAATGGGAAACCATTTGGTCGCCGGAGGCAGCGCGGAGCTGGATGATTCCGCCGCGGTTCGATCAGTAGTATCGGCCACGGCCCTATTCTATCGCATCGCGTCCGCCGGGTTCCGAGCCGCGACCAAAGGGAGCGGTACGCTGAGCCAGAAAAAGAATCAAACACTCACGGTAGGAGTTGGATACTGCGCCTTGATAATCGCGGCTAGGTAGGACACGCAGTCCGTTACGGTCGCGCGCCGATCGGCGGCGGGATGCGGCGCGGGGTAAAGCAAGAATGCGCTCCGTTCCGTCGCGCTTTTAGGCCGCTCCTTTTAGTCGCGGCTCGGTTAGCTCCTAGCGCCCGGCCGATGCCGAAGTCGCCGATTTCGGAGCCGAGGACGCCTGAGCGAGCGCCACCGTCGCCCAACTGGTGCCCGCCGCGGAAATCCACTGATCGAAATCGTGGGGGAAACCAGCGTCGAAATACGGCTGGAGCGCCAGTGCGCGCGTCTTGACGTACCAGGAGCCATCCTCCTGTTGCGTGCTCAGAAGGAATTGGACGGCGCGCTGATAGGCGGCGTCGGAGGCGGCGAGCCCCGCGGTCTGCAAAGCAACCAACGCTCTTCCGGTCGCGAAGGCGCTGCTCTCCATGGAGTCGAGATCGGACCAGCCGCCATCGGGCCGCTGCTTCGAGAGCAATTCCCGCATGGCTTTCTGAATCGCAACCTTGTCATGAAACTTTTCCGCGGCCCACGCCAGCCCCAGCACACGATAACTCCGATCCTCATTGTTGGTCGATTGCGCTTTCGCGATCCACGCCGCGGCGAGTTGAATCGACCGGTCGTAAGCGGCCTTGTCGACCTTGGGCGCGTAAAGCTGAAGCGCGCGCATGGAAAGCGCCGTCTGCCCGATGTAATCCGAACAGATGGGCGGGCGGGCATCGGCGGCCGGGTACACCCACTGGCCATCGGGCGATTGATGCGATTTCAGGTACATGGCCACTGCGTCGGTACTGAGATCGGCCGGGTAGTGCTCGGCATTCAGGCCGATCAGGATGTAGCTCATCAGGAACTGGCCGAAGACGTCTCCCACCGGAGTGAAGAAGCCCTGGTGCATGTAATCGCGCAATTTTTCGAGACCGAAGACGTTGGCTTTGACCTGCTGCGCCGCGGTCTTTTCGTCCACCTGGAATCCGCTCTTGCGCGCCGCGCCGACCGCCATCGCCGCAAAGCTGTTGTTGTGGCAGGAAATGCAGGCTGCCTTCGGAACGAAACTCGCGTCCGCGCGCTGAATCAACGGAAGACTTCCCTGGATCGCGCGGGGGATGGTGTTCTCCCGCCGCACTTTCAAAACCGGCGGACTCTGGGGTGTGCCCCTGGCGCCGGATTTGACCAGCCACTGCACTACCGGCGTTTCGCCGTGCAGCTTGGCGATATCGAGCACGGTGAGTCCGGAATCCCCGGCAAGCGTGTGCGCGTCTTTAGCGTTGACATCGGCGCCGCGTTCCACCAGAAGCTTAACCACATCCAACGCGAGCAGGTCCGACGCCGCCGCGTACATCAGCGGAGTGCGGCCGAGCGGATCGACTGCGTTCACGTCCGCGCCGTGATCGAGCGCGAGGCGGACGGCGTTCACGTCGCCGTAAGCTGCGATATTCGGCAGCGCAACGGTGTAATCCTGCTTGCTGAGATTCCTGGCGGCCAGCAGGTCGACGCACTTCGCGCACCGCATGGCGACTGCCATTTCGAGCGCTGGCTCCCCGGCTTCCTTTACCTCCGCGCCGTGGCTGAGCAGCAATTCCATTCCGGCGGCATCGCCGGCGGTGGCGGCTTCCAGCAGAGGCGACGACTCGACCGCCGGATGTGCGTTGGGGTTCGGATTCGCGCCGTGCTCCAGCAGCAGCTTGACCACGGCGGTATTGCCGGGACGGCGAGCCGCGACGATCAGCGCCGTTCGCATGTCGCTGGAACGCGCATTGACATCCGCGCCGTGGGCCACCAGGACCCGGGTTTTCTCGAGATCCGCCGCCGCCCACATCAGGGCGGTCGCGTTGGCGTCGTTTCGTTTGTTGGGATCGGCGCCTTGTTTCAAAAGGCGCTCGAGCGTCGCCGGGCCGGTATAGAGCACCGCGTACATAAACGGCGTGGAACCCTCCGGTCCGCGCGCGTTGAGAAGCTTGGGATCATCGGCAACGGACTTCCTGAACCCCGTCAGGTCGCCTGTGCGTAACGCCTCCACCATGGCGACAGCCTTCGGATTCAACGGCGGGAGCTCGGCTTCGTTGGCGAGCGAGTCCGGCCAGTCGGCGCCCTGGTCTATCCAGGTCTTGATAATGTTGATTTGTTCGGGGCGAAGCGCACCGGTGGGGGGCATCTGCATTCCATAGGCGCTCCCGGATATCCGGTGAAATAGAAAGCTGTTCTCGCTGCTGCCGGGCACTACGCCCCGGCGGCTGATGACCGCGCTTTTCCGGTCGAGCCGCATTCCACTGCTCTGCTGGGCGGGCCCATGACAGCCCACGCAGTTCTGCCGCAGGATGGGCAGAACGTCCCTGGCGAAGTCGACTCTAGCAGCGGACTGAGCAGAACCTACTCCCGCGACCGCAATTGAACACAGCGACCACCGCGCAAGCCGGAATCCCCACATAACCCCTCCCCAACAAGATCGAGACATGGAGCCGGTTCGAACCCGAAGCGCGCCATCACCCGTTCAGCGTGAACCTGTGCGCCGCCTCGACATCCCGTCCCCGTTCACGTAATCCTAGCACGCCGCGCCGTGCGGCAGACGCAAACACGCACGCGACACAACGTCCTAATCGGCCGCCTTCTATCGGATGATAGAAGGGATGCAGAGATGGTGGGAGCAGGCGAGCGCGGAGCTCTCGGCAAACTGGCTCCGCTGCGCCGGCATGGCAGTCCACATCGCCATCATCCTGGTCCTCGCATGGCTGATCACGCGGCTGGTGCGACGGTGGATGCTGCGGCTGCGTTCCTACATCGTTCGGGCGATGGACAAGCGCGGCGCGGGCTCCACGCTCGAAATGGAAAACCGCGCCACCACGATAATTGCGGTCCTGAGCAAACTGAGCAGCACCGCGATCTGGCTGGTGGCCCTGGTGATGGCTCTGTCACAACTGGGAGAGCATGTCGAGCCGTTGATCGCGGGCCTGGGTGTGGCGGGGGTCGCGCTCGGTTTCGGGGCGCAGACGCTGATCAAGGATTGGCTGGCCGGGCTGTTCATTCTGCTGGAGGATCAGGTACGCATTGGAGATTCGGTGACCATCAACGGAATCGGTGGAGCGGTGGAAGAGATGAACCTTCGCACCACCGTGCTGCGGGGAGAAAATGGGGCGGTGTACACCATCGCGAACGGGTCCATCACCACGCTTGCGAACATGACGCGCGATTACTCCTACTATGTGTTCGAGACCACGGTCGCGCACGGCGCCGATGTGGACCGAGCGCTCGCGATTGTGACCGAGGAAGGCGCCAAAATTGCGCAGGAAGAGCCGTACCGGAGTTTCATTATCGCTCCGATCGAGGTGATGGGCGTGGACCGGCTGGGTGACCGCGGGGCGACGTTGAAGGCCCGGATCAAAACGCTGCCGTCGCAACAGTGGGTGGTGGGCCGCGAGTTGAACCGGCGGGTGAAGGCGAGGCTGGACGCCGCCGGGATCGCTTTTCCACAAATCCCGTAGGCGCTTAAGTACTAAGGTGAACACCCGAGCGGAGCTTAAGTGGTTCGTCCGTATTTCTAGGCTGAAACTAGGGCCGAATTGGGGCCTAAGTGCGATTGTCCGGCTCCGATAAGCACACTAGGCTAGAGAAGGAGGACTGTTCTAAGTGCTGCGCGCCATCGTCATTTGCCCGGACCAGGAGTTGTCGGAACGGCTGGAGGCTGCCGTTCAGGCAACGGGCGAGGTCACCGTTCAGCGCGTCCTCGATCGCTACCCGATCGCGATCGACCTGGTGCGCGCTCTGCGCGCGCATGCTCCCGAAGTTGTTTTTCTAAGCTTCGAGGAGGTGGAGAAGGCCCAGGAAGTGGCGAAGTTTCTGGAAACGGAAGCCGATGGAATTCAGATCGTCGCGATCCACCGCCATTTGGATGCCCGGCTGCTGCGCGAGACCATGCGAGCCGGCGTGCGGGAGTTCCTGGCGGACCCGTTTGAGCAGGGGGCCGTGTTCGAATCCATCGACGCCGTGAAAGCGCAGGTGGAACGCAAGCCGCCGGTTCTGGAATCGACGTCGCAGATTTTCGCGTTTCTTCCGTCAAAAGCGGGCGCCGGCACGTCCACCATCGCATTGAACGTGAGCGGAGCGATGTCCCGCCGGCCGGGAACGCGCGTGGTGCTTTCCGATTTCGATCTCAACTCCGGCATGCTGCGCTTCATGCTGAAGCTCCAGAACGAGTATTCCGTTATAGACGCCGCGGAGAACGCGTTGCGGATGGACGAGAATCTGTGGCCCCAACTGGTGACTACTTTCGGTCAGCTCGACGTGATGCATGCCGGCCGCGTGAATCCCAATCTGCGCATCGAAGGCACCCAAGTCCGCGGCCTGATCGAGTTCATGCGCCGCAACTACCAGGCCGTGTGTTTCGACCTCTCCGGCAACCTGGAACGCTATTCCCTCGAGATCATGCAGGATTGCAAACGCGTGCTGCTGGTCTGCACTCCGGAGATTCCCTCACTGCACCTGGCTCGCGAGAAACTGCATTTCCTTCGCGCGCAGGATCTGGACTCCCGCGTTTCCGTGGTGTTGAACCGGGTGCAGAAGAAAGCCCTCTTCACCAAGTCTCAGGTGGAGGAAATCCTGGGGACGCCGGTCATCAAGACCTTTCCCAACGATTATCACGGCGTGAATCGCGCGCTGACGCAGGGTACCTGCATCGAGCCGGATTCCGATATGGGGAAGGCGTTTTCGCAGTTCGCGAATGAACTTCTGGATCCGCGGCCGGTTCCGCCGGATCCCAAGAAGAAGTTCATCGAGTACTTCGCGGTGGCGCCCACGCGGGCGCTGGTCCCCGGCCAGAAATAATGGAACCGCCCGGCAGGGCGCGGCCTCTACCAGGACACTAATCCGCCTTCCTGCGCTATCGTGAAACGATGCTCGATTGGGCGACCAACTTCATCTCACACCACGGCCCCGCGTTGCTTTTTCTCCTGCTCATGGGCGGCATTGTCGGAATCCCGATCCCTGATGAAACTCTGCTTGTGTTTTGCGGATATCAGATTTCGAAAGGCAACATATCCCCGTGGCAGACTTGGCTTTTCGCGGTGGCTGGAAGCTTGTGCGGCATCAGCCTCAGCTATACTATCGGCCGAACGCTGGGCCTCGCCGGGGTGCATCGCTACGGAAAGGTCCTGCATCTTACCGAGGAGCGCCTGAACCGGGTCCACGGCTGGTTCGATCGCATCGGCCATTGGGCGCTGTTCGTGGGCTACTACATTGCGGGCCTGCGCCACTTCACCGCGATGGTCGCCGGGATCTCCAAGCTGAGGTTTCCTTCTTTTATGGCGTTCGCCTGGACTGGCGGAGTGCTGTGGGTCACCACTTTTCTCACGCTGGGATATTTCCTCGGCGACCGGTGGAAACAGATTGCGGAGCTGGTTCATCACTATCTGCTGTACGCTTCCCTTGTGATTCTTGCCGGCGTGGCGCTGTGGTACTATTTGCGGCTAAAGAGGAAGCGAAATGGCAGTCAACGGCGATAAGTTAATGGCGCTGATGGGCAAGCTGGTGGGCGACCTGGGTGCGATGGCCAGTATCGGGCCGATGTTGGTGGGCGAGAAGCTGGGCTTGTACAAGGCGCTTTCATCGGGCAAGCCCATGAACGCCGAAGAACTGGCCAAAGCGACCGACACTCACCCGCGGTATGTACAGGAGTGGCTGTGCGCATCGGCCGCTTCGGGCTTTATCGAATACGACGCAGCCGCCGACAAGTTTTTCATGACCGAGGAGCAAGCCGTCGCGCTCGGCGTCGAAGGGAGCCCGTTCTATTTTCTTGGCGCGATCGAAATGGCGGTCGCGATGATGCGCGCGGAGCCGCAGATTCTCGAAGCCTTTCGCACCGGCAAAGGCGTGGGGTGGCACGAGCATGATGCCTGTCTGTTTCGCGCCACTGAGCGCTTCTTCCGTCCCGGATACATGCGTCATCTGATCGGCGAATGGATTCCCGCGCTCGAAGGCGTCAAGGCCAGGCTGGAAGCGGGCGCTTCCGTCGCCGACGTCGGTTGCGGCCACGGCGCGTCCACCATTCTGATGGCGCAGGCGTTTCCAAAGAGCAAATTCCATGGCTTCGACTATCACGTGCAATCGATTGAAAAGGCGCGTAAGGCTGCCGAGGCAGCGGGCGTAGCCGATCGGGTGACGTTCGAAGTAGCCAGCGCGAAGGATTATCCCGGCAAAGACTATGCGCTGGTCGCATTTTTCGATTGCCTGCACGACATGGGCGATCCGGCGGGCGCCGCGAAGCACGTGCATTCGACTTTGGCGAGAGATGGCGCGTGGATGGTGGTGGAGCCGGCGGCCGGCGATCGTATTTCAGACAACATGAATCCGATCGGCCGGGTGTACTATTCCGCGTCGACGTTTATTTGCACGCCGGCATCGCGGGCCCAGGAGGTCGGGCTCGGATTGGGCGCGCAGGCGGGGGAGGCCCCGTCTCAAAAAAGTCATCCAGGAAGGCGGATTCCGAACGGTCCGCCGCGCTGCCGAGACGCCCTTCAACATGGTACTGGAGGCGCGTCCGTAACGGCCTGCGGCCGTATTTAGTTGATTTGGCGCTGACTTTTGGGCATCGCCGCCTAAGGTGTGCCTGAGATCGAATCCCTAACCCACTTAAGGTGCCTAGGTGATCCGGGTAGGGTATGTCCCTGAACGGATAAACCACAAATTCCGGGTAAATTGGATCATGTTCCACTGGATCTGCCCGGAGTGCGGGCGCGAGATTCCTCCCAAGCTGAAGGAATGTCCGTCCTGCGATCCGCAGTCGGCGCCGGTGGCGCACGTTCCGGATGCCGTCGCGAACGACGCCTCGGAAACGGTGGTAAACCAAGCGCCTCAGACTCCCGCAGATGAGCCCGCGCCGGTCGAGAACGTGGCCGCGGACAATGCGGTCGCACCGGTTGCCGAGTCCCCTGCGCCGGCCCTGAACGAAATCGCGGTACCGGTTGAGCCCGCGGTCACGCCGGCGAATACCCCAGTTGAACCTGCGGAAGTCCAAGCAGCGATCGGCGCCGCTAAGACCATCGAGCTGGCTGATTCCGCCGAGCATGGGGTTACTGACGAGAAGACTACTGAGCAGTTGGCCGCTCAAGAGCCCGCTGCGGTCGAGCCGGAGTCGACTAGCGCGTCAGTCGAAGCAGCGGCGTCGCCAGTTTCAGCCGGGCACGCTGACTTGGGTGACGAAAGACGGGTGCAATCCGTTGCCGACGAATCACCTGGATCCGCTCCCGACACGCCTACCGCAGTCGCCGCGAGCGTGCCTTCGACGCCTGCCGCGGCTCGACCGGAATTGGCAGTTGCTAGACAGTTGGACGCGTCACATTTGCAGCCCTCTGGGGCGGAATCCGCTGTGCCGCGGCAGGAACCTACTGCCCAGCACCAGGAATCCGTCGCGACCGCACCGGCGGAACCACCGGCAGAGCTTGAGGCGACACAGCAACTGGCGATACCACATCATCTGGTTACACAACAGCCCGACGCGGCCGTGGCTGGGTCTCAGGGATCAGTTCCCGCCATCCTGGCTGGAAACTCAGAACCCGCGGCGGAGGCAGCGTTAACCGCGCCGGCCGAGCCCCTTGGCCCGATGCCGTCTTTGGAGCCGGCTCGCGACCCGCTGCTCGCTCTCGCCGAACAGATCCGCGAGGCGCAAACGCCACCGGCTTTCTCGTTCAAGGACGCCCCGGAGCTCCGTGAGAATGCTCATTCCCCGGAGACCGAACCGGCGCAAGCGCCGATCGAAGTAGTACCGGAGGATGTAGCCAAGGATGATTTAGCACCGGTTGATGTGGGTCGCGACGAGGCAACTCGGAAACATGCCGCGCCGGAACCAACTCCTATTCCCGCCGAACCTGTCCCGGCCAACGTAGCCGTCACATCACAGCCAATCCCGCGTGCAGATCCAGAGGACGCGGCCACCGAAGAGATATTTCTGCCGCCGGTGCTCGCCCGGCTCGCCACTTCGATCGGCGTGAGCCAGCCGGGGCCCACCACGCCCGCACCAGTTTCACCCGCCCCGGTTTCATCCGGATCAGGATCGCCAGGATCGGCGGCGCACGACAACGAACACCGTACCGAACCCGTCACGCAACCCTCGCCAACCTCCGCTTCGGAAACCGGCGCGTCTAGGTACCGAACAACCGGGCCGCTGGAGTTGACCTCCGGGCGCACTGAATCCGTCGGACTCATGGAAGCCATTTCGCCCATTGAATCCCATCTCCAAGTCGAATCCGCGCACACGCGGGTGGAACCTGCTCGCGCTCACGTCGATTCTGAACACGCTCACTCGGGGCTTGCGCTGCTTACCGATGCCGGGCCGCTGGCCCTACTGGCCCCTCCCGAGGCCGCGCCAGCGCCACTCGAAACCGCGGCAATTCAGGCGACGCCTGAACCGGTCGCATCCACCGCCCAGTTGGTCCCGCCCCAACTTCCGATCGCCGGACTCGCCTCACCCGACGACCCCTCCCCCGGGAAGCCCCCCTCCGGTTCCTGGCTCCAACTCGCTCCGCTTCAGGATTACTCGGCGGCAACAGCGCACTCGATGCAGCCGGTTCCTCTCGCCGCTAAAATTCTCACGCCGGATTCGGGCCCCCGCATGACGCTTCCCGGCCCCACGCTGCCCCCCGAGCTCGCACGATTCCAGAACGCGAACCTGGTGACCGTAATCGGCGACACGACGCGCACCGGAAAATTTCGACTGCCGGGATGGGCGGTCAGTTTTCTGGTGATGCTGGCGCTGCTGGTGATCGGCGTGGGCGTGGTTTTCTACTTCCTGCCGGTGGCCCATTCGAGCGCGGAAAATCAAGCCCCCGCTGTCGAAGGACATGGCAACGCGTCGCAGCCGGCCTCACCGCCGCCGGTGCCGGCACAACCCGCTGTGCATCCGCTCGCGCAGTTTGTCGAAGTCACGGGCTTTCGCATCGTTGTCGATTTCAACAAGAAATCCGAGATTCATTACCTGGTGGTGAATCACTCCGGTTCCGATCTTTCGGATGTGACGGTGTACGTCACGCTGCGCACCGCCAACGCCAAGCCAGGCCAGCCGCCGCTCTGCCGATTCTCCTTCCGCGCGCCCAGCCTGGGGCCGTTCGAATCGAAAGAGATGACCAGCAGCATCGAGAAGCTGAGCCGCTCGATTACTCTGCCGGAATGGCAGGATCTCCGCCCCGAAGTGCAGATCGCGCAGTAGACGCGCGGAAGCCGCCTGCGCTATCGTGAATTCAGGTGCGCAGGGGCGCCTTCCCGCCGAAAGAAGTCTTCACCCTGGTTTTGCAATCGCAGTTTGTGTTCGACGCGACGCATTGCAAGTTTCGTCCGGCCCAAGGAGCGGATCGTGGCCGGCACAGAGGAGACTGCAATGACCGACACTACACCTGCCATTCAAGAATTGAAAACACGCGCCGAGATTCTGCATCATCGAATCGAGGCTCGCGATCCCGTTGCGATCGCGCGCTTGCGCGTTCTGCCGCAATTTCGCCGGCTGTCCAAATCCCCCGGGCCGCTGGAAGATCAACTCGCCAATGCCGCCGCATCCATTCGACGCTCCGATTGCCTGACCGTGATCGCTCTCGAACTCGGCTTTTCTAATTGGCCGCAAGCGTCTCGCGTCATTTCCGGCGCGACCGCGGACGGCGATCCCCAGCCTATGGACTTCGGCACGCTGCTCTGCCCGCGAACCAGCGGCGCACATTTGAATCGCTGGTATCGGACCCACGAAGAGGCCGTCAACGATCAAGCGCGTTCGGAAAGCCGCGGCTACCTATTGGGTTATCGCCACCAATTTATGGTCGTGGATCGCTACTACGTCGCCGAGGTGCTGCGTCTCGATCCCGACGACCCCGCTTGGGAAGCGATTGGCTTCGATTGGGTCCGGCCCAAGGATTCCGCCGCCCGGACCCGGCTATACGCGAAGCTTGTGGCGCAACTGCCGCGGGTCTTGGCGTGATCCACGATAGACGGTGGGCGCCCTGAAGTGCAGATAGCACAGTAGCTACTTGTGATCGCCGCCACTATTCACGCGGTGGGAAAATAAGCGATCCACGCTTCGGCCTTTTTCCTTCCGTCTTTTTCCTTCCGTCAGTCGGACCCGGCCGCGACCGTGATAGTCTGGTCTGACCACACAGAGGGCGTTTGTCCCAAATACACAAATTCGATCAACCGGATCATTCCCGCAATCCGAGATACTTCGTCGAGTTCCTGGAAATCCTGGACCGGCTGCCGGTCGTCGCGGAGATTCGGGCGCGGAGCTTTCGGCAGATGCGCATTCAGCCTGGCGCCTGCGTGCTGGACGTCGGCTGCGGCATCGGAACGGCCGTCGCGGAGATGGCGGATCACGTTGGCCCGGAGGGCGCGGCCCATGGAGTCGACATCAGTGAAGCGATGATCGCCGAGGCCGCCGCGCGGGCGCAGGACAAAACCAACGTCGTTTTTTCGGCCGGCAGCGCGAACGCGCTGCCCCACTCCGATGCCATGTTCGACGCTGTCCGAACCGAACGCGTTCTGCTCTACGTTCCTGAGCGGGAAAAGGCCATCGCGGAGATGATGCGCGTCACCAAACCCGGCGGCAGAGTGGTGGCCACGGACACGGACATCGACTGCACCGCGATCAGCAGCAAGGATCGCGTGCTGACTCGCAAGATGACTTCTCTGGTGGCGGACGCGTTTGTTCACCCGACTTCCGGACGGGAATTACCGGCTTTGATGCGCGCCGCGGGCCTGGAGGACGTGACCATCGATCTGATGGCTGTGCCAACACCGTTCGAGTTCTGTTTGCATGCCATGCAGGGGACGCTGCGGGCCGCCGCGGAAGCGGGGAAGGTAACGCACGCCGAGGTCGAAGAGTGGTATCGCGGGCTCGCGGAGCTGGAGGAAGCCGGCGACTTCTTTCAGCTCTGGCTCTTCGTCATCGTAGGCGGCACCGTGCCGAGCGGGCACATCGCCCGCCCACCGGCATCACTGACATCGCATCACTGATGGTCATCATCACTGATATGATGGTGCGCGATGCGCCCCCTGCTGCTTGTCTTCGCACTCTCCGGACTCGCCTTCGCTCAACAGATGGACGACGACTTCGCCCGCTCCGTCAAGGAGTGGACCACGCGTCCCGAATTTTCGAGCCCCCTGGTCGACCATCTCCCCAAATCGAGCGGCGGCGTCCCCTCGCCTAAAGACGTCCTCGGCTATTACATCGGCGCTCCGAAAAAACTCACCTACTACGCCGACATCATGAAGTATTACCAGGCGCTAGCGGCGAAATCCCCGCGCGTCCGGATCATGAACGTCGGCAAAACGGATGAAGGGCGCGAATGCGCCGTGGTCGTCGTCGCCTCAGAGGATTCCATTAAGAATCTCGAAACCTATCGCGGCTATCTAGGGCAGCTCGCCGACCCGAGAAAGATTTCGGACGCACAGGCGCGCGATATCATCGCCAAAGCCAAACCCATGTACCACATCATGGGCGGACTCCACAGCGCCGAAACCGGGCCTTCGGAGATGCTGATGGAGCTGGCCTATCGTCTGGCCACCGAAGACACGCCGTTAATCAAGAAGATTCGCGACAACGTGATCGTCACCATTACTCCCGCCGCCGAGCCCGACGGCCGCGATCGCTATGTCGACTGGTATTACAAATACAAGATCAACGAAACCAGCGAGCAGGATCAGTTGCCGGGGCCGCCTTACTGGGGAAAATATATTTTCCACGACAACAATCGCGACATCAATTATTCGCAGATCAGCATGCGCACTCTGCTCAGCTGGTATCTCGACTGGCATCCGCCGATCATGCATGAGCTGCACGAATCCGAGCCGTTCATGTACACCTTCAGCGGACAATCGCCGCAGAATCCCACGCTCGACCCGATTCTCTATGGTGAGCTACCGTGGTTTTCGAATTTCGAAATGGAGCAGATGATCAAGTACGGCATGCCGGGCGTGTGGACGCACGCGTTCGTGGATATGTGGTCGCCCGGATACTTAGGGTTTATGTCTTCGAATCACAACGGCATGATGCGCATGTATGAAACGTTCGGCAACGGCGGCGCGAACACCATGCATCGACGAATCGATGGTGGGCGCGGAGGTGGCGGCGCGCCGGACGCAGGTGGTCGAGGCGGACGCGGCGGCGGCATGACCACGCGCGAATGGTATCGCCCGCTTCCGCCGTATCGCGAAACCGATTGGTCCATGCGCAACAACACCAACTATGAGGAAACCGGCGTCCTGACGGCGCTTCAATTGACCTCGGCGTTTCCCGAAATCATTCTCGAGAATTTCTACAAGAAGAGCCGCAATTCCATCGAATCCGGCAAGAATGACGCACCGTATGGGTATGTGATTCCGGTGCAAGCCGACATGACCCGCGTTGCGTTCGTCATCAAGACCCTGCGGCTGCAAGGCATCGAAGTGGGCCGCGCGACCGCGGAAGTGAAGTTGAAAGAGGGCACGTATCCGGTGGGATCGCTGGTGATCAAGCGCGATCAGCCGTACGGCCGTCTCGCGAAAATTCTTCTGGAGAAGCAGGATTTCCCGGACCCCGCGCTCACCACCTACGACGACACTGGCTGGACCATGGGACTGATGACGCACACGAAAGTGATCGAGAGCGCGGACAAGGCGATCCTCGATGCAGCCGTTCAGCCCGTGGATAAATTCGAAGTTCACGGCGTAATGGCCTCCCCATCCGCGCCGTTCTACGCGGTGATCGATAACGGCTCAAACAATCTGGTGACGCTGCGGTATCGCTTGAAAGACGTCGCGATGCGAGCGGTCGAGCAAAGTTTCAAATCGGGAGATCAGGACGTCCCCGCGGGATCGTTCATCGTCGCGGGCAGCGCGTACCCGAAATTGAAAGCCGCCGTCGAGCCGCTCGGATTATCCGCAATCGCGCTGACGGCCGCGCCCAGCACTCCAATGCATGACGTGGACCTGCCGCGTCTCGCCATGTATTCCACCTGGGGCAGCACGCAGGAAGTCGGCTGGGTGCGGCACGCCTTCGATCAGTTCGAAGTGCCGTTCGATCTCATTTTCAAGGAGCGCGTTCGCCAGGGAAATCTGCGCGGGTCCTATGACGTGATCGTGGTTCCGAATCAGGGGCGCGGCTCGAAAGGCCTGGTCTACGACATCGAGCCCCACCCCGGCAAGCCGCTCGCGTATACAAAATCGGATCAATTCAAGAATCTGGGAATGTACGGATCGTCCGAGGACATCACCGGCGGCATGGGACTCGAAGGAGTGGTCGAGTTTCGCAAGTTCGTGGAAGCGGGCGGGACGCTGATCACGCTCGGCACCGCGAGCGCGTTTCCGGCTGACTTCGGCATCACGCGCACCGTCGAAGCTGCCCGAACGACGCCGGCGTTCTACGCGCCCGGTCCTATCGTGCAGGCCGAAATCCTGCGTCCCGCGAGTCCGATTTTTTACGGCTACACCGAGAAGACGATCCCCGTCCGCTGGGCCAACGGTCCTCTGCTCACCGTTCCGGAAAAGGATCGCGAGCAGCAGGTGTTAATGCGCTTCCCCGGCGGCGACGCGAGCGTGTTAAGTGGACTCATGCGCGGCGCAAACGAAATCCGAGGCCGTCCCGCAGTGTTGGACGTCCCGGAGGGTAACGGCCGAGTGGTGATGTTCGCGACGAACCCGTGCTATCGCTGGCAGAATTACGGCGAGTTCGGAATGCTGTTCAACTCGATCATGCACTTCAACGATCTCGCCCCGAAATAATCGATGTGGGACGCCAAACGTGGCGTCAAGCCGCCTCGCCGGCACACGTGCCTTCTGGCAGCCTTCGGTTCCCAGACCCTGCTTAATTTCTCGATGAAAAGGTGTATAGTAAAACCGAGTGAGCCCCGAGTACGTCAATCTCGAAGCGTCATTGCTGCAGTTTGCGGCTGGGCTGCTCGCAATTCTGGCGGTCATGCTTCAACTCGGCAAGCGTTCCGCTTCGCCGCGCCAACAACCTTCTTTAAAAAGTTTGTAAATTTGCTTGACCTTTGCGCAAAACATCGGCATATTATTAAGAATTGCGCTTGGGCCCCGAATGCCGCGCGCTGAAGAATAGATCGACCGCCTAGGGCTCTCCTTTCGGGGTTTTCCATACCATGCCATTGCCGTATGGCTCGCCGTCGCAGTCCTCATCAGCACAGTTATGAGTGCGACATTTTTTGTTGCGCGCGAACGTGCTCATCCTGCCGGCAGCCCCGATCAACCCGCGTCAGATCCGAACGCGATCAGATACCCGTCAAGATCCCGCACCCCGAACTCGCGGTTGCCGTAGCCCTCCTTGAGTACCGGCTCATAAGCGATGATCGCTCCGCGCGGTTTAACTTCGGCGTACAACGCGTCGGCGTCCTTCACCCACACATACGCGTCCCAGGGGTCATCATCACAAGCCTTACCGTTGGGACGAATGACCGACGCATCCCGCGTCTGGTCCAGCATGATGGTCAGCCCGTCGCGCTGCGGCATGCAGAAAACGGGCGGTTTGCCCCAGATGCGCGGATAGCTGAATCCAAGCGCATCCCGATAATACTCGGCGGCCTTGACGACGTCTCGCACCAGGAAACACGGCGCGATCCCGAGGAGTTGTTTTGGCTCGGACATGGTTTCTTAGGACATCCTATCACCCAGATGCACGTGATACACGTAGATACAAGTGGATACAGGTAGATACACGGCTGGATGCGCGCCCCAATTCCTTCGTGCTATATTCGATTGTGCCGCCCAGGATTCTTGGTGTAATTCCCGCCCGGTACGCATCTTCTCGATTTCCAGGTAAAGCTCTCGTCCAAATCGCGGGCAAAACCATGCTCCAGCACGTCTGGGAACGGGCATCGCAGGCGCGCTATCTCACGGACCTGGTGATCGCGACCGACGACGAACGAATCCGCTCTGCGGCCGAGGGATTTCGAGCACGCGTGAAGATGACCCGCTCGGATCATGCGACGGGAACGGACCGGGTGGCCGAAGTTGCGTCGGCATCGAATGCCGAAATCATCGTCAACATCCAAGGCGACGAGCCGTTGATCGATCCGGCGGCGATCGACGTCGCCATCCTGGGACTCCTAAATGACGACGACGCCCAGATGGGCACACTCAAGAAGCGCATTGAGCGGGCGAGCGAGATCAGCGATCCGAATGTAGTCAAGGTCGTAACGGACGGACAAGGTAATGCAATTTATTTTTCGCGCTCGCCGATTCCGTACATCAGAGAAGCCTCCGGCGAGTCAACCGCGTATTTCAAGCACATCGGATTGTATGTCTATCGGCGCGAGTTTCTCCTGGGATATTCGGACATGGAAACGGGACCGCTCGAACGCGCCGAGCGTTTGGAGCAACTGCGCGCGGTCGAGAACGGGCACAAGATTCGAGTAGTCGAGACCGAGTATGAATCGCTGGGCGTAGACACGCCGGGAGATTGGGAGCAGGTGTCGGCGCTGTTTGAAAAACTCATGGTGAGCAGGTAACGTAAATGGCCAAATACATATTCGTAACCGGCGGTGTGGTCTCGTCCCTCGGAAAAGGAATCGCCGCGGCGAGCCTCGGCTGCCTGCTCGAAAGCCGCGGGCTCAAAGTGACGCTGCAAAAATTCGACCCGTATCTGAACGTCGACCCGGGCACCATGAGCCCGTTCCAGCACGGCGAAGTTTTCGTCACCGACGATGGCGCGGAAACCGACCTCGACCTAGGCCACTATGAGCGCTTCACCCACGCTCCGCTCACCCAGGCCAATAATCTGACCAGCGGCCGAATTTACGAGCAGATCATTTCGCGCGAGCGCCGCGGCGATTATCTCGGCAAGACCGTGCAGGTGATCCCGCACGTCACCAACGAAATCAAAGCGGCGGTGCGAAAGGTTTCGAATACGGCGGATCACACACCCATCGACGTGGTCATCGTCGAGATCGGCGGCACGGTGGGCGATATCGAATCGCTGCCGTTCCTCGAAGCGATCCGCCAGTTGCGGCATGAGCTGGGCCGCGAAAATACTTTGTTCGTTCACGTGACGCTGGTGCCGTGGATCGCGGCCGCGCGGGAATTGAAAACCAAACCGACGCAGCACAGCGTGAAAGAACTGCGCGCCATCGGTATTCAGCCCGACATTCTTTTGTGCCGCAGCGACCATGAACTGCCGGACGACATGAAGGAAAAGATCGCGCTGTTTTGCGACGTGGATGTCCGCGCCGTGATCACCGCCGTGGACGTCGCGAGCGTGTATGAATGCCCGCTGGTGTTCGCTGAGCAGGGCGTCGATGAAATTGCGCTGCGGTTGCTGAACCTGGACGCCGGCCCGCGCAATTTGAATCGATGGAGCGACATGGTGCGCCGGCTGAAGCATCCGTCGCGTGAAGTTTCCATCGGCCTGGTGGGCAAGTACGTCGAGTATGAGGATTCCTACAAGAGCCTGAAAGAAGCGTTGTTGCACGGCGGCCTCGCGCACGATACCAAGGTGAACATCACCTGGATCGAATCCGAGCACCTGAAGTGGCCCGAGGCGATCGCCGAGCTGGAGCGGTTCGACGCAATTCTGGTGCCCGGCGGATTCGGGCGGCGCGGCGTCGAAGGAATGCTTTGCGCCATTCGCTACGCGCGCGAATTCAAGGTTCCGTATTTCGGAATCTGTCTGGGCATGCAGACCATGGTGATCGAGTTTGCGCGCAACGTGTGCGGCCTCGCGACCGCGAATTCGACCGAGTTCGATCCCGCCACGCCCGATCGCGTCATTTATAAATTGCGTGAGCTGAAAGGCGTGGATGAGCTGGGCGGCACCATGCGGCTGGGCGCGTATCCCTGCCTGCTGGCGGAAAATAGTTTCGCGCGCGAGGCCTACGGCAAGCCGGAAATCAACGAGCGCCATCGGCATCGCTACGAATTCAATCGCGAATACGAAGACGTTTTGAAGAGCCACGGATTGCGGCTGACGGGCGAGACACCCGACAAAGTTTACGTCGAGATCTGCGAGCTGGAAGATCATCCCTGGTATCTCGGCTGCCAGTTTCATCCCGAGTTCAAGTCGAAACCGATGGAGCCGCATCCGCTGTTCCGCGCGTTTATCGGAGCGGCTGTCGCGGAAGCCGAGCGGCGTGAGCGTAAACACATAACATTGGAATCCAGTGCGCATCACGTCCCAGCTTGAAGTGCGGGCTCTGCATAAGGGGCACGCGCCGCTGACGCTGATCGCCGGTCCCTGCGTCATCGAAAGCGAAGAACACGTCCACTTTCTCGCGCGCGAAATCGCGAAAGTCGTGGGCGCCCATGCGTTTATATTCAAAGCTTCTTTCGATAAAGCCAACCGATCGAGCGTCGATTCCTATCGCGGCCCCGGCGTGAAGGAAGGCCTGCGGATTCTCAAAGGCCTGCGGGAAACCGGATTCACGGTGCTCACCGATATTCACGATCCGTCGCAAGCCGACGCCGCGGCCGAATCCGCCGATATTTTGCAGATCCCCGCGTTCTTATGCCGCCAGACGGATTTGCTGATCGCGGCAGCGCGCACCGGCCAAGTCGTCAATATCAAGAAGGGACAATTCGTCGCGCCGCATGATATTCGCCTGGCCGCGGAGAAAGTGGTGGCGGCCGGAAACGATCGCATCATGCTCACGGAGCGCGGCAGTTCGTTCGGCTACAACAATCTGGTGGTCGACATGCGCGGCCTCGCGATCATGCGCGGATTTGGATGGCCGGTGGTGTTCGACGCGACGCACAGCGTTCAGCTTCCGGGTTCCAAAGGGGTCGCTTCGGGAGGACAACCGCAATTCATCGAGCCGCTCGCGAAGGCCGCCGTGGCTGCCGGCGTGGATGCCGTGTTCGTCGAAGTGCATGAGGCTCCGGAACGCGCCTTGTCCGATGGCCCGAATGCGTTGCGCTTGGACTTGCTCGGACCGCTTTGGAGGAAACTGCTCCGGATCGATGCAGCCGCTAATGCCGGCGATTAGCCGCGGCGGCCTTTCCGAGCGGCGACTGTCAAGGAGCGGTGACGTAGACGTTCACCTTTCAACACCTTCTTCAGGCGATCGAAGCAGTTTCAATCGCTTCCGCGATCAGGTCCGAAAACGGCTAGCCTCGCCATCCCCTATAGGGCATAATCAAAGCGTGCCGGAAACAGAAATCATCACTCAATTAGATGAGCGGGCCTGCGAACGCGCCCGCCTGGCTCGCGACGCGCGCTTTGACGGGCGCTTTTTCATCGGCGTCACATCCACCCGGATCTACTGCCGTCCCATCTGCCCTGCCCCATCGCCTAAACCGCAGAACGTCAAATACTATGCATCCGCGGCCGCCGCCGCCGAAGCGGGATTCCGGCCCTGTTTGCGATGCCGGCCGGAAGCCTCGCCGGGAACTCCTGCGTGGTTGGGCGCGTCGTCCACGGTTTCGCGAGCCTTGAAACTTATCGGCGAAAGCGCGCTCGATGGTGGCGGCGTGGACGATCTGGCGGATCGGCTCGGCATCGGCTCGCGGCATTTGCGGCGTTTGTTCCTGCGCTACCTTGGCGCGACGCCCGTGGCTGTCGCGCAAACTCGCCGCGTACATTTCGCGAAAAAACTCATCGACGAAACCGGCCTTCCCCTGACGCAAATCGCCATGGCAGCGGGATTTGGAAGCATCCGCCGGTTCAACGCGACGTTCCAGAATTTATACGAGCGCGCGCCCAGCGAATTGCGCAAGACACGCACAGGCGCTCCGAAGGCCGGCGCCAACGGCCACAACGGCAATGCCTCGGGCGACTACACGTTTCGTATCGCCTACCGGCCGCCCTACGATTGGAAATCGATTCTCGATTTTCTTGCCGCGCGCGCGATTCCCGGCGTCGAGAAGGTGAGCGCGGAAGAATACCGGCGAACCATTTCGCTGGATGGCCGTGCAGGCACTATCGCGGTCCGGCCGGCCCGTCATAACAAAGGAAACTATCTCGCATTGCAGATTCGCTTTCCCGACCCCGCGGCATTGTTCCGTATCGTCGAGCGTGTGCGCGCGATTTTCGACGTGGGCGCGGACCCCGCGGCAATCGCGAAACGATTGCAAGTGGACGCACGCTTGAAACCCGTCTTGCGCGCGCATCCCGGCCTGCGCGTTCCCGGATGTTGGGACGGTTTCGAGATGGCCGTGCGCGCGATTCTCGGCCAGCAGGTCAGCGTGAAAGGCGCGTCGACCATGGCGGGACGCGTGGCCGCGGAGTTCGGCGTGCCATCGCCCGAAGGCCTGTTGTTTCCGGCCGCGAAAAAGCTTGCCGTTGCGGATCTCACCCGGGTCGGCGTCACGCGCCAGCGCGCGGCTTCCATCCGCGATCTCGCGCAAGCGGTTGTATCCGGCGAAATTCGATTCGATGGCGCCATCGACCCCGAAGAGTTCCAACGCAGGATCACCCGCATCAAAGGAATCGGCGCGTGGACCGCGCAATATATCGCGATGCGCCTCGGCGAACCGGATGCATTTCCAGCGGCCGATCTGTATCTGCGCAGAGCCGGCGGCGATTCGGAATTGTGGCGGCCGTGGCGGGCATACGCGGCCATGTACATCTGGAAGGGTAACGTGGGAAAGCCAGTAATGGAAAGGACACGTGAACGGTGAACTATAGCTATCTTGAAAGTCCCATCGGGACGCTGCTGATCGCGGGCGACGCCAACGCGATTCACTTCATCAATTTTCCGAAAGGCGGGCGGGCCATCAAACCGCAGGTGGGCTGGATTGAATCAACACGCGGACCAGTTTCCGACGCCCTGCGTCAACTCCGTGAATATTTCGCCGGCAAGCGCATTGAGTTCCATCTTCCGCTCGCGCCGGAAGGCACCGAATTCCAGCTCAATGTCTGGCGCCGGCTGCTGGAGATCCCTTACGGCGAAACCATTTCCTACGGCGAACTGGCCAAACGCGTCGGCAATCCGAAAGCATCGCGCGCGGTGGGCGCGGCCAACGGGCAGAATCCGATTCCGATCGTGATTCCGTGCCATCGCGTCATTGGAGCGAATGGAAAACTCACCGGGTTCGGCGGAGGACTGCCCACCAAGGAAGCCTTGCTGGCTCTCGAAGCCCGGCAACTTTCTTTGATAGCTTCATGATGTGGCGCGGGCTGTCGAGCCTGCCGAGCCGAGAGTCGTCTCGCTACGAAATGCCCGCTATGCGGCGATCGGTCCCTCGCCCGCCGACAACGCCGCGATCATCTCTTCCTTGCGCCGTTCCGCCGCCGTCACCGCCGATTCCAGAGCGATCCTGTAAATCACAATCCCAACCGCCGCGTCGAACGCGAGCACTCCGAAAAACGCCAGGTTGGGATGCGCGTCGAACGCCCATCGCGCCAGATAGGCGAGCCCCGCGGGAACGAATGCGATGGGATAAATCAGGAGCAGGGTCGCTTGCAGTCTGCCCGCTCCGCCGGAGCCGAACGATCCCCGCAGATTTACGCCGCGCGCCTGATATACCGAAAGCAGATTTCCCGCCGCCAGCAGAAACAGCGTGATCACGGCCGCCACCGAATAGGCCTCCGCCAGCCGGTTTGCATCCAGTGGAATGGCCATGAACCCGCACACCACGGTGATCGCCGAAATCTCCAGGGCGATGAAGAACAGCGCGCTGAGATTCTTGCCGACCAGCACTTGCGAAAACGGCACGGGCGCCAGAAAATACACCTGCACGGCCAGGCGATCGAATCCGAATGAGTTCCAGAAGAAGTTCTGGAACAGCAGCATCAGCGAATACACGCTGACCACGGTCAGGTAGTTCGCGGCGAAAAACGTTTTGTTCACGGTCCCGCGCCCGATGGACATCGACAGCCAAAACACCAGCGCGACCGTGAAGCCCATCAGAAAAACCAGCCGGAATCGCGGCGAGCGCGCCAGCAGCCGGATCTCTTTTTCCACCAGCGCGGCCAGCGGATCGCGAAACACGGCCGACGGCCACCGATAAAACCACTCGATCGCGCCGCGGCGCGCCGCTGGCCGCGTGTCGCTCGCCGCCGCCGCTTCCGCGTCGAACGCCAGGGTGCGATTGAATTGCCAGTACCCGAAGGCCGCGGCCCCTACCGCCCAGGCCGCCAGAATCGCGAAAGATTCCAGGAAATCGCGCCCCTGGAACATGCTCGCCGCCGCGCTCCAGGGCCAGCCGATCCACGAATCTCCAGAAAAACGCATCGGCGCGTGCGTGCCGGAGGAGCGCCATGCGATCAGCAGCCGTGGCGCCGCGCTCGCCATCACCATCAGGATGATCGCGACTTCGCGCACTCTTTTGCGCGCCAGAATTCGCATCAGCAGGTCGCGCATGCCCACCGCCAGGAACATATTGAACGGAAGATATAACACCACCGCCAGCACGCCCCACTTGGGCAGGTCCGGATTCATGGCGACGCCCGCCGAAATCCCCAGCAGCAGCAGCACCATCTCGATTCCGGCGGTGACGCGCAGCATCGCCTCGATCCCGAAAAGCTGCGACACCGGAATCGGATACACCTGGAGTTTGCGCAATTCGAGCGCGGCGCCCGTGGCCGCCATCAGCAGCGGAACCACCTGCCAATACAGGAACACGATCAACAGAGTACCCGGAAGCGCGGCCTTCGCCAGGGCGCTGCCGCTGGGGCTCGCGATCAGGTGCGCGGCCGTAACCGACGCCAGCAGCCAGAATCCGTACCAGACCACGCCGATGATCGCGCTCCAGGCGACGCCGCCGCGCCGGGAAACGCCCAGCAAGGTTCGCCACTGCGCCCAAAGAATCGCGCGCGCGTGTTGCATGCTCAGAGCCAGTCCAGCGTCTCCGCCGTGCGCCCCACTCCCACCGCGCGCACAAACGCATCTTCCAGCGTTTCCGATGCGCCGCGCATCTCCGTCATGGGGCCTTCCAGCACCAGCTTTCCCTGGTTGATGATCGCGACGCGATCGCACAGCCGCTCCACCACTTCGAGAACGTGCGAGGTCAGGAAGATGGTTGCGCCATGGCGCACCTGCTCGAGCAGAATGTCCTTCATCAGCCGCGCGCCCACGGCGTCGACGCCTTCGAACGGTTCGTCCATCAGGAACAGCTGGGGCCGATGAATCAGAGCGGCCGCCATCGCCACGCGCTTGCGCATGCCTTTCGAATATTCGGCGATCATCTTTCGAGGACTGGCCGAAAGCTCGAACAGCTCCAGCAATTCAGCGGACCGCTCGCGCGCCGTTTCGCGCTCCAGGCCGTAGATGCGTCCGACAAATTCGATAAACTCGCCGCCGGTGAGATGATCGAATAGCAGCGATTCGTCGGGAACCAGACCGATCAACTGTTTGATCTCGATCCCGCGCTCCGGCATCGGAAGGCCCAATAGTCGAATACTCCCGGAGGTGGGCTGCGCCAGGCCCATCAGCATCTTGATGGTCGTGGTTTTGCCGGCCCCGTTGGGGCCGAGGAATCCGAAAAAACAGCCGCGAGGAACGGTAATGCTCAACCCATCCACCGCGGCCTTCTGGCCATAAACTTTTCGAAGATCCTGGACCTCAATGGCCGAATCGGACATCCTCCTTTATGGTAACTGCTTACCGAGCCGCGACTGAACCTCGTGGGGCAGGCAATCTTGCCTGCCGCCGCCTTTCAGGCGGCGTTTGTGGCGCACGCTTTAGCGTGCAGCGGCGAACTTTAGTTCGCCGGCGTTGCCCGCGCGGCGCCGGCCTTTTTTGTGGGGCAGGCAATCTTGCCTGCCGCCGGCTTTCGGGCCGGCTTATCCAGCCGCGACAAAGTGGGGCAGGCGATCTTGTCGCCCGCCATCCCAGCCCCATGCGTCAGCTTGGGGCTTTCCCCCGACACTCCAGCCCCATGCGTTAGCTTGGGGCTTCTCCCGCCCGCCCGTCGTCACCTTGACGATCTATCACCTGCCGTGCTCACCGCCTAGCCGTCCCCGCATCGGAACCCTTCCCCGACAACAACCCCTCCAGCGCCGCCAGCCGAGCCTCCAAGCTCCTTATCTGTCCCTGCTGCTGCAATACCTGCTCCTGCTGCTTTCGAATGGTCTCATCCTGCTGCTGCGCGTGCTGATTCTGCTTCTGCACTTCATTCAGTAACATCGAATCGAGCACCTGATACTTCACCGTCTCGATCTGTCCGTCCGCCGAATGCGCGACCAGGTCCGGGTACACCTCGTCAACTTCCTCGGCGATCAGGCCGTATTGAATCGGCTTCGATCCATCGGCGAACGCTTTCTTGTAGCGAAAGGTGATCGGCCGCAGCCGCATCAGATCGCGACTGGCGTCGCCCATGTCTTCGATGTCTTCTTTGTAGCGACGCGATGAACTGGCAACCCCCAACTGGCCCGTCATCGTGTCGATCAGGACGCCGACGGCGTTTGGGTCGCTGCCCAGGTTGACGTTGGCCACACCCGCCACGAAGAAAGACGTCTGTGCAACTGGATCTCCGAGCGCTGTGTTGCCCCCGATCCGGATGACGCCGGAGTCGCCTGCGGCGCCCTGGCTGCCGATATGGATGTTGTTGCTGTTGCCGCCGGAGACGTTGGCTGCGGCGAGGAGCCCGACGGCGATGTTGCTGCTTCCAGTGGTGTTATGAAGCAGTGCTTCGAAACCGGTGGCCGTGTTGTCGTACCCCGTGGTGTTGCTGTACAGCGCGTTGTAACCGGTGGCCGTGTTTTCGTACCCCGAGGTGTTGAAACTCAGCGCGCTGTATCCGGTGGCCGTGTTGCTGCTACCGCCGGTGTTGGCGCTCAGCGCATAGCGGCCGCTGGCTGTGTTAGCGGTCCCGGTGGTATTGGACTGCAGCGCACCGTCTCCCAGCGCGATGTTGCTATTGTAAATGCCGCCGGGGAATTGCAGCACGGGGCTCCCTTGAGACAGGATGCTCCCACCAAAGTTGATATTCAGGCTGGCATTAAGGGTCCCCGTGAAGGTGTTCGGACCCGCGAAGGTGTTGGTCCCGGCCAGTGTTGGAATCTTGCTTGTATCTAGATTCAACGTCACCACCCCGTTTGTTCCACCGCCGGTCAGGTCCGTCCCCGCCGTCACGCCGGTGATGGGTCCCCCTGCGGAAGAGTTTCCAACGCCCAACTGGCCCGTGGTGGTGTCGATCACGACCGGGACCGCGTTTGCGTCGCTGCCCAGGTTGACACCGCTCACTCCACCTACGAAGAATGATGTCTGTATGCCAGGGGTTCCGATCCGAATCGTGCCATTGTCGCCGGCGAGACCCAGGCTCCCGATGTGGATGTTGAGGGTACCGCTGCCGGACACCGCGTTAGCGGCTTCATACCCAATTGCGATGTTGTTGGTACCGGTGGTGTTTCCAGGCAGCGCGTCATACCCGACGGCAACGTTGCGGCTTCCAGTGGTATTACGCTCAAGGGCAACGAAGCCGTTGGCGACGTTATTCGTCCCGGTAGTGTTGTCCCCCAGCGCGCCAACACCCGTGGCGGTATTGTCGCTCCCGGTGGTATTGGACTGCAGCGCCTGAGTACCCATAGCGGTGTTGGTGAACCCGATCGTGTTGTTTTGCAGCGCAGAGGTGCCGGCCGCCGTGTTTCCGTAGCCGGTATTGCCTTGAAGCGCGGTGACGCCGACCGCGACATTGCCACCGGGCCCTTGACCCCCCACTTGCAGCACTGGGCTCCCTTGATACAAAAGGCTCCCACTGAAGTTGACATTACCGTTCACGTCCAGAGTCGAACCCGGGCTCATGGTCCCGATTCCCACGTTCCCCGTGGCGGACTGAATCCGCATCTGCTCGACGAATCCGAAGGCGCCATACAACTGGTTTCCGCCTTTGCCTAAACGCAGGTCTTTAGTAGGGTCCCAATAGATCGCCGGACCATAAGTGTCCGAGGCAAAGAACGTCAAATAGTCCGTGGTCTGCGCCATTCCGATCTGAGAAAACGGGTACGTGCGCAGATCGAGCGATGGCGTGGTGTTGGCGCCCGCGCCAGGAAAAGTTCCCACACCTATATAGCCATTGGACTGCTGCATCACGGAATCCCCCAGGTCGTTTGACCCGTCCGTGAAAACCGGAATGTAGCCCTGCTGACCGGAAATCGTCCTGGGCTTCACAACGGTCGCGGCGTTAGATAGTGGGGCAGCGCCATGCGCTGCCACTTCAGTACTTGACGACACGCTGCTGCCCGCCACGCCGGTCCCCGACGACGCCAGCAGGTAAGCCGACGCCGGCTTTCCCCCCAGCGTCTCCGCGTCCACGGACTTCAGCGCATAAGGTACACTCGCCATCAGCACCCGAGGCTGCTCCGCTTCCCCCGGCCGGTTGAACTGCACACCCAGCCAGCGGGGCTCTCCGGCACTCAGCAGATCGAGCGGCACTCCGTCATTCTGCGTCGCGCCCATCAGCACCGAGTATTTTCCTTCACCATCCACGGCGACGTTCTGCGTCTCCTGCCATAGCGCCGTGCCGCCGTCTTGATCTCGATACACCGAGAGCGTCACACTTTCGACCAGTGGGGCAGGGCCATGCCCAGCCTCCGGCGCCAATGCGGCTGATGAGCCGCTCGATGGATGAAAGGATCCGCTGAACCGGACAACACTTGGAACGGCTCCGGTATTGGGCACCGCTCCGCCGCTGCGAATTGCGACGGGATCGGGAGCCGTGGCGTTGGGTTGCGATTGCTGCGCGTGCACCGCGCTTGCAAAACCCAGACAGAGCAGAGCGGCACTGGCCTTCAGACGAATATCTTTCATGGCGATCCTCCACGGTTTCTCGTAGTCTCGGTTAACGACGACGACGCCCTTTACATAAAATGGGCCGCGAATTCCTTGGACTTTACCACACCCAGCCCCATGCGTCAGCTTGGGGCTACCGCGACGGCGCAAATAACCCCATGCAACCAGCCCCATGCGTCAGCTTGGGGCTACCGCGACGGCGCAAATAACCCCATGCAACCAGCCCCATGCGTAAGCTTGGGGCTAGTACCAGAAATGGAAATATCCCACGGGCGACCCGGGGCTGCGTACCTGGAGTAGCCCCAAGCTTACGCATGGGGCTGGTCCGCCCACGTTTACAAATCGGGAGCGATGTACACGGCCATCGGCGGCCCCTGGCAATCGACGACATAGCGGACGGCTGCGCGCACAGACCGCGAGTCATCAAGCGAGCGTGCGCTCCCGCCCCGAGCCCATCGGCGGAGCGCCCCTTTGCCATTCAGCGCGCGGCTGGAGTACGCTTTGAAATCGCGAATCGCGCAACTTGCTTCCATGATTCCGTCGACCACCAGGTGCACATGCGTGCTGCGCACGTGCGCGGCAAGGAGCGCCCAGTGGCGAAAGGCGCAGGTTTCCCGAATCGCACTCAGTACAAGAAAAGACTCCTCGAAATCAAGGCTGGCTTCGGCGGCAGTATGGTGCGCCTTGCGTAGTTGACGAGGGCTACCGATGGCTCGATGGGCCCGCCACGCCACTCCCGCACGCGATCGACCGACCCCATTTCGGCTCCGCGTAGGTGGGTTCCATAGCAGTTGAACGTCAGCAGGTGGACCATCAAACCTAGTGGTGGCATGCCGGGATTGCTCTCAGCCCATACGCAGCCACGTGCGGGCTAGCACACAGCCCCATGCGTCAGCTTGGGGCTTTTCCCAACCCCAGCGTGGGGACACCTGTCGACGGACTACGCCAGGTTGAGGACTTTCGCAATCACGTGCGTGTCCTGCGCGATCTTCTTCTGCAACAGCATGATCGAGTAGATCAATTGCTCGGGCCGCGGCGGGCAGCCCGGAACGTACACGTCCACCGGGATCACCTGGTTCACCGGCACCAGCGCGTAGTTCGAAAACACGCCGGTCGAGGTAGCGCACGCGCCCATCGAAATCACCCATTTCGGCTCCGGCATCTGCTCGTACAAGCGGCGAATCACGGGAGCCATCTTATTCGACACGCGGCCCGCGATGATCATCAGATCCGATTGCCGCGGCGACCCGCGCATCACTTCCGCTCCGAAACGCGAAATGTCGAACCGCGACGCGATCATCGACATCATTTCAATCGCGCAGCACGCCAACCCGAAACTCATCGGCCAGATGGAATTCTTACGAGCCCAGTTGATCGCCTTATCGAGCGTGGTGGTGATGATCGACTCTCCATACTCGTCGGCTTCCGCCTCTGCCTCCTGATCGACGCGAGCGAAAAGAGCCGGAGGCTGGCTGAGATGGAATTTCGGATCGGGGTCCACGGCTTTATTATCCCACGCCCCCCGCCGACGAGCCGCGATATCCTGAGGCGCGACCGTCAGGGAGCGCGTTTCCCCGGCGCGGTTCGTCCCCCCAGCAGTCTATCCTAATTACTGCAACCGCTTTGTCTCTTGCATGGATCGCGAACTTCTCACTGCGTACGGTATTGAGCCCGAATACTTCGATATCTGGGGCCACACCCACTCGACCTCGGACGAAGTCGCGCGCGCGATTCTCAAAGCGCTCGGCGTAGCCGACCCCGAGCGTGAGATAGAACAACGGAGGGCCGAACAGTGGTCGCACGCGCTCGATCCCGTCATCGTCGTCCGCGAAGATGCCGACTCCCTTCGCGTGCGAGTTCCCGCGGACCGCGCCGGCGCGTCCATGAAACTCGAGATTCGCTGGGAAAGCCCCGACGTGGGGCGGGGCCATGCCCCGCCGAAGGACAGCGGCGATTCCGGCAAGGACATCGAACATCATTGGTTCTGGCTTCCCGAGCTCCGCACCATTGAAACGGTAACCCAGGCTGGCCGCGAATTTATTTCCAAGCGCTTGCCTCTGCCTCCGCCATTGCCGCTTGGTTATCACCACATTCGACTGTATTGGATGCAGGACCCCCAGCTCGAATGCTTCTCCGAGGCGCGGTTCATCGTGTGTCCGCGGCGTGCCTTCACGCCGGAGGGCCGCATGGCGGGAGTCGCGCTTAGCCTCTATGGGTTGCGATCGTCGCGCAACTGGGGCTGCGGCGATTTCACCGATCTCCGCGCTGCCATCGATGCCTTCGCGGAAGCCGGCGCGGACTTTATCGCGTTGAATCCGCTGCATGCGATCGCCAATCGGCAGCCGTACAATACCAGTCCCTATCTTCCGCAGTCCTCGCTGTATCGTAACTTTATTTATCTGGATGTAGAAAGGATCGTGCCAGGGCTTGCTGGACCTGGCCTCGATATTTTGCGCGGATCCGAGTTCGTTGAATATGAGACCGTTGCGGAACTGAAGCTGGAAGTCCTTCGCGACTTCCATAAAACCTTTCTGACCGTGGGTGGCTCCGCCGACTTTGATCGCTACGTCGAATCCGAAGGCAATCTTCTCCATACGTTCGCCGTCTACTGTGCTCTCGATTTCGAGATGCATCGCGAGAATCCAAATGTCTGGCTGTGGACCCAATGGCCGCCTGAGTACCGCGACCCGCGCTCGCAAAACGTGGCGAGTTTTGTGGACAAACATGGTGAACTTGTGGAGTTTTTCAAGTTTCTGCAATGGCACGTCGACCGGCAGCTTGCCGAGGTCCAGGCTCACGCGATTTCGAAGGGAATGCGCATCGGCTTGTATCACGACCTGGCGCTGGCAACCGATAGATTCGGCGCGGATTTGTGGGCCAATCGCTCGTTTTATATTGCCGGCGCGCGGGTCGGCGCGCCGCCCGACGATTTCTCGCCGCGCGGGCAGGATTGGTCGTTTCCACCGCCGAATCGCGAAACGCATCGCCGAAACGGATATGAATTGTTCGCGCAGTCGATTCGCAAGAATGCGCGCCACGGCGGAGCGCTGCGCATCGATCACGTGATGCGATTTTTCCGGCTGTACTGGATTCCCGACGCGATGAATGCCGCGAGCGGCGCCTATGTCCGCGACTACGCGGACGATCTGCTGGGTATTCTCGCGCTCGAAAGCGTACGCGGAAAATTCGTGGTGATCGGCGAGGACCTGGGCACGGTGGCCGATGAGGTGCGGCAGAAGCTGGGCGAATCGGGGGTGTTGAGTTATCGGGTGCTGTGGTTCTCGAAACATCAGGACGGAAGCTTCCAGCGGCCGGACGAATATCCGTGGCAAGCGGCCGTGTCCACCACCACGCACGATCTGCCGACCATCGCGGGCTTCGCCGCCGGCCGCGATATTGAAGCGCGGCGCGAGGCGGGCCTCATTAGTGAATCGGAATATCACGAGCGCGCCGCGGCGCGCATGCAGGAGAAGGCGAGGCTGGATGAGGCGCTACGCAACGCGGGATTTGAGGGCGACCCGATCGGGTTTCTGCTTTCCACGCCGTGCGCTCTGGCGATTGTGAATCAGGAGGATCTCACGGGTGAGATGGAGCAGCAGAATCTGCCGGGCACCACGCATGAGTATCCCAATTGGCGCCGCAAGATGAAGGTCGCGGTGGAGGACCTGGGGCCGATGATCGAAAGGCTGCGCGCGGCGATCGCCCGGTCGGGACGCCGTTAGATCAGTTTCACAGTTTTTGTAGAGAGGTGTGGGGCGGACGCCCTCGTCCGCAGACCGGCCCCCTGGCCGGTCTCATACCGCGACCAGGGGGTCGCGCGCAGGTCAGGGGACCGGTCAGGGGACCGGTCAGGGGACCTGCCCCACCACAACCGCGATCTACGTTAACCATGAAACCGGTCTAGCTGTGAGAAGAGTTCTGATAGCCGCTCCCTTGGCGCAAGCGCAGCTTGGTCGCGGCTCGTTGGCAGGCGACAAGATCGCCTGCCCCACAAATTATTACTGTCCGGCCGTCCGCGACGCCCCTGCCTCCGGAGTGGCCGAGGCCACCAGCGCGAGCGTCGCCCAATTCGTGGCCGAGGCCGAGATCCACTGGTCGTGTCCGTGCGGGAAGTCGCTTTCAAAGTACGGCTGGATGGGCATGGCGCGCGTCTTCACGAGCCAGGAGCCGTCCTCCAGTTGCGAATTCATCAGAAACCGGACGCCGCGCTGATACGCCGGATCGGTGACCGCCGCCGCGCCGCTATCTTTCAGCGCCACCAACGCCTGACCGGTGGCATACGCGTCGCTCGCCAAAGTCGGGATCTGGCTCCAACCGCCGTCCGGGCGCTGCGCGCGAAGCAACTCGCCCGCGGCTTTCTTGATCACGGCCTTATCGCCGCCCGACCATTCCAGCCCCATAAGTTGAAACGCGCGATCCTGATTGGTCTCCGGCGGCGTCTTGGTCAGCCAAGCGGCCGCAAGCTGGATACTTTTCTGATACTCCTCGCGCTGCGGCTTGGGCGCATACACCTGAAGGGCGCGCAGCGATTGGGCGGTGACCACAAAAACGCTCAATTCCAGCGGAGGGCGATGCGCGATCGGCACCCACATTCCGTTCGGTAATTGCCGGCTCCTGACGAAAGCCGCCATCGCATCGGTGGTAGCGTCCGGCGGATAGCTCTGGGCTGCCATCGCGATCAGAATGGGACTGACGGTGTCGGCATCGCCTGGAATCCCGACGCCCAGCAGAGCGCGCTCGCGCCAGGAATCGAGGTAAGCCGCGACCGCCTTGAGCTGGCTGCGCGCGATTTGATCGTCCACCGGAAGTTTTTGTTTCCGCGCGGCGGCGACAGTCATCGCGGTCATCGTATTGTTGTGGCAGGAAACGCAGCCGGCCTTCTTGAGGAAGGTCACATCGCTTTTCTGAAGCGCTGGAATACTGCGAGCCACCGCTTCTCGCGCCGAGGCAGCCGGCTTCGGCTTCGCGGCAGTTTCCGCGGGCGCCTTGATTTCCGTCACGTTGGTTTGCTTGGCGCCGGCCTGGACCAGAACATCCACCACGGGAGTGTGGCCGTGGCGCTTGGCGAGATCGAGAGCGGTCATCCCGTCGGGATTCTTCGCGTTCACCTCGGCCCCATGATCGATCAGCGTTTTCACGATATCCACCGGCATCGCTCCCGAGCTGGCGGCCAGCATCAGGATGGTGTTGCCTCCCGGGTCTTGAGCATTTGCGCTCGCCCCGCGATCGAGCATGGTCTTCACCATGCGTGCGTCGCCGAGCGGAGGAGCCAGAAGCGTCATCGCCACGCTTAGAAGCTCCGGCGGCGCGCCCTTGCTGAACGCGTCGATACACTTCGCGCAATTCGTCATTATGGAAAACACGAGCGGCAGGAGTCCGGCCGCTTTGAGGTCGGCGCCGTGATCGAGCAACATTTCGACTGCGGCCTGGTCACCGGTAGAGGCAGCTTCGCTCAGAACGCTCAACGGGACGACCAAGCCGGGCGCCGTCGCCGACGGATTCGCGCCGTGCTCCAGCAACAACTTGACCGCCGCGCCCGATCCGAACCGGCCGGCCGCGATCATCAAAGGCGTCCGTCCGCCATCCGAGTGCGCATTCACGTCGGCGCCGTGCTCCACCAACAGCCGCGTTTTCTCCAGATCGCCCGCGGCCCACATCAACGCGGTTGCTCCCGCGTCGTTGGCGATGTTGGGATCGGCTCCCTTTTCGAGCAGAAAACGCACCATGGCGGCATCGCCATAAAACACCGCATACATCAGCGGCGTGGACCCTCCGGGACATCTGCCGTTCACTGCTTTGGGATCTGTCGTTATATATGTGTCCACGGCTTTCCGGAACGCCGCCGCGTCGCCCCGCCGCAGTGCTTCCATCAATCGCGTGGCTTTCGGATCCGGGGGCGGAGGCGGCGCTTCTCCCGCCAGATCGTCGGGCCATTGCGCGCCTTGATCAATCCAGGCTTTGACGATATTGATCTGATCCTGGCTCAGCGGGCCGGTGGGCGGCATCTGCATGCCGTATTGATTTCCAATCAGCCGCAGATACAGACGGCTCGCCGCGCTGTTCCCCGGACCGATCATCGCGAGCGTGCCGCCTTTCATCGCGGCGCTGCGCCGGTCCAGGCGGAATCCGTTCATCTGCTGAGCCGGTCCGTGGCACCCGATGCAGTTCGCCTTGAATAGCGGCTGCACGTCGCGGCGAAAATCAACCTTGGCGGGAGCCTGCGCTAATGCGACTCCGCAAAGCACAAACACGCAAACGATCACAACTGTGATTTTTCGTTTCGACATAATCCCTCCCTTACGGCGTAACCGCCATAGTTTAGCTCACCTACGCGCCAAACAAAAGGGAGGTCCGTCGATGTTGTGGCGCGCGCCACCTCGCCCAAGTTCTACCAGATGGTGTGAACGTCGTATTTCTTAAATTGCTCGTCGGCGGTGAGGATCGCCATGCCTTCATGACGGGCCTGCGCGATGAGCAGACGATCGAAGGGATCTGTGTGGATCGCCGGTAGCGCGGCAAGCGCCGGCAGGTGTTCGGGAGCTACCGGCAGGATGGTCCAAGGCGAGCCATATAGGATCTGGTCAACGACCTGATGGAGACCTGCCGGAAGCCGCAGCCTTCCGGCATGGTGCTTCAGCACGATTTCCCAAACACTCACGACGCTTACGGCTAACGACGCCAGCGGGCGCGACATGGCTCGCTCCGCTCGCCTGGAGATTTTGTTGCTGGACGAGAGGGTCCAAATCAGAACGTTGGTGTCGAGCAGGAGCGGCTCATTCACCTGTAGTCCTTGAACTCATCCAGCGGCGCGTCGAAGTCGTCGGCCATCTCCATCTTTCCTTTGAAGATATCCCAGGGAATCTGATTGTGACGATCTGGAATGCGCGACAGCAGAGCTACCGGCTTGCCGTGGTTGGCGATCAGAATCTCTTCTCCGGAAGCAGCCCTCTTCACCAGGCGCGAAAGGCTGCTTTTTGCCGCATGCATGTTTACCACGGTAGGCATGCCTATACTGTAGCCCGTTTTTCGGGCTAAGGGATCACGGTCGTCTAATCGCTCTCTTGGCGCAAGCGCAGATTGGTCACGGGGCGCAGGGCGGAGGCGCTCCATGCCGTCGCGCATCAGAAGTTGAGCGCCAGCAAGCAAGTTGAGCGTGCCGCTCCCTGACTGTCGCGGTTCAGAAAGACGACGCACTCCCTAACGGTCGCGGTTCAGAAAGACGACGCACTCCCTAACGGTCGTGCCTCATGGATCGCGGACTCGATCCGCTCGCTCGCGTGACCGTCGCCATAAGGATTATGAATCCGCGATCTGCGGTCGTATTCATCCGGTTGATCGAGCAGCACGCCGGCTTCGGCGACGATGCGGTCGACGTCGGTTCCCACCAGCTTCACGGTCCCGGCCTCGACTGCTTCCGGGCGCTCGGTTTTATCGCGCAACACGAGCACGGGCTTGCCGAGCGAGGGAGCTTCTTCCTGGATGCCGCCGGAGTCCGTGAGGATGATGTAGGAGCGGCGCATGAGGTCGACGAAGGGCACGTAGTCCTGAGGCTCCAGGAGCGTGATGTTGAGATGGCTCCCAAGAATTCGCTCGACCACTTCGCGAACGTGGGGATTCGGATGGACCGGATAGACGACGTGAACGTCGCCGCGGTCGGCGAGACGCAGGAGGGCGCGGCAGATGCGCTCGAAGGCGGCGCCGAAGCTCTCGCGCCGATGCGCGGTGACGAGGACGATGCGCTTGGCATTCGCGTTGGTTCCATCCCCAGGGCCGAATGCATCGGCGCGCATCCCCGCCCTGACGGGCGGGGCTTGAAGAGCGTCGGCATCCAGCCGGTCGCGGATGTACAGGACCGCGTCGATTCCGGTGTTGCCGGTGACGGACACGCCGTGCGAAATTCCTTCGTGCGCGAGATTTTCGGCCGCCTGCGCCGTCGGCGCGAAATGCAGCGACGCGAGCCGCGATGTGAGCACGCGATTCGCCTCTTCGGGGAAAGGCTGCGCGGGATCTCCCGTGCGCAGCCCGGCCTCCACGTGCGCCACCGGGACGCGATGGTAAAACGCGGCCAGCGCGCCGCAAAGCGTGGTGGTGGTATCGCCTTGGACGATCACAAAATCGGGGGCGGCCTGCGCGAAAACCGGCTCCAGCGCGGCGATGATCCGTGAGGTGGATTGCGATAGCGTCTGGTCCGGCGCCATCACGTTCAGGTCGAAATCGGGGGTTATTTCGAAGGCATCGAGCACCTGGTCGAGCAGGCGGCGGTGCTGCGCGGTGACGCAGATTTTCATCAGATACCGGTCAGGAAACTGGCGGAGACGACGGATCAGCGGCGCCAGCTTGATGGCTTCCGGGCGGGTGCCGAAAATGAAGAGGACGGTGCGCGGCAAGGGGTCCTTGTGGTTCATCTCAGGCGGGCTGCGGGAACAGGATTTCGGGTCACCGCTCTCTGGCGGGCGGGGCGGGCGGAAAAAGCCCCAAGCTGACGCATGGGGCTGGAGGAACGGGCGGCGCGGGCGGAAAAAGCCCCAAGCTGACGCATGGGACTGGAGGAACGGGCGGCGCGGGCGGAAAAAGCCCCAAGCTGACGCATGGGGCTGGAGCAACGGGCGGCGCGGGCGGAAAAAGCCCCAAGCTGACGCATGGGGCTGGAGCATGGGGGTGGAGGACGGAGTTTGCACGCTTTCAAGGAGTGCGGCGTCATGATTGTATACCAGCCGCAAACCCGCGGCGGCCGGCGAATCCTGATGTTAACCTAGAATTACGCTCCTGAAGGAGATTCGCATGTTTTATCGCCGCCCGTCCCATTCCATGTCGTGCTCCACGTCGTATTCCACGTGGTGTTCCGTGGCGTTTAGCTGTGTGTTGTTAGCGCTGGTTTCGGCCAACGCGTTCGCGCAGGATACCGCACGGCCGCGCCTCGCGCCGCAGCCCCAAGCCGAGTTTAAGGCTCCGCCGGAAGTCGAACAGGCCCTCCGCGCGCGGGTTACGCAGTTTTTCCAGCTCCACGTCGAAAGCAATTTTCAGAAAGCCTACAGCATGGTGGCCGAGGACACCAAGAAGTACTATTTCGACAACAAGAAGAATACCTACAAGTCGTTCAGGATTGCCGGCGTCAAGTTTCTGAACAGCGACTTCACGAAAGCATCGGTGAATCTCGACTGCGAGCAAGTCATGGAGAAAGCCCAGTTCAACGGTGTGGTGATACCGGTCCCGATGACGACGCTGTGGAAGATCGAAGACGGCAAGTGGATGTGGTATCGCGATCCAAACACCGTTGATCCAAACGCCGCTAACCTTACGCCCATGGGACCCTCCGACCGGAGCAAGATCAACCCGGGGGGGACGGACGAGCAGATTGCGGCAAGACTTCAGGAACTGACCAGTCCGGATTCGATCGCGAAGCGAGGTCTGCAGATTGTGGGAGAGTCGGGCATTGACAAGCCGGAGGTGACGCTGGCGATGGACAAGCCGTCGTCGGCCGGGGTCACCTTTCACAATGGCCATGCGGGCTACGTCAAGCTGGTGCTCAATTCGGGCGAGAAGGTCGCGGGATTCAGCGCGACGCTCGACAGAGTGGACGTTGGCGCGAATGAGAACGCGGTGTTGAAGCTCACCTATGAGCCTCCGGCGGGCGGCGGAAGCGCGCATCCATCCGCGGCACAGGGGTTGCCGCAAGTAGTAACGGTGAAACTGTCCGTGATGCCGTTCAATCAGACGTTCATGATCAGGGTGAATTTCGCAAGTCCCGCAGCGGCGAATCGCTAAACACAGCGTCATAAGTATTTGCGAATGGCCGCTTGCTGACGCGCGCGGTTCCGTAACAGAACCGCGACCATCAGGGAGCGGATGCGCAAATACCTCTGACGCTGTGTTTAGATGCGTTTGGCGCTGTAGTTGCCTTGTCATGATCGAGGCAACTGAGCAAATGGTTCACCTGAACAGCATCCTGCAACCCGGGTCCTTTCCCGGTCTGCCGACCTACGACCCGAACAATCCGCCGGCAGGCTCGATTGCTGTCACAACGGCCTTCGCGGCCGGCACGAACATGCAGGATGTGTTCATCGATCGAGCCCGGATCACGTCATCAATTACGCTTTCTGCAAGCTCGTAACCTCTGTTGTTCTGCGACATACGCGTTCGGTGCGCGGGCCTCGCGGGGCGGTGTGTGTCAGTATCTGGCAGGAAGGCAGTTACTGATGAACACATCTACTCTACTCACAGCGCCGTTGCTGACGGCATCGGGATTACTCAAGGCATCGGATCTACTTGCGGCATCGGGATTATTCGTGGCGCCGGCTTCGGTCACCGAACCGGAAAGTCAGCCGATAATTCCCGCGCAGCCGAATTTGCCGGATTACGGCTTTGGTTCCCTCGCTCTCTTTTCGAGTTACACTCGGGCGAGTTATCTGGCGACGTTCGGCGTTCAAGCGCCAAACTGGGATGCAACGAAGGCTCCCAAAGCGTGGTTCGATACCTCCGGGACCAACCCAAGCACCTATCTGACGCCGAACCTGTTGGCAGCCAGCGGCAGTTCCGCCGAGCAGCCGTTGACGGTGATGGATGCCACAACCGGTCAGCCGCGCCCTCTGACCCTAGACGAAGCGGCGGCGGTGAATATTCCCGGGTTGATAAGTTATCCGCCTTACGTGATCGCTCCGAGCGACGCAATACAGCAGGCAACCGGGGCAATTCTCAATCCCACGTACTTAAGTACCTTCGCGCAAGCGGTTCAGTTGGCGATCGCGTGGGGAGTGCCGGCTACGTTCGGAGTTCCCGGCGCGTCTATCGTGGACATGGACCCCGGCGGCGAGACGGCGTACACGTATGCGCCGAGCGAGGCTCGGCGTTGGTACGGCATCGTATACAATGGACAGCCCCTTACGGTGGGAACTGAACTCGCTCAGATGAATTCTCAAGGCGTAGGGTACCCGGGCCAGTGGAATCTTTCCGCGCCAGAAGGCCCTACGTTCGAGTTCACTGCAGCGCTGCCCGACGGGATTTCAACCGGTGTGGCACTCGCAGGGAGCGCCATTCCATGTCCGGTTCGTCCACTTCTGCCGACGGAATACTTCGAGCAGGTTCTGGGCGGGAGCGAGATTTTGAATACGAATCTGCTTCAGCCGCCGTCGGCAACCGGTGGGACGGTCACGGTGGGAGACTTTACAACGGCGGACCGCGCAACACTCGCGGCGATGCAGGCGCAGATCGCTGCGATCGCGAGAGCGATGGGGATCACGATGTAAGATTCCCCACACTCACGGGTGGGGCTGGAAGGAAATTGCGCGCGCCCTGACGGGGTGCGCCTCTGGAGCGGCCGCGTGTCAGTTGGATGATGAGGTCCGGATCATTCAGGCCGCTCCCTTGGCGCAAGCGCAGCTTGGTCGCGGCTCGGTAATAACAGAACGCGCGCCCTGACGGGGGCGCCTCACGAGCGGCCGCGTGTCAGTTGGATGATCAGGTCCGGATCATTTAGGCCGCTCCCTTGGCGCAAGCGCAGCTTGGTCGCGGCTCGGTAATAACAGAACGCGCGCCCTGACGGGGGCGGCTCACGAGACGGCTTCGGGGCGACGGGGCAAGAAGCCCCACCCTTACGGGTGGGGCTGGAAAAGGAGAGTCCCCACCCTTACGGGTGGGGCTTGAAGGGTGGGGCTAGAATCACTGCCGATCTACTGCACACCGCCAAGTAACACTGTTTGGCTGTAGGCCTGCACGCCGTTGACGATGGCTTCCACCTGGAGGTTCTGATTGGGACCTGTCGGGTTAAAGCCCAGCGGGATCTGGAACCCGATCAGGTAGAGGCCGGTCTGGTCTGGCGCATACTGAGCCGAGGTGACAATTACGCCTTGATTTGCGACCCCCACGACGATCTGCGCTATGACGTTTTGATTCGCGACGCCCACGCTATCCGTAGAGATGGTCGGATTCGCCTGGCCGAGGCCGGTGACGTATACATAGTACGTCTGGCCGCGGACGGCGAAATTATTGCTCGTGACAGGGGCCCCGTTAGCGGCACTGGTGACTATGCCGTAGGTCCCGCCGCCCGTGAAGATGCCGGGCTGAGCCGCGAGAATGGGGACGTTGGTTACCGTCGTCGAGGCGCCATTGGCGGTGACGACTACGGTGGCCAGGCCGGGAGTCAGTTCGCAAGGTATCTGGAAGTTCACCTGTTGAGCACCGCTCACATTGGACACGGATTGAATCGGCGCCTGAATGGGTGCGCCGCCGGGGGACTGAACGGTCATGCTGAATCCGGCGAGTTGGAGGGGAAGGGGGCCAAACCCAATGCCGCTAACCACACCCTGAACGCCGGTGGCAACTCCGGCTCCCTTCAGCGTTCCCAAACCGCATACGGCCATTCCGACCGCCCCGCTGGCGGCGTTGGTAAAGCTGGTATTGGTTACCGAGGGGCCTGGCTGAAGCGTGGTAAGCGTCGCGCTAGCGGAAAAGCCCGCGGCCGTGGTTGCGGAGACGACGGCAGTTCCGGGGGAGCCGGCCGCAGTCGCGATGATCTGCACAGTGCCGGACGAGTTAGTGGTCGCGCTACCCGGATTTATCGAGGCGAAGCCGTTTACGGTAAAGTTCACGGTAATCCCGGAGACGGGCTTGCCGTTGTTATCCGAGACCAGGAAGACCAGCGGGTTGGGGAATTGCAATCCCTCCTGGACGGACTGACCGCCGCCGCTGACAAGGGTGATGCTCGAGACCACCACCGAGTTGGTGAGCAGGAACGTCGCCGTAATGCCGCCCGCCGCGGACAGTGTAACGGTGACCGGACCAGGCGTCTGGCCCAGCGTCACGCGGGCCGAAACTCCGCCCTGTGAGTTGGCGGAGCTGCTTTGGTTACTGAGCGTAGCGGAACCCTGGGTAACTTTCCACGTGACGGCAGTACCAGCCCCTACCGGGTTGCCGCACGCGTCGGTGAGAGTCGCACTTAGACTCTGCGAAAGAGTCTGGCCGGCGGTGCCGGTCTGAGGGGTGCCTCCAAGGTTGCTGAACATTGCCGGGCCGCCGGGCACGATCTGGATTTCGATATTGTTCACTAAGAGGACGGGATTGCCGAAGGCGACTCCCAAATGGAAGAAGCCGAGCTGGCAAACCGAGACCAGCGTACAGTGGGTTATGCCGTTCGTGTCCGAGTTGCTGGATCCCACACAGGATGCCGGCGGGGGAATGGTGGTGCCATTTGGTCCTTCTCCGACGCCGCAGGTCGCCGTCAATACACAGCCCGGGTAGGTCGGGATGTTTCCAGTCAGTGCCGCCAAGTTCGTATCGTCAAAGTACGTGTAGACGCCGACGTTAGGGATGGGATCGCTGGTCGCACCAGGCGAGATGGCGAAAATCTGCGCTTCGATAGCGTTCTGAACTGGCTGGCCTTCCGGCAGAACGATGGTGAAGTTGCTGGTACTGTTCGGGTTAATCAGGTTGATTTGCGAGTTAGTGGCGCTCCCGGTCTCGTTGAACAGAAAGATGGTCTCATTGAAAGTAACCGCCCCGTACGGCGTGGACGCTACGACGGCGCACGCAGCCACCGGCTCACCTATGGTGAGGTTGCCCCCGAGGAAGTAAGTGTACGCCTGTCCATTGGACCCCGTCGAAGTCGACGAATTGGTGACATAGGTCCCCAAGGGAACCGGGATCGTCCCTCCGTTGGCGGGGAGAGCGCAGCCGGTCAAGGCGAAATTTACTGAAATGTTCGGCAGCGGATTTCCGGAAGTATCGGTGACAAGAACCGTCAGGGGGTAAATGCCGGCCGAATTCTGAAAAACAATCTGTCCATCGCCGGTGACGATGCCAACTTGACTGTTTCCGTTGCCGCCGCCGCCGCCCCCGCCGGTGGTGCAATTGCCGGGAACGGCAATGGTAAACACCTGCGAGACACCGTCAACAGTCGCCGCCACAGTGTAGGTTCCGCACGCGTTGGGTACCGAGACATTCGCCGTGATATAGCCGTCCGCATTGGTCCCGGCGCTGGCATTGGTGATTATGGCGCCACCGATGGTATCGGTCTCAGCGTAGGTGACCTGCGCGTTAAAGACAGGCAATCCGGCGGCGTTCAGCACCCGGGCCAGTAAAGGTTGCGCGGCGCCTCCGGAGAGAAGCACCTGATTGGCGTCATTGACGGTGGCGCCGGCAGCAGTGATGAAGCTATAGGTGAGGAATGACGCCGCGCCGATTTGCGGCGGGATGGTGACCACTTGCAGCCCGGGATCGTAAATCACAGTAGGATTGGTCACGTCCAGGGCGTTGGTCGCGAGAATGAACCGATAGAGGCTGGTCTGTCTTGCACTGCCAACGGCCAGGAACGCGTATTGCGCGTTGGGAAGTTCGTTTGAAACCGCAAAGGCTATCACCGGCAACTGGGTGTTGTTGGAGCCCGCCGACAGCGTGCTGGGCACCACGGCGGTAAGGCAGTTGCCGAAGTTGGCCGGGCTGACGTCCGCAAGGGTGTTCAAGGCCGTATCGAGCGCGAAGATGCGAGTGTTTCCGGCCACAAAAACGTCATTGAAGGTGGGCGGGACTTGTACCTGGCAAGAAGACTGCGGCCAGACCTGGGTCTGATGCGTGGCGACCGTGAATTGAAGAATCGACCCTCCGCTGGTGGGGACAAGATTGACCACATACGCGGCGGTGCCGTCGGGAGTAAAGTGCAACTGGTAGGGACTGAAGAATAGCTGAATCGGCGAGGAGGGCGTTTGCAACAGAGTCGCCGGATTAATTTCATAGATGACATTTTGGGCAGTCACGTAGAGCAGCCCCAGCGGAGCGAGCGTGACCGAAGTCGCGCCGCCCGTGAGAACCAGCGAGCCGGTTTGCTGCTGCGTCTTCAAATTGATCGAGGTAAGGTGGCTGCCGATCCCCGTATTGGTCAGGACCCAGGCGGTTGTCGAATCGCGGCTCACTGCGATAAAGCACTGCGGGCAGAAATTGGTAATTCCAGACCCAGGCTGGAACGTCGGGGGGCTGGGAAGCGGGACGGGCGAGCCGACGATCAGGTCGGTGGCTGTGCTTACCACGTAGAGGTATGAGTTTCCATTCACATCCGTCGCACCGACCAGCAGGGAATTCCCATCGGGAGTGACGGCGGCGGCGGCGGGCGGACCGGCGAGTCCATTAATGACGCGGGGCGCGGTTGAGAAAGCCGGGTCAATCGACTCGAGCGCGCTGGCTCCAATCAGGTAAAATCCCTGCCCGCCGGGTTTTGTGATCACGTAGCCGAGTCCGCTCGGGCCGATAGGACTCGCCACTGCGTTCAATGGGTTAGCGCTATCCACGTATACGGTCAACGCAGCGGTTCCGCTTGCCACGCCGGGTGTCTGAAGCAGGTAGCTCTGTCCGAAAGCAGCCGCTGTGACGGCCAGATACAAAATGACCGCGAATGAAAAATATCGATTCATGAATATAGACCTCTCCTAAAGGAGCGAGCAGGACGCGGGCAGATGACAATTGTAGCATATTCTGGGATCCAATCGGTAGGAAAAAATGAGAAACGGAAGTTATAGAAAACACACGAACAGATGGAGCAGTAATGGCGACGCTGTGCGCCCCACCGGGAACTGCGGGAGGAAAATCGGAAAGGAGCCCTCTCTGGAGGAGTTTCACGGTTTTTTGGAAACTCAATGCTGAATGGGTAGTCCGAGGAGTCACCTAGTTGTGTCCTTGAAAAAGAGAAAGGGCAGAAGCCGGAGCTTTCCCCCACTGAAAAAGAAGAAGGGACAAACCGAAGCTTTCCCCCACCCTGACGGGTGGGGCTGGAGACGTGCGTTGAGAAAGAAGAAGCGAGAAGTCGAAGCTTTCCCCCGCCCTGACGGGTGGGGCTGGAAACGTGCGTTGAGAAAGAAGAAGCGAGAAGCCGAAGCTTTCCCCCGCCCTGACGGGTGGGGCTGGAAACGTGCGTTGAGAAAGAAGAAGCGAGAAGCCGAAGCTTTCCCCCACCCTGACGGGTGGGGCTGGAAACGTGCGTTGAAAAAAAAGAGGAGAAGCTGAAGCTTCTCCCCTTAGGTTAACTACACTTGCTGCGTTTAGTGGAGCAGGTTTTCGGAAGCCTGCAAGGTGCGGAACAGACCACCGTCGTCGAGGACAAGAGCGAGGTAACCCTCGGAAATGCCCGCTTGGAGCGGCCCTTCGCCTATCCCGCTGATAAACGCGAAGGCGTGACAGTACTGGAACCCAGCCTGGGTGATGATATAGCCCTGGAATCCGGCTGCCCGGTTATCGAGCCCATTCGGACCCGTGCCGATGCCACCTAAACCGCTACTGAGCACGTACGTCAACACTTGGCCGGCAGGTACGATGGCGCTAGTCTGAGTAGCAGGCGGAGCAGCACCGTTGGCGCCGACGCCGTAGTACCAGAACTGCACGGCCCCTTGCTGAGACGTGGCGCCTGGGGAGAACCCATTTAAGCCAAGTCCACCGCCTGGGTCAGCCGAAGTGTTAGCGATCGCGATACCCGTATCGAATTGCTGCGTGGAAGTAACAAACGGGAAGAGCAGGTCGCACGCGCACTTGATGATCTGGAAGAGATTCAGCGGAGTGTTGCCCGGGAGGAACCGCGGAATCGGGAACGACGTTGTAGGCTGCGGGTTCTGCGCAGTAGCTTGGGTATAGAACGGAGCGAAGCCTCCGGTAACCTGTGCGATCTGATTCGGCACCGGGAATCCGACAGGCGGATTTGCGGAGAGCTGCGAAACGTAGGCAACCACAACCGGGACGTCCACGCTCTCAAGACTGTTCGGATCGTCGAACAGGACTTCGTAGACCGCCAGATTGTTGGAAACCTGAACGAGCGGGCCGTTGGACGTAGTAGTGCTCCCACCCGAAGCGATGGCTGTCGGCAGGGAGGTATCCGTAGGCGAGTATCCCGTATCTCCCGCTGCGTCGGTGGTTACGAGAACCGCCACGCCGCTGCTCAGGCCTGGAACGACTGCCGCGACGCCGGCAACAGTGGCGGTATCACGGAATGTCGGGTACGGAGTCAGTGCGGCGTTCTGCCGGAACAGGAAGACGACCGGCGGAACGAATATGGCCGCATTTCCGGGAACGCCTGTAAAGCTCAGGAACAAACGCGTGCCCTGAGTGGCGATACCGGCCGTGCTGATGCCGGTGGAAGCGGAATTCAACGGGATTGGGACGTTTGCGGAGCCAGTAGCAGCGCCGTTACCAGTTCCCGCCGGCGGATTGCCGCTGGGGGGCTGGTTCAGAGAGGGCGGCGTAGATGCCGGACTGGGACTCTGGAAAGCTGAGTTGTACTCGAATCCAGCTTCCGTGTTATAAATGGCGCCCGGGACGTTCTGATTCAAGTCAGCCGGGTTGATAAGCCCTCCGTTGTAGACGTAGGAGCCATTCACAAAGGTGCCGTTCGCGAGTATTTCGGAGATATTCCGCACCTTAAAGGCAGTCGCGAAGCCTTCCGAGAACCGGACGGTTGGCGTAGCGGCGAACGGGTTAGGGCTGGTAGCACCGCTGTTACAACCGCCGCCGGTGAGACCGCCGCAAGCACTCGACCCAGGCCCGAACCCTCTTCCACTACCCCCGAAGGCTGTGGGTGTTAAAAGGCCGTTTTCCGTGTTGCACTGCAAGAAGGCGCTGGCGACGCGGGTAAGAGGCGTCGAAACGGTGAGACCGTTCTGAATGTAAGCCAGAACCTGCCCCTGGAACGGGATATTGACACTGAAAGCCGTGGACCCGTTGATGGCGACCTGAGCGGTGATCGGGATCTGGATAAAGGTAGACGCTATCTGCTGCTGACTCGCGTTGCCGCGGATGTTGGTGAAGCGCAGCACGCGAGTGGTGCTGGTTCCGGGAGGATCGAACGGCACACCGAGGAAGCTGATGTTGTTGATCAGACCCGCATTCAACTGATTGCCCTGGCGACCCTGGAACACATTCGGACTGCCGCAGCCGAACACAGAGGCAGCACAGGTTGTGGTGCCGAATTTGTTCTGAACTCCATTATAGGTAGTGACCGGGTTACCGTCCGAGATGATCGAACACACGCCTGGGCCCGACTCAAGGCCGGTATCAGGCGCGCCCGCCGCGCCACAATTCAGAATCGGCCGGTTCGAGTTGGGACCCGGCGCCGCCTGGTTGGGCTCATCAATGATCAGAAGAGCTTCGTTGAAAGCAAGAGCGCCCCCGGAAACGAGTTTGCTGGTGATGTTCACGCTCAGAATGACGGTGATGTTCACCGGCGGGACCGCCTGATTCGGCAAGGTGGGGCTGCCACCAGTGCAATTCAGGACGAGATCGCCCATCAGCTCCGTTAACCCTTGGCTGCGGACAATCGGTGTAGTAGCGCCACCGTTATTGCAAGTGACGGCGGTACCACCAATTTGAGCGCTAGCCGGAATGCTCAGCCCCGCGAGCAGAGCCACGACGGCAAGCGCATAAAACCATTTGCGAAAATCTGCCATTTCCTTCTCCTTGTGAATTCTTGGAATTGAATTGATGGAAGTTCTCTTTTTCAACCTGAGCCTCACTCTGCTTTCCTTAGGCCTTCAACCTGTTCCGAACTGACCTCGGGAATCCGAGCTTCCTTCCAGCCTGACTTCAGACTTGGCTGATCTCCGCTCGACTGCTCTACTCTAAAGCTCATCTTGTTAAGACTTCTCATTTACCTTCTTTTTGCTGCCTCACAACCTCGACCGCCGGTTGCTTTGTGCTCGCGGGATCCACGATTTCGAATGCCGCCTGGAACTTCTTTTCTGTTACACCCTGGACGCAGTCAGTTATTGATAACACCTCGGGGCGGTCCAAGTCAAGCAAAAAGTTGTAGTTGCACCCTAAAACGACCCGCCGGGGGAGGCTGCTGCGGTCTCTACATTCGACCACATGCCCTCCAATACAGTCAAGCACTTGCATTGAATGGAGCGTTTTTGCGGCTGAATGGAGATTGCCGATGCCCGAGCGGGGGATTGAAACAGCTACGGTTTTCCTTGGCAGCCGAGACGCTCGACCCATTGATTAACCCAGTGATTAGAGGGAGCGCACCATTCTGCGCAGTAATTTCACGCGGCTCTTCAGCTCGTCGCTGGCCTCGATCAAGCTGGTCTCGTCGTAGATGACGTGCGGGGTCATGAATATGATCAGCTCGCTGCGCGCATGGGCGTGCGTTTTGCTGCCGAACAGCGCGCCCAACCAGGGGATGCGAACCAGGAAGGGGATGCCGTTGATGGAATCCGTAACGTTATCCGAGATGGTGCCGCCGATGGCGATGGTGTCGCCATCCTGCACGGTGATTTGTGTTTGCACGGTTTGTTGGTTGAACCCGGGGGTTCCGAGCGAAGAGGAGGATGCAGTCGCGCCCGCGACGGAACTGATTTGCTGATTGACGATCAGCGTGACGATGCCGCTGGGGTTGACGCGCGCATTCACCTGGAGCGTGACACCGGTATTTTCCGACGAGATACTGTTCGACACGGCGACGCCGCCGGAGGTCGGGATGGCGGTGGAACCGGTGGAGACCGGCACCTGCGTTCCCACATTGATCGACGCGGGGATGCTATCGGTGGCGATGAGGCTGGGTTCCGACATCATGTGAACCTTGCTGATGTTTTCGTTCAGCGTAAGCGTGGCGAGCAACTGCTGCGCGCTCGAGACCAGCTTGCCGCCGGTAAGGCTCAGGATTCCCGTCGCGGCGGAAAGGCCGATGGAATTAGGGGTCGAATCGCGGGGCGCAAGAGCGTAGTTTATGCCGCTGGCGAATTGATCGGTGAGATCCACCTCGTATATTTTGGCTTCGAGGAGAATTTGGCGCGGCATTTTGTCGAGTTCCTTGAGAATCTGCAAAATGCTTTGAAGCTGTTGCGCGTCGGCTTGAATAATAAGCGCGTTGTCGAGTGGATTGGGAACGATGCGCGGCGGAGGAGTAACGTTGGCTGCGGCGGCCGGTGCGGAGGGGGTCGCGCCCATCAGATTGGCCGAGCCCGGCGCGCCAGCCGCGCCCAGAGTCTGGCCGGTAGCGCCGATAGCGTTGGGCGCTTGCGCGGAGTAGCCGCCAAAGGCCGGATAGCCGAAGGCAGCCGGGGCGCCACCGCCGAAGGGGGTACAGCTTCCAGCGCCTCCAAATCCTGAGCTGAAGCTGTTGGCGTTGCCGTAGCCGCCGGGATTTGTGCCCGCTCCGCCATAGGCGCCGTAGGACGATGCGCCGCCGTAACCGCTTCCGCCGCCGTATCCGCCTCCGCCGCCGAACGATCCGCCGTAGGGCGATGCGCCTCCGGATCCTCCTCCGTAGCCTCCGCCGTATCCTCCCCCGGGGACACCGCCGTAGCCTCCACCGTAGCCGCCGCCATTGGTGGGCGAGCCAAAGAGCTGACTCAGCGCCTGCGCGAGGCAATCGGAACGGCCGTAACGCACGTGATAGACGTAGGTCTCAATCGAGCCCCCGACGGCGGCTTTCACGGGCACATCCAGCTTGCGGAGCCATTCTTCCACGGTGTCGAACACTCCCGGATTGGGCGCCACGGCGATCAGTGTGTTGATGCGATCGACTCCCAGAAACTTGACCGTCGAGGTTTTCGTGTCCAGCGAAATGGATTTGAGGATGGTGTCGAGTTCCTTGACGATATCGGATGGGCGCGCGTTCTTCACTTCATACAAACGGACTCGCGAATTCGCAAACATGTCGCTGTCGAATTCCGCGATCAGTTCCATCAGACGCCGCATATTGCGGCGGCTGTCCTCGATGAACAGGAGGTTGGCCGGCGGATAAGAACGCAGCAGCGCACTGTCGCCCTTGAATTCGTCCAGGACCTTCATCAGCTCATCGACAGTGACGTACTTGAGAAAGATCAGGTTCAGCATCACCTGATCGTCCTGAGGAATGTTCTTGGCTTCGGGAAGGGTCTGGGGGCGCAGGGGCTGATGCGAAATCTCCTTTAACGCGACGACGTGATAGATCTCTCCGGCCTGCGTAATGGCGAAGCCGTTGATGCGCAGGATTTGATCGAGCAGGTTGCGCGCATCGAGATCGCGGGTCTCTCCGTAAGTGTTCAACGTGACGCTGCCGCCGACCTTAACGTCGTAAATCAGGTTCATGTGAAGCTGACGGGCGAGCGCATCCACCACTTCGGTGAGCGATACGTTTTGAAGATTCAGCGTCCCCATGGGCACAGTCGCCGCAGCCGGGGGCTGCTGGACAGGGGCCGGAGGTTGCGGCGCGGGCGCGGCAGGGGCCGGCGCGGCAGGTGGCTGTTGGACAGAAGCCGGAGGCTGCGCCAGGAGACCGGCGCAGAGACTCACGAGAATCGCGAAAAATCTAATAGGTGAATTCATTTATTTCGAGACCGGTTCCCAGTAGCACGATGCGCCCATGAGACCGCGGGGCATCATTTTCTTCATTCCGTTGACGATGGTTCCGGCGGGCGAAGTATCGCCCATCACGCAGGCGTGATTACCGGCGCCCATGTCGACCCCGATGGTCGAGTCAGTCTTGTTGCTGAGATCGCTCGATCCGCCCAGAGATTTCGACGACGATTGAGATTGCTGCTGGGACGGCGGGAACTGCGTGGCGGCGATCGGCTGGGTCAACTGGGGAGGCGCTTCTTTGGGTCGAAGTTCTTCGGGCTTGCGCTCGACGGTCTGGTCGTTCCACTGGAAGGCGATCTTTTCGAGATTGAAGCTGACGATCTGGAAGGGACCGATTTTCTCGCCGGCGTGATAGCTTTTTTGCGGAGTGGTTGCATTGCTCAAGAACACGACCGGCTCTCCGATACCCATTTGTCCGAAATAAGAAGGCAGCGCGGGCATCGGTGGCGGCGGCGGAGCAGGCTTGGGCGGGTCGACAATGACGTTCGAGTTGCGGTCGGCGGCGAACAGCGTTTTCGACGCGACATCGATATATTCGGCCGGCGTGACGGGCTTGGGCGGCATGACGGGCGCCGGCGGAAGCACGGGTTTCTTCCGGGCGGCCTGCTCGAAAATGGCGCGCTCATGCGCCTGCGCCGCGAGCCAATGTTCGCGCAGCAGCCATCCGAGCGAGGCGGCCAGGGCGAGCAGCGCGAGATTGAGCAGCAGCAACCGGCGATTCATGAACGTGTCCACATGAGTGTTTTCATGAGTGTTTTTCCGGAATAAGTTTCCGCGGCACGATGCCGGAGACGGTGAGATGCACGCCCACGGTTTTTTCCTTGGGGTTGGCGGAGTTGACGCGCAGATCGCTGGTGGATACCAGTTCCGGGCGCGCGGCGAGCGCCGCGAGCATGTTCACTAACTGATCGACGCGGCACTCGATTTGAACCCCTACCGTGACTTCGCCATAGGAATCGCTAAAGGGCCGGAGGCCGAGCCCGTCGGTGTTGCGGATCTCGACCGGCGGCGTTTCAGCGCGGCCGAGCGCGCGCACGATCTTGATGAGCTCGCCCTGGGCCTGCGCGGCCGTGTCGGCGATGATGAATCCCTTTTCCCGAGCGGCCAGATCGGCCTGCGCTTTGTCGAGGATCTTCTGCTTGTCGGGAACCGTGGCGGCGGCAGCGCGAAGTTGATCGAGGCGCGCTTCCGCCCGGGCGGGAGTGCTCGAGGGTGCGACGGTATCGGGCGTCGAGTCGGGCCAGTAATGGATGACGAGTCCGGCCAGGAGAACGAGGCCTCCGAAGGCCAGATAGCGCCGGAGGGCAGGCGTAAGCGTCACCTGGCTGCCTCCCGGCTTTGCTCCCGATATTGCTCCCGATTGGTGCGGATGCGGAAGATTTCGCCGGTCTGCGTTCGAACCGGCGGCATTATGAATTCGGAGGATTTGAACAACGGCGACGCGTCGATGGTCTTGAGCAGCGTCGCGGCCTGATCGGCCTCACCGGCGATTAAGACTTGCGCGCGATTGATCTCCAGCATGTTGAGCCAGGTCGGCGGCGGCAAGATGTGCGTCATCTCTTCGAGGACGTCCATATCGGCTTTGGCGTGGCGCCGGAAATCGTCAAGCTGCTGGGTACGCAGGCGTGCGGCATCGGTAGCGCGGTCGAGCGCCTCGGCGCGCTTGGCAAGCGGCTGTACTTGGGCGATCTGCGCTTCGAGCGATCGCATATACTTGCGATTCTCATAACCCGGAAACGCCGCGAGCGCGCCCGCGAGGAGCAGCACGATCGCGCCGAGCGCGCCGGTTGGAATCCAGAGTGCGCGCGAGCTCGACTGGCGCTGTTCGGCGGGAAGAAGATTCAGAGCGAGCGAGAGGCGCGGACACGCCGAAGCCAGCGCGGCGGCGTAGGGAAGCGCGGGAGCCGCGTGCAACAGTTCTTCGAGCGAGCGCGCCTCGATGGGAGTATCGTTCGACGAATGGATGCGGAGTTCGGCGCACGCAAGGCCGGCAGCGCGCGTGTCAGCAGATTGGATATCCTCGCTCTCGCGAGCTGGGTTGGATTGGGCATCCCCGCTCTGACGAGCGGGGCTTGAAGGGAAGCTCGCCGAAAATAACGGCCGCGTGGGACTCTCCCCGTAGAGTTCGACTTCGTCGCCTGAGTGTTCGATCGCCAAAATTTCAGCCGGCAGCGCCGCATTGAACAGGCGCAGCGCCGAATAGATCGCCGTGGCGGAGCAAGTGAAGCCGGCAAGCTTGATCCCCGCTTCGGCGAACAGCGTGGCATACCGCTCCACCACCGCGCGGCGCACGATGGCCACCGCCACGGCGGCAGTGCCGCCGAGACGCGACCAGCTCGCGACGATTTCATCCTCCGGATAGGGGTGCAGACCGTCGAGCTGGAATCCAACGGCGGCGGGCAGATCTTTGTCCGACACGCCGGGCAGCGAGAGCTGGCGGACGATCACTTCGCGGCGCGGAAGGATCACGGTCGCGCCCAGGTGACGCAGCCCCAGCTTACGCGCGAAGTTGGTGTATTCGGTGCCCCACACTCCCGCCGGCTGATGCGGAAAATCTTCGACATCGAGACGCGCCAGCACACGCGCGCCGTTCGGCCTCACGCGGACGGCCGTGATGCGGAAATTCTCAGAGCCGTGCGGACCGGCGATTTCGATGCCGATACCTCTGCCGAAGGCGCACCACTTCTTCAACGGCGCGGGGATCATTGTGATAAAACTCCCGGCTGCGCCATTCCAGGTTGAGTAATGGGCTGAGTCATTCCCGGTTGCGGAACTCCCGGGCCCAGGGCGGGCGGAAGCACGGCGGATTGCGACCACGCATCGTCATACCAGCGCAGGACGTGAACCGGGGCCAGCGGATAAAGGTTCGGGTCGACCAGCTTCACCACCGCCGCTGAAGTGCGCACGACTTCAGACGGCGAATTATCGGGCCGCCGCAGACGCGCGGCGGCGCGGAGGGTCCAGATCAGGTTTCCGCCGATCCCCATGCGCGGTGTAGGAACTCCAAGCGCCGCGACTTCGCCCATATTGCGAAACGGCTGTGCGGTACGTCGCGCGACAATCTGCGCGGCGCCGCCGGCCGGCATCCCCATCGCTTCCATCAGCGCCGGACTGGCAGTGTTGATGTCGAAGGGCCCCAAGCCGCCCCACACCGAGAGGCAGTCGCGCAGTCCTCCGGTCGCGAGCATGCGGGCGTTCGGATCGCCGCCGGAGTTCGGGAGATAGTTGCCGTAAAACACTTCGGGTGTCATGCCGCGAACCAGCAATAATTCTTCAATCTCCTGAAAAGACGCGTGGCGGCCGCGAAAAGTCGGAGACACTGAAAAATAGAATTGATCGAACCCCGTGGGACCCTGGGCGGGCGCACGCCAATCCACAATCCCGGCGACGATCTCATTGGCCTGCTGGAGGTTGCCCGTCACCGTGGCGACTACGCGCAACAGGTCGTCCGGCGACGCTCGATTGATGTTAAGCTTGGCGGATTCCGGAATCAGTTCAACCACTGCGTCGCCGCTGGGATAGGTCATGTACATGCGCGGCTGATTGGGCTGCCAGCGCGGCGACCCATCGGGATTGCGGACGGTGGGGCCCCACATCATCCACTGGATGGCCCGCTCGACCGAGCCCGTCGCAAGGTACGACGCGCGGAGGCCCTCGGCGGAGGAAGACACCCGATCGGTTTCCGAGCGGACCGTGGTGGCGACCGAGAAAGCGATCGCAGCGAGCGCGGCGGAAAGCCACAGCACAGTGAGCAGCGCGCCGCCTTTTTCTCGTGGCGCACGCTTTAAGCGCACAGGCCGCTCGTGCCGTTGTGCGCGATTCAACATTAGCGTGCTGCTGCCGGCTTCAGCCGGCAGTCCCTTGCGAGCGCACAACCGCGGGGCAACGCCGGCGAACTGAAGTTCGCCGCTGCACGCTAATGTTGAATCGCGCACAACGGCACGAGCGGCCTGTGCGCTTGAAGCGTGCGCCACATGGCGACCGCTATTGTGAGTCGGCATAGGGACTCATCACCTGGCGCGTCACGTGAATCGGAACGGTAACGCTGACCAGCGGCAGCGTGGCGGCGCCGGTTACCAGCGGCGCCATGTCGACGTGTACCGCGGAGGGCAGATCGGGCGTGTTCCAGACCGGAAGCCACTGCTCCTGATTCGGCGCCTGCACAAGATATTGCTGATAGGAGATATGGCAATACGCCAGGCTATCGGCGAGCACGAAGGATTGCGGCGATAGCTGCGGAGGTGCGAACGCGTGCTCGAAGCAGAACGGCGCAGTGCTCGCCGGGCCGGTGTACAGTGACTCATTCACGATCAACCGGACACCGCCGCGGTCGGAGGGGACCACGGCGAGCTGAAGAATCCGAGGATAGCCGCGCGCTCCCTCGGCCATCGAATACGATGAGACCAGCAGCAGCCCCGCATCGGCGCCAATGAAAACCGGCACGAGCGGACCGGCGGCGTTGCCGCATTGGCCGGTAACCGGCATGACTCCGCCGAGCTCGCGCGAAAGAATCTGCTCGACGCCCATCACGCGGCGATTGGATTGGAGCCGCGCATCCACTTTTTGGAGCGTAAGCAACCCGGCGCGCATCGCCATCAGCATGCCGGCCGAGATCGCGGCGACCAGCGTGATGGAGATCATCAGCTCGATCAGCGTGAAGCCCCTTTGCCGACAGTGGGGCGGACCCCCTGGTCCGCGCCGGACCCCCTGGTCCGGCTCCGCAGCTGCATTCAAAACTGAGGCCGACGAGGGCGTCGGCCGCGGATGTCTTGACACAGAGCGCCCAGGGGGACCGCCCCACATGCGGGCTTCCTCACTCGATGACCGCATCAACGGTCTCCCGCCTGCAACAGGCCGCGCCGGAATCCTTCGAGCGAGTATTCATGCCGCGTCGGGCTTTGCGCCGGCCCGGTCACCCACCAGATCTGCAACTCGACGCGATCCAGTACCCATTTCCCCGGGCCCGCGCCGGGCGCGTATTCAAACGGCAGGATGCGCGCGCGCCAACCCGCGGTAACGCCGCCGATTCGGGTGGGATCGAAGACCCCTTCGACCGGAATGTTGCGCGGGAGTTTTTGGTCGGCGAGCAGTTCGTCCATTTTGGATTTGGCGAGCAGCGTGGCCCGGTCGTAATCGGTGAGGCGGGCGGCATTGCGCGCCGATGCGGCGAGTCCGCTCAGGACGCCGGCCACGGCGATGCCCATGATCAGGGTCGCCACCAGGACTTCGAGAAGCGTGAAGCCGCGGTTCTTACGCTGGCCCCTGACCCCTGTCCCCTGACCCCTGTTCTTCATTTTGCTTGCGGCACTCCCGTTATCGGATCGACGCTGACCATGCGTTTACGGCCGTCGCGATTAGAGATTTCGACGCCGATGCGAGGAACCGTGCCGCCGGGATAGATCAGGAATCGGCGCGATTCGGAGGGGTCGACTTCAGCCGCGGGAAAAACCGCGGAGATATGCACCGGTTCCTGAAGATCGACGCGGCGAGTGAAACCACTATCGGCGGATCGCGCGACGATCGAGTTTTCCCGCGGCGAGATCATGATCTCGACGGCTTGCTGGCGGCGATCGGCGCGATCGAGAGCGGTGTTAAGCAGGGAGACGATCGAGTCAGAGGCCGAGCGCAGGCGCAGCGAATCCAGACCGGAAGCGACCGAGGGGAACGTGAGGCCGGCGATCAGCGCGACGATCGTCACCACGATCAGCATTTCGAGAAGCGTGATGCCGGCGTTGCCTGGCAGGCTGCGAGACCGCCTGCTCCACACGCGCTCCCTCACGGTCGCGCCTCAAGTCGCGCCTCAAGAAGGGTCACTTGTTGCTCCAACTGACGATGTCGGCATTCAATCCTTCCCCGCCCGGCGCACCGTCTCCACCCAGGCAGATGATGTCGGGCTCGTCGCCGTGATCGCCGGGAAACTTGTACAGGTAAGGACGCCCCCAAGGATCGAGCGGAATGTCCTTCGGCAGGTACGGTCCGGCCCACTGATCCAAACCTTCCGGTTTCACGCGCAGCGCCTGCAGACCCATGTCAGTGGTTGGGAAAGTTCCGGTGTCGAGCTTGTAGGACCCCAACGCGGTCTGGAACGAATTGATTTGCGCGTGCGCCTGAGTTATGCGCGCCTTGTCGCCCTGTTTCAACATGGATGGCGCCACCAACGCCGCAAACAGCGCGATGATGGTCACCACCACCAGCATTTCGATCAGCGTGATACCGCGTTCGCCGCGACGAGTTGTGTTCCTCATACTGACTCCTGTGTTCTGCCTGATTTCTGTTTTCATACCGCCACGTCGTTGATGCTCGTGATCGCGAGCATCAGGCTAAGGATCAGAGTCCCTACCATCACGCCCATCACCAGAATGATCAACGGCTCGAACAGCGAAGTAAAGCGGCGAATGGCGCCGCGCGTTTCCGTATCGTAAATGTCAGCCATGCGATTGAACATTGCGTCCAGGTGGCCGGTTTCCTCGCCGACGCTCAAGAGGTGTCCGGCGAGCGGCGGAAATTCACCCGCGCGCGTCAGCGGTCCGGCGATTCCTTCACCGCGCTTGATTCCCTGCGCGACGCTTTCGAGCGAGGCCGCGATGCGCCGGTTATTCAAAATCCCGCGCGAAATGCCCAGCGATTGAATCAGCGGAACGCTAGCCGTCACCAGCGTCGACATGGCGCGCGCGAAGCGGGCAGTCTCGGCTTTGCGAAGCGCGTCGCCCAGTAGCGGTATTTTCAATCTGAGCGTGTCCCACCACATTCGTCCGGCGGTGGTGCGCACGTAAGCCTGAAACGCGACGATGGCGACGGCGAGGCCGATCAACGCAGGCAGTCCGTAAGTTTGGACGAAGCTGCTCGCCTGCAGCATGAGCAGCGTGGCGGTGGGGATCTTCATGCGCGGGTCGGAAAAAATTTGCGCAAACCGCGGCACCACGAATTCGAGCAGCACCATAATCGAGCCGAAGCCGACCAACGTCAGCAACGCGGGATAGATCATGGAGCTGATGATGTAGCCGCGCAGATCGTCGCGGGTGCGTTCGAATTCGGCGAGGCGTTCGAAAATCTGCGCGAGCGAGCCCGAAGCCTCGCCGGCGCGAACCATGTTGATGTACAGCTCCGAAAAATGCGACGGATGCGTCGCCAGGCTGTCGGCCAGAGACTTGCCGCCCTTGAGGACGCGCAGCACCTCCAGAATCAGCGTTCGAAATGCCCCTCGTTCGGTAAGCTCGCCCGTGATGGAGAGTGCGCGATCCAGCGGAATGCCGGCGTTCAACAGCGTGGAAAGTTCCTGCGTGAAAAACAGAACATCCTTGCGCCGGCCGCGATGGAAGGACGGCAGCGCCAGCTCGAAGCTGCCCTTTTTTTCGAGTCCGACGAAGACCGGCGTCAGTCCCTGGCGGCGCAGTTCGGCGACCACGGACTTGTCGGTTTCCGCGCGCAGGATTCCGGTGCGGAGCTTGCCATCGGAAGCGACCGCGCGGAAGTGAAAGGTTGTAGCCATGTTAAGCAGGAGACCGGAGACAGGAGTCAGGAGTCAGAATAAGAGCGCTCGCGGCCGTCCGTTTTTTATTCTGACTTCTGACTCCTGTCTCCTGGCTTCTTCTCATTAGAATTCCTGAGTAACACGAGTCACTTCTTCCGCCGTCGTCACGCCGCGCGCGACCTTGATCCAGCCATCTTCGCGCAGATTGCGCATGCCCTGAGCTCGCGCGATCGCCGTGATCTTGCTCGCGTCCTCGTTGCGCATGATGGCGGCCCGCAGGTCCTCGTTCAATTCCATTAATTCGAAGATACCGACGCGCCCGCGGAATCCGGTTTTAAAACACTGCTCACAGCCGGCTCCGCGAAAAACATCGATGGTGACGCCTTCGGGCGTCAGCGCGGTGCCCGCCGGTCGCCTGCATTCGTTGCAGATCAGGCGCACCAGGCGCTGCGCCAGCACCGCTACCAGGGACGATGTCATCAGATAATTTTCGACGCCCATATCGGCCAGCCGCGTAATGGCGCTGGGAGCGTCGTTGGTATGGAGCGTGGAATATACGAAGTGCCCGGTGAGCGCGGCGCGGATGGCGATATCGGCGGTCTCGCGGTCGCGGATTTCGCCGACCATGATCACGTCGGGATCCTGGCGCACGATGTGGCGCAGACCGGCGGCGAAGCTCAGCCCGATCTGCGGATTCACGTGGATCTGATTGATCCCGTCCATCTGATATTCGACGGGATCTTCAATGGTAATGATCTTCTTGTCGGATTGATTGATGCGCTTGAGGGCGGAATAAAGCGTGGTCGATTTGCCGCTGCCGGTGGGGCCGGTCACCAGCAGAATTCCGTGCGGCAGCGACGTGTAATATTCCACGCGCGAAAGCATGTGGCTGTCGAAGCCCAGTCGTTCGAGATCGTAAAAATCGCCCGCGGAGCGATCCAGCAGGCGCATCACCACGGATTCGCCATAGAGCGTCGGCAGCGTGGAAACGCGGAGATCCACTTCGCGTCCCAGCGTTTTAATTTTGATGCGGCCGTCCTGCGGCAGGCGGCGCTCGGCGATATTCAGGCGCGCCATCAGTTTCACGCGCGAAATGATCGCGGCTTTCAACTCGCGCGGCGGAGCGTCCTGATTCACCAGCACTCCGTCGATGCGGTAGCGGACGCGAAATTCTTTTTCGAAAGGCTCGATGTGGATGTCACTGGCGCGGCCTTCCACGGCCAGCGCGATCATCGCGTTCACCAGCCGGATCACCGGCGCTTCGCTGGCCATGTCGCGAAGGTGCTCCAGATCCTCGGCGTCGCCGGCCGGTGTTGCGAGCTCGGTTTCGTCCTTGGCGGGCGCGGCGTAGTAGCGGTCGATCGCGTCCAGGATCTCCTGCTCGGCGGCGATGCCCGCGAGCACGCGGAGCCCGGTGCAGGAGGCCACCGTCGATCGCGTTTCGAAATCCAGCGGATCGGCCATGGCCAGCGTCACCGTGTGATCGTGCAGCGCAACCGGAAGGCAGCGGAACTGGCGTAGGAATTTCGGCGAGAGCGATTCTGTTTCAGGCGATATGGCGGGCGGACCTTCGATGGTCAACAGCGGAACTCGCAACTGTTCGGCCAGCGCACTGAGCACGTCGCGCGCGGAAATAAATCCGAGATCGACCAGAATCTTGCCGAGCTTGTCGTTGTTGCCGGCGCGCTCGCGCTGCAGTTCGAGCGCGCGGTCGAGGTCTTCCTGAGTGATCAGTCGCCGTTCAATGAGGATCTCGCCCAGGCGCATCAGGAATGGCTGCTCTCAAATTCTCGGGTCTGATTCCCGAGTCTAATTCTCGGTCACGCGGATCACCGCGTCGACGGCTGCCGTACCCGCGCGCTGCGCGTCCAGCAGTTTCTTGCGCGGCGCCTGGACCGTAATCTGCGTGGGGATCGCGTTCATATCCTCCCAGGACGGATGGTTCGAGAGGAACGCAACGATGGTGATCTGCTCTTCCGGCGGCACCGAGTCCAGCGAACCCGCGGTAGCCACCAATGCGTCCCGCAACGCTTTCTTGAGAATCGGGATGCGCTCCATCTTTTTCTGGTGGAACTTCACTACTTCGTCTTTGGTGACGTTGGCGTGCATCAGTGAAGTCGGATTAACCACCAGGTCGACTTCCATCGTGAACACCGCACCGTAGTTTTCCAGGTAGACACCGCGGGTGGTGCCCAGCAGCAGATAGGGATTGTCGTCCCACAGACCCCGGAAGCGCTCGTCAAGACTCTTTTCGACGGAGAGAAGCGTCGCGCGTCCCACGCGCGGCGCGGTTGCGGCAGTGAGACTGACCACCACTACCAGCAGAAGAAGAAGGGGGAGCAAGGTTTTTTTCATAAGATCCTCTGGCGAACGAATAGTCTAAAACGTCGTGTAGCTTAGAACGCCGTGCGCTTGTAAATCAGGTTGTTTTGCTTTTGCACGTAATCGAGCGCTTCCTCGAAGCGCTTAGCCTGGCGCTCTTCGGTAGCGGCGACCGCTGTCGTTACGGCTTTATCCACGCGCGCCTGAATCTCCGAATCGGCCGAGGGACGCGCAACGCTCGCGAAGCCATGCACCAGGATCGCCGCCGCCACCACGCAGGCCGCCGCGAAGGTCGGATTCCAAAATCTCTGCCACCAACGCGGCTCGAACACTTTGTCGGAGACAAATGCAATGCGGCGCGGAACCTCTTCTTCGTGAAGCGTCGAAAGTGCGTCCAGCGTCAGCCGCGTCGCGGCCAGTTCCTCGCGGCAGTTCTGGCAGGTGGCGGCGTGGGCTTCCGCTTCGGCGCTGGCATCCTTAGCCAGCTCGCCCAGCGCGTAGCCTTTCCAATCCAGCTTCGAGCAATCTAATTTCGAACTCATGATTCACCTCGCACTTTACTTAAGGACAAATTTGGCCCCAGCGTTGTTTTCAGCAGATCAAGAGCGGTATACAGCCGCGATTTGACGGTCGATACCGGGCATTCCAGAATCTCCGCCATCTCCTCGAACTTGAATCCCTGATATACCTTGAGCAAAACCGCTTCGCGTTGATCGTCGTTCAACCGCCCGAGCGCGGTTTCCACCGCCAGCGACAGCTCCATCGGCAGCAGACTGCCTCTCGCGTGCCTTGTATCGAAATCCGCTCCGCGCGGCTCGCCCGCAAGCTCGCCCTCGGGACGACGCCTCCGCAGCAGAGAAAACGCTTCGTTATGCGCGATGCGAAACAGCCATCCCGAGAATCGCGCGGCGTCATCGAGTTTCGGCAGGTTCTGATAGGCTTTCAAGAAAACGTCCTGACTGAGATCCAGCGCATCCTCGCGATTCGAGACCAGCCGCAGCAGATAATTGAAGACACGTTTCTCCCATCGGGACACCAGGAGGTTATACGCCTCCACATCTCCACTCCGCGCTTTGGCGATCAGGTCGCGATCTTCCACTTCGCGAAAGATCAACTCATGCTCCCGTCGTTGTTAACTACCGTGTTTGACAACCGTGGATCGCTATCGTTCATAAAGACGCCGGCTGGGCGAAAAAAGTCTAGAGCTCGTTAGAAAAACCCCCGGGCATCGTATCAGCCCCATGCGTAAGCTTGGGGCTCGCCCCCGTTCCCTAATTTAGCGCGGCGGTCTGAGATTTCGCGCGATCGCTTTAATGCGCCGAGTTTCTCAGTACCCTTTGGATGACAACGTGCTCGAATGTGCCTCGGAAAGAGAATGCGCACCCAAAAGGAGAATCTATGTTTCGTTCGAAGCTGTTGTTAGGGATCGTGATGGCGGGAGGCTTGGCTTTCCAGCTGAGCGCCCAAGAAGTGGTCGTGAAGACTAGACCGCCGCACGCCATCGTGGAAGTACGCGGCGCGCGGCCAAGCGCGGGGCATGTGTGGGTTTCCGGCTACCACAACTGGGACGGCAACGCTTACGCGTGGTCGCCGGGACGCTGGGAAGTTCCGCCACAGCCGCACCAGAGGTGGGTCGCGCATTCATGGGCCCATCGCAATGGCGGATATGTGCTGGTGCAGGGTCACTGGCGTTAATACTGACGTTGGGGCGTCACCTGGGAACGGTCCGTCGTTGAACGGACCGTTACGGTTTCGCCAACTTAGCTCCCTTTCGGGAAATCGCGCATGGTGACTGGGCAGCGAACCCCAGGAAACCAGGAGGACCACAGGGGTTCTCCGCGTGGCTATACTGGAAGACGATGCAGGACAGAACCATCGCCGAAAGGAGAATTAAATGTTTCGTTCGTCGTTACTCGGATTAGTGCTTGCCGGAGGCTTGGCTTTCCAGGTGAGCGCCGCAGACGTGATCGTGAAAATCGCGCCGCCGCACGCGATTGTTGAGAAACGGGGTGAGCCGCCAAGCAAAGAGCACGTTTGGATCGCCGGCTACCATAACTGGGACGGGCACGCCTATGTGTGGGTGCCGGGACGCTGGGACAGACCGCCACGCCCGCACCAAGTATGGGTCGCGCATACCTGGAAGAAACGCGGCGACGGATACGTGATGGTGGAAGGGCACTGGAAGTAACGCTCTGCAAGCAATAGAGTTAAGTTAGGTTAAGCCACAAGCACACACAAATGACGAAAAGTGCTCATTTGTGTGTGTTCTGTGGCTAAAACATGCCCCTTTTCTGCCTTCCGTTTTGGGACCCAACCGCTTTCCCGCACTTCGCGGCTGCGGTGCCAAAACAATTTTCGCGAGAGCTCCGATTTGCTTGTTCGTCGTGCCCTGTCGTGACCTACGCTCTGCCGGTGTAGGATAGTTCCATGCATCGCCGCGACGTTCTCAAGCTGGGCGCGACAGTCGTGGCGATTCCCGGGGCTATTCCCAGTGCCTGGGCGCAACAAGCCGCCAAGCCGGACTGGCGACCCTCCGTCCTCAGCGTCCACCAGAACGACACCGTCATCGCGATCACCGATCTCATCATTCCCTCCACCGACACGCCCGGCGCAAAGGCCGCGCACGTCAATCGTTACATCGACCTGTTCTTGCGCGATGGTTCGCTCGACCAGCGCGAGGCAATTGTCGGCGGTCTCGCCTGGCTGGATGCCTTCGCCATTCGCGAACATGGCCACGCGTTCGTGAAATGCCCGCCGGCCGGTCAGGTGGCCATGCTAAAGACGCTCGACGAAGGCGCGGCCGCGGGCCACAGCTTCTTCCGCCAGATAAAGTCGCTCACGTCGAGGATTTATTACGCCACCGAAATCGGGACCCGGGAGTTGAACAAGGGCCGTCGCGTGCCAGCGAGTTTCGGCTGCGCCCACGGTTCCCATGCATGAGCGTTCCTGAGCCAGTCCTCGCGCCGTTTTTCGAACTGAGCTCGCATGGGTGAACCCTCCGCTGAACCCACCGCCAAACCCTCAGATGACGCGAATTCCGAAGCCGGCCTAAAACGCGAGCTGGGCCTGCGCGACCTGACCTTTTTCGCGATCGCCTGCATCGTGGGCGTGCGATGGGTGCCGATGGCGGCGCACGCGGGGCCGGGGACGGTGACGCTGTGGGTGATCGCCGCGGTGTTTTTCGTCGCGCCGCTGGCGGTCGCGGTGGGCGCGCTCAGCGTGAAATATCCCGGCGCGGGCGGCCTGTATTACTGGACTCGAGGCGATTTCGGGCCCTGGCACGGCTTCCTGTGTTTCTGGATCTACTGGCTCGGCCTGGCGTTCTGGTTTCCCACAGCGGCGATGTTTTACATGAGCGTCGGCGCATACACTCTGGGCCCCACGTATGCGCATCTCGCCGATAGCCGCGTGTTCTTGATCGTGGCGTCACTCGCGGCGATCTGGATCGCGCTCGGCACCAATCTGGTGGGGATGCGGATCGGCAAGTGGACCGAGAATCTCGGTGGCGCGTCGACGTGGGGGCTCTTCGCCGTTTTCGTCGCGCTGGCCGCGATCGTGTGGGCCAAGCGCGGGCCGGCGACGCCGCTTCACAGCGTGTCCGACATCCTGCCCGCGTGGAATTGGAGCACCCTAAACCTGGGCGCGGCGTCTATCGCCTATGCCATGACCGGACTCGAGCTCACCGCTTTCATGGGCGCCGAAATTCATTCGCCCGAAAAGACCCTGCCGCGAGCCGGCTGGATTGCGTCGGGCTTCGCGACTGTGTTTTATGCGGGCATGACCATCGCATTGCTGGTGGTGCTCGCGCCGGCGGCGATCGATGAACGATACGGCTTCGCGCAGGGCGCGGAAACGGCCTCGCGCCTGATCGGCATACCGTGGCTGACGCCCGTGATCGCGCTGATGGTGCTGTTCACCGGGCTGGGCCAGTTCGGCGGAATCGGATCTTCGGTTTCTCGATTGCCGTTCGCAGTGGGCGTGGACGGACTGCTGCCCGCCGCGGTCAGCCGCGTGCATCCGCGCTGGCGCACCCCGCACGTGTCCATCATCATGCTCGGCTTGGTGGCGTCGTTTCTGCTCACCGTTTTTCAGCTCGGCGATACTTTGCGGGCGGCGTATGACACGCTGGTTTCACTCATGGTGATTGCGGGATTTCTCCCCTACGTTTACATATTCGGCAGCGCCTGGAAAGCTGCGCGACATATCAGCGCGATGTGCGGCTGGGCCGTGACGGTGATCGCGCTGGTATCCTCCGTGGTGCCCACCGCGGAGATCCACAACGTGTGGTTGTTCGAATTGAAGCTGGCGCTGGGGACGGCGGCTATGGTCGCATCGGCGTGGCTGTTGTACCGTCGAGGTAGGCGTACGTAGGTTTTTCGATGTCGACACTCGCGAGAGCGCGTGCGCCACATCTTAGCATGCTTAGCTATCCCGACTCCGTCCGATTCCTCTACGCGCTCGGCAACGAAATCCGATCCGTGAAATTCGGCCTGGAGCGGATTCGCGCGGTGCTGGAGGCGCTGGACAATCCGCAGCTCGCGTTTCGCGTGGTGCATGTCGCGGGCACCAACGGCAAAGGCTCGACCTGCGCAATGATCGAGGCGGGCTTGCGCGCGACGGGTATTCGAACGGGCTTGTTCACCTCGCCCCATCTGATCGAACCGACCGAACGGATTCAGATCTCCGGCGTTCAAGTGACGCCGGACCAGTTTCAGCGCGCCTTCGCGGTGGTGCATGAGACTGCTGAAAAGCTTGACCTGGATTGCCATCCGACTTATTTCGAAACCGTTACGGCGATGGCATTCTGGCTGTTTCGCGAGTTCAACGTCGACACGGCCGTCGTCGAGGTCGGCCTCGGCGGGCGCCTCGACGCGACCAACGTAGTCAACCCCGCCCTCACTGTGATCACCGCCATCGATTTCGATCACGAAATTTATCTCGGCCACACGCTTCAGGCGATCGCCCAAGAAAAGGCGGGCATTCTGAAGCCCGGCGTTCCGGCGGTTTTTGCCCGACAGCGGCCGGAGGCGTCAGCCATATTGGAGGATTGCGCAAAGGAGCTTGCCGTTGAAGTAACGCGCGCGGAGGATTTCGAGATATGCGAGCTGGAGATCGACGCGCGCGGTTCCAGTTTTTCGGTCGTGGGCTTTGGCGTTTCACGATTCTCCGTGCACTGTCCGCTGGCGGGCGAGCATCAAGTGGACAATGCGGTCACCGCGGCTCTAGCGCTTCAGAAACTAGGCGTGTCGCCGGAGGGAATCCAGAACACCCGATGGCCGGGACGCCTGGAGCACGTCGCGCCGAATCCCGATGTCATTCTTGACGGGGCGCATAACCCGGCGGGCGCTCGCGCGCTGGCTCGATACCTGCAAAGATTCTATTCGCATCGCAAGGTCCGGATGATCTACGGAGCCATGCGCGATAAAGCGGTGGAAGAGATCGCGGGGATTTTGTTCCCGATGGCACATGAGCTCATCTTTACAGCGCCGAATTTTGCGCGCGCATTGCGGCCGGAAGCGCTCATCGAAATCGCGGGCCGAGGTGAAACGGCGCCGGCAGTCGCGGAGGCACTGCAACTGGCGCGCGCCCGCGCGGACGCCGAAGACGTAATCGTGGTCACAGGATCGCTGTTCCTGGTGGGTGAAGCGCGGGCGGTGTTTCAAAGCGTGCGAGTAGGATACGGCAACACGTGACGCCGGTCGCGAATCGCTAGAGCGATCGACGTTGGATCGCTCGCACCTCCCCAGTCAAATGGTTTCGAGCATCCTAGGCCGCGGCACACCGCTAAGGCTGGTGCTAAACACAGCGTCAGAAGTATTTCCGCATCCGCTCCCTGACGGTCGCGGTTCTGTTACGGAACCGCGCGCGTCAGCAAGCGGCCATTCGCAAATACTTATGACGCTGTGTTTAGTAGCGTTGCCGCTCGATCCATGCGAACCAGTGTTCCAGGCTGACTTCTCTCGTGCGATCCCCTTCGGGGAAGCAGCCTTCCGGGTCGGTCGGCGCGGCCACCCTCGTCGCTTGTGTGAAGAAGTAGTTCCACCCGTCGCAGGTAAACCGGGTGTCCTCGCTCCCGTGAGCTTGGTCGACCACTTTCCGTCTCACCTCCGCCGCCGAGCGCAACACGTCGATTCCCGGCGCGCCAAGTTGCACGAACGGCATTGGACGAAAAGGGGCGTCCGCATAAGGCCGCAAGCGCGGCGCCGGAAGATCGGGCTCCATCAGCCATCTACGGCGATCTCCGAAATAACGCATCAACGCTGCGTTGCTCGCGGGGTCCAGTTCCCGCGCCCACACCACCTGCGCGCGGTCGATATCCGCATCGTTGTACACCCACTCGTCTCCGGGGTCGTGCCACCGCTCGTACCGCACCAACACCAGTTGCTTCTCGGCTGAAGCCTGGAGTTGTTTGAGGATGCGCGCGCGTGCTACGCCGCCGGGCGGCGGCCATCGCCAGTTCCTTGCATGCAACACGTCGGGCGAGGGTGTTGCGGTGGTCTGGATCAGCAGCATCGCGGCGCAGGCTACCGGCAGGCATCGAATCAGATTTAGTCCGATGGGAGGCCGCCATGTCCGCAGCGCCCGCATGCCTTGGATGACGAGGAGGATCGCCAATCCCGCGGCCGGAGCCGCGTAATGCGCGTAGTACCAGACCTGTCCGGCGAGCGCGAGCAGGATTCCCGCTCCGATCGGCAATAGCCACCGCGTCTTGCGATTCCGCCAGAGAAATAGCGCCGCCATCAGCGGAATGGTCAGCAGCGGCCCGAAGTAGAACCGCCAGTAAGCGCCTGCCTTGTCCCAGAGTGCGCGCAGCCTGCGCGCGGCCTCATAGTTGCTCATCTCCCAATACACATAAAAATTTCGGAGTTCGCGATTGTTATACAGCGGTTCTGCGCTTGGCGATTGCCAAATGAAATGCGGCGCCATGGTCATCGATTCCCGGTACAGGACGTAAGGAGCCACCCAGGGCTTGCCCGTCACGCGCGCGAAGCCGTAGCCCATGGCCACGCCGGTGACTGCCAACAGCAACGCGATCGGAAGGATGACGTGACGCGCGATGACGGCCCACGGCGGAGAGCGCTCGATCGCCACCCACGCGATCAGCACCGCGGCGGTGGCGAGTCCGAAAATCGCGCCTTCGAAGGAACGGCTGTTCGCCAGAATCGCCAGCCCCACGCCCATCGCCAGCGCGCGCGACCAATGCGGCGAACGAATGAGTCTGGGTAACGCGCCAAGTACCAGCGCGCCTCCTGCAGCCGCTACAAAACCTCCCCAATAAGAGTTCATCCAGTAACTGGAAACTCCGAATCTCAGAACGGCCAGGATCGCGCCCAGCAACGCCCAGCGCGGCGGCACCCACCCTTGAAGCATCCAACAAATTGCCGCGCACATGAATCCCGCGCTGAGCCATACTCCCAGCCACGGATGCCCGATCCTTTTCCCCAGAGCGAGCGCCACGCTCTGCGCCATGGGGAATGCACTGGCGTACTTCGGCCGCGCGAGTATATGCGGACTTTCGAAGTGCACCCAGAACGGATGCTGCGGATTCGCGACACGGCCGTCGGCCAGCGTATCGGCCCCCAGCAGAAACGTAAATTCATCGTGAATCCGTGGCTCCGGAATCGGGAACCGGGGGAGCAGCGCCGCGCGCAGAACCAGCGGCGCGATGCCTGAGATCAGGATCGCCAGCATCTTCTTGCGCGCCAAATGCGAAAGCGGGCGTTCCCACCATCCCAGCCATGAGGATCCCCAGCGGCCAGCCACCAGGGCCACGCACAGCGTCGCGATCCCGAGCGCTATTTCCGGATTGCTATCGCGAGTCCACTCCACTGACATATTATGGTTATCCTACAGGAGTTGCATGAAGATTCTGACTTTGGGAGCCGCCGGCTTCATCGGGTCTCACTTGACCCATCGTTTACTGAAAGAAGGCCACGCCGTAACGGCGGTCGACCTCGAATCGGAGAAGGTCGAAGACTGCCTGGACCATCCCCAGCTCACATTCTTGCAGCAGGATATTCGGAGCCCGGGTTGGGATCTCGACAGCCTGGTCCGCGACGCCGATCTGGTGATCGATCTGATCGCTTACGCGAATCCGGGGCTGTATCTGCGTATTCCGCTCGAGGTGTTCCGGCTGAACTTCACCGAGAATCTCAAGATCGCCGAGACCTGCGTTCGGCACAAGAAACGCCTGATCCAGTTTTCCACTTGCGAGGTTTACGGCCGGACCGCCGCCAGCTTGAAAAACGCGCGCCTCGCCGATCCTGAAGATCCGATTCACGCCACCTTCGTGGAAGACACCAGCGAATACATTCTGGGACCGGTAGCCAAGCATCGCTGGATTTACTCCTGCGCCAAGCAGTTGCTGGAGCGCGTGCTGCACGCTTATGGAATCGAGCAGGGCTTCAATTACACCATCATCAGACCTTTCAATTTCATCGGCCCGAAAATCGATTTTTTGCCGCAGGAAAAGGCCGGCATCCCGCGCGTGTTCTCTTTCTTCATGGACGCGCTGCTGACCGGCGGAAAGATGAAGCTGGTGAACGGCGGCTCCAACCGGCGCTGCTATACCTACATCGACGACGCAATCGAATGCTCCTACCGGATTGTCGAGAATCCTTCCGGCGTTTGCGACCGGCAGATCTTCAACATCGGCTCGCCTTACAACGAGGTCTCCATCCGCCAGATGGCAGAGATCATGCGCGAGATCTACGCGCGGAAATTCCGGGAAGGTGATGAGCCGATGGCCGAAATCGTCAGCGTGGCCGGCGAAGATTTCTACGGCGAGGGCTACGACGATTCGGATCGCCGCATTCCCGACATCACCAAGGCGCGCACTCTGCTCGGCTGGGAACCCGCCTGGAACGTCCGCGATACCATCGAAACCACCATGAAGTATCATGTGGACGCGTATCGCAAGACCGCCTCGCTCTGTAATGGTTGATCGCTAATCAGAATGGTCGAGCGGGTTTTCGTTCTCATGCCGGCCTACAACGCCGGCGCCACCATCGAGAAGGTCTTCGCCAGAATCCCGTCGGAAGCCAAGCGGCGCATTGCGCGATACGTCGCGGTCAACGACGGAAGCCGTGACGATACCGCCCAGGCGTTGGCGCGTTTGCAGCGCGAATTTCCGGCGCTGGTGGTCCTCACCCACGAAACCAACCGCGGCTACGGTGAGGCCGAAAAGACGCTGCTCCGTTACGCGCTGCGCGAAGGCGCGGAGGTCGGAATCGTGCTGCACTCCGACGGCCAGTACTCCCCGGAAAAGATCGTCGAGCTACTTGAGCCTTTTGACAATGACACGGCCGATCTGGTGCAGGGATCGCGAATGCTCGGTGGCGGCGCGCTTCGCGGCGGGATGCCGTTGTACAAATTCGCCGCGAACAAGGTCCTTACCGCGCTTGAGAACCGTGCGTTCGGAATGCATCTCGCCGAATATCATAGCGGCTACATGCTGTACTCGCGGAAAGGGCTTCAGATGATTCCCTTCGAGAAGCTTTCCGATTCTTTCGATTTCGACCTGGAGATGATCGTGCTCGCGCGCCTGACAGGCTTGCGCATCGCCGAGATCGCCATCCCCACCATCTACGCCGGGGAGAAATCGCACCTGAATCCAATGCGGTACGGTTTCGACGTGTTAACGGTGATATGGAATTACAGGCGAGGGCGCTATCAATCGATGTTCTCGTAGGCGGAGAGCGTAAGGAACTCCGGAAAATCGGAGGCGGTCATCATTTGCAAAAATAGCCGCGCCGCTTTCGAATCCGGCACCGCCAATTCGCCGGTCATCTGTCGGACCATCTCCGCAGTGACCGTGCGCCCGTCGTGCAGCTTCGAGCCGTTCCTCACCCACTGCCACACCTGCGCGCGGCAAATCTCCGCGGTCGCCGCGTCTTCCATCAGATTGTAGATCGGCACACAGCCGACCCCGCGCAGCCACGCTTCCAGATATTTCACACCGACGTCGATGTTCAGGCGCAGCCCCGGTTCGGTGATCTCCCCCTCGGGCACTTCGAGAAGGTCTTTCGCCTTTACATGAACCTCGTCGCGTTTGCGCGAAATCTGATTCGCCGCAGGCATGTGTGCGTCGAAAATATCCTTCGCGACCTTCACCAGTCCCGGATGCGCCACCCAGGTTCCGTCGTGACCCGCGTTCACCTCGCGCAATTTATCCTGGCGGACTTTTTCAAGCGCCTGCTCATTCGCTTGCCTGTCGTTCTTGATGGGCACCTGCGCGGCCATCCCCCCCATCGCGTGAATCCCGCGGCGATGGCACGTCTTGATCAGCAGCTCGACGTAGGATTTCAGGAAGTGCCGGGTCATGGTGACCTGCGCGCGATCCGGCAGCACGAATTGCGGATGATTACGGAATTTCTTGATGAAGCTGAAAATGTAATCCCAGCGGCCGCAGTTCAACCCGGCGGAATGATCGCGCAGTTCGTACAGAATCTCGTCCATCTCAAACGACGCGAGGATGGTTTCGATCAGTACCGTCGCGCGAATGGTTCCGCGCGGCACGTCCAACTTGTCCTGAGCGAAATTGAACACGTCATTCCACAGCCGCGCTTCCAGGTGGCTTTCGAGCTTCGGCAAATAAAAGTACGGTCCGCTGCCTGCTTTCTTCAGCGCATGCACGTTGTGGAAAAAATACAGGCCGAAGTCGAACAACGAGCCCGAGACCGGAGATCCGTCCAGGGTCGCGTGCTTTTCGGTGAGATGCCACCCGCGCGGCCGAACCAGCAGCGTCGCGACCTTCTCATTCAGCTTGTAGCGCTTACCTTCCGGGCTCGAGTATTCGACGGAGCGATTCACAGCATCGCGCACGTTCATCTGGCCTTCGAGGTTGTTCATCCATGTCGGTGAATTGGCGTCCTCGAAATCCGCCATGAACACGTTCGCGCCGGAGTTCAGCGCGCTGATCACCATCTTGCGGTCGACGGGTCCGGTGATTTCGACGCGGCGATCCTGAAGATCCGCGGGGATCGGCGCGACAGTCCACTCCTGCTCGCGAATCGCCGCGGTTTCGGGAAGAAAATCGGGAAAGATTCCAGCATCGATGTCTCGCTGCCGAACGCGGCGGCGTTCGAGCAGTTCCTGCCGTCGAGGTTCAAACTCGTGGGCGAGCGCCACCACGAAGTCGAGCGAGTCGTGGGTAAGAATATCGTGCGCGCCAATGTGTCCGCCGCTGACGGGCGCCGTGATTTTGAAATCGTGGGGCAAATGCTTATCCTCCTGCCAGCGCGGGACTCGCCGCGGGCTTGGCTTTGTGCGGACGCGGCAGGCCGCGAAGGATCAGCGTCATCAAGGCCGCGAGCATCGCCAGCGCCGCGCAAATGTAGAACCCATAGTCCCAGGTTCCGGTCTTTCGAAAAAGCTGCGCCGCCAAGCCGCCCGCCATAATCGACGCTACGCCCTTGGCCGCATAAATGAATCCATAATTGGAGCTCGCGTTTCTGGACCCAAAGTAATCGCCGATCGCGGAAGGCATCAGCGAGTAAATCTCGCCCCAGGTGAAAAACACCAGCGCGCAGCAAATCACGAACAGGACCGCCGATCCGCGAGCCACCGTCACCACTCCCAGCAAGAACAGCGATTGCAGGAAGAACGCAATCCCCATGGTCCGTTCGCGCCCAATGTGATCGGAAACCCAACCCCAAAATAGGCGCCCGCTTCCATTCGCGATCAGATTCAGCGTCACGGAAAGCTGCACGGTCGCCGCCGCGATCTTGAGCGTATTCGCCATCGGCTTGACCTGCGCGGTGATCATCAGGCCGCCGATTCCCATCATCAGCGCCATCGCAAACAGCAGATAAAACTGCGGCGTCTGGAGCATTTGCCAGGAGTTGAGTTCGTCGCCGAAGGATTTGACTTGGACGTGGCTCACCGGCGCTGCTTCCGTCCGTACAGGATTTTGCAGGAACTGCGCCGCGACGATGATGATCAGTCCCTGGGCGACGCCCGTATAGAGGAAAGCGTCTCGATATCCATTGACGGCGATCAAATGCGCAATCAGCGCAGTAAACAGCGCGGCACCGGAACCAAAGCCCGCCGCAATCAATCCGGCCGCAAGTCCGCGTTTATCCGCGAACCACTTCAGCGCGATTCCCATGGACCCGCAATACACCAGCGCCGCTCCGAATCCGGCGAGCGAATAATAAAGATACAGCTCGGTCAGACTATCCGCGTGACCCATCATGGTCCAGCCGATGCCGCACAGCACCCCCGCCACGGTCATGAACGCGCGCGGGCCAAGAAGATCGATGATCCACCCCGAGCACGGCATCACCCAGGTTTCAAACGCGATAAACAGCGTGAAAGCCCATTGGACTTGGTCCAGTTTCCAACCTTTGTGCGCGGCTTGCAGCGGCTCGACGAAAAATGTCCAGGCATATTGCAGGTTCGCGATCATGATCATCGCGACCACAGCCGCCGCCAACCGGAACCAGCGATTCACTTGCGCGTCCCTCCCCCTGAAATCTTACCGGATGCCATAGTATCGAGAAGTTTGGTGCACGCATATACCGTCCGCGTGTGAGGCGTCGGAACGCCCAGGCGCTCACCCAACTCAACCACCGCTCCGACGATCGCCTCGATCTCCATCGGCCGCCCCGCTTCCAGATCCTGAAGCATGGAGGTCTTGTGCGCGCCGACCTTTTCCGCGCCCGCGATTCGCTGGTCGATCGAAACCGGCAGCTCCATGCCCAATTTTTCCGCAACGGCTTCGGCCTCGATCATTATATTGCGCACCAGCGCGCACGTTTCAGGATCGTGGACGATTTCGGCAAGCGTCGCGCGGGTCAGCGCACTGATGGGATTGAACGCGACGTTGCCCAGAATCTTCACCCAGATCTCGTGGCGGATGCGCGCGGTGAGCGGGCAGCGAAGCCCGGCTTTCACGAGCGCCGCGGCGATCGCGCGGGCGCGGTCCGAGCGCGATCCATCTGGTTCGCCAAGAGAAATTCGGCTGCCTTCGTTGTGACGGATCACGCCTGGCTCCGCGATATCGGTGGAGAAATACGCAATGGAACCGATCACCCGGCGGCAATCGATCGACTTTGCGATCACGCCGCCAGGATCAACGCACTCCAGATGCAAAACTTGATTTTCTGAACCGCGACCGTCAGGGAGCGTGTGTTCTGAACCGCGACCGTCAGGGAGCGTCTGGCCAAATTGGAAGTACCACCACGGTACGCCGTTTTGCGTACTGACAATGCTCGTGTTCTCCCCAACTAAAGGCGTGATCTGCGGCGCCAGTTGCGTCAACCCGTGCGCCTTTACGCCGAGAAAAATCACATCCACCGCGCCCGCTTCTTCAAGGTTGCCGATCGCGCGCGGATGAACCTCGAAATCGCCTTCAGGGCTCACTACGCGAAGTCCTCGCGCGCGCATGGCTTCAAGATGTGGACCGCGCGCGAACAGCGTCACGTCTTCTCCGGCACGCGCCAGCATTGCTCCGATGTAGCCGCCGATCGCGCCCGCACCGGCGATCAGAAAGCGCATTTATGGAATCCGTGTCGCATTACGCAGTACCTGAAAGGGCCTTGGCCACCGCGCCACGCGCGATTTTTCCAGTCGCCGTTCGAGGAATCGTCTCGACGATGTACAGCTTCTTGGGACGCTTGAAATCGGCGAGCCGCTCTTTGCAGTACGCCAGGATCAGGGCCTCGCTGTTCGGCTCGCGAGCCTCTTTGAGCACCACGGCCGCCTCCACTTCCTCGCCCCAACTCGCGTGCGGAACGCCGAACGCGAGGGCTTCGGCAACCGCCGGATGCCCCAGCAGAATTTCGTCGATCTCGCGCGGCGCGATTTTTTCGCCGCCTCGATTAATCAGCTCTTTAATGCGCCCGGTAAGCGTCAGATAGCCTTCGCTGTCGAGAAACCCCTGATCGCCGGTGCGAAACCAGCCGTTGGTAAACGACGCCGCGTTGGCTTCCGGATTATTTTCGTAGCCGTCGACCACGTTCGGCCCCTGGATCACCACTTCGCCGCGTTCGCCGGCAGCGAGCAGATTTCCGTTCCCATCCATGATGCCGATTTTCACGCCCGTTCCCGGCCCCACCGATCCAGGTTTGCGCGACGCCGGCGGCCGCGGATTGGACGCCATCTGATGCGACGCTTCGGTCATGCCGTAGGCTTCCAGCACCGGCGCGCCGAACACCTGCTCCATTTTCGCCATCATTTCCGGCGGCAGCGCCGCGCTACAGGACCGGATGAATCGCAAGCCCTCCGCGCCGGCGGGCCGTTCGTCGCCCGCGCGCGAAAGCAAAAGGTGATGAATGGTGGGCACGGCCGAATACCAGGTTACGCCGCAATCGCGAACCGTTCGCCAAAACGCCAGCGGCTGAAATTTCGACGGGACCACGACAGTCCCACCCGAAAGCAGCGTCGAAATCGTCGACGCGACCAGCCCATGCACGTGAAATAGCGGCATCGCCACCAGCGCCACGTCATCCGGAGTAAGGGCGTAGTGCGCGACGATGTTCCGCGCCGATGCCATCAGGTTGCGATGACGAATCGGCACGCGCTTGGGGCGTCCGGTGCTTCCACTGGTGTGCAGAACCAGGGCGGTGTCGCCGGGATCGGGCGCGGGCGTCTTCGTTCCCGCGGCCACGCCAACGATGTTAACGACGCCGTTCGCATCCATATCCAGCGAGTACACCGGCACTTTCCCTGCCGCCGCTTTTCGTGCATCCGGCGCGCCATCCGGCGCACACAGCAGCACTTTCGCCGAAGTGTCGTCGAGAAAGAAACTGAACTCGTCCTGGCGATATCCGGGATTCAGCGGCGCGGCGGTTCCGGCGATGGACGCCGCCAGAAAGCTGACGATCGCCGGCAGACCGTTCGGTAACACCGTCGCGACGCGATCGCCCCGTTCGATGCCCAGCGCACGGAGCGCACTCGCCATCGCCATCACCTGACCGCGCAGGCTGTCATAGGTGATGCGAATTCCAGTCTCGGGCAGGATGACCGCGGTTCGATGTCCGGGTGTGTCAATGAGCGTGTTGGTGAAAAGTTCAGCAAGAGTATTGGGATCAGTCATGGATGAAATTTTGCGGAAAGGGCTCTGTTCGCGATGTTATCAGACTACACAACTTTGCCGATTACCGGCGACGAGGCCTGCCTGTCAGTCCGCTACCGTCGCGTGATCGTGGTCGTGTTCGTGTTCCAGCAGATGCTGCGCCGCTACCAGATTGGCCGCCCGCAACAGCGAATCGAAAGTGCCCGCGTCGGTCCACCAGCCCTCCAGCACGGAGAACGTCATGCTTCCTTCGCCGATATAGGCGTTATTCACGTCCGTGATTTCCAGTTCGGCGCGATGCGAGGGCCTCAGCTCCCGGCACTTGTCGAACACCGTGGCGTCGTAAAGATAAATCCCGGTGACCGCGTAATTGCTCTTGGGAATCTTGGGCTTCTCTTCGATCCCCACGATGCGTTGTCCCCGCAATTCGGCGACGCCGAACCGTTGCGCATCGGAAACCTCTTTCAGGAAAATGCCCGCGCCGGGTTTTTGTTGTTTGAATTCATCCACTGCCGCGCGAATATTTCCCTCGATCAGATTGTCGCCCAGGATCACGCACACCTGGTCGCCATCCGAGAAATGTTCCGCCAGCGCCAGCGCGTCCGCGATGCCGCCCTCGCCTTCCTGATAGGTGTAATTCAGATGCTTCAGCCCGAACTCTTTCCCGTTGCCCAGCAGCCTCAGGAAATCGCCGGAATTGCGCCCGCCCGTGACCAGGAGAATATCGGTGATGCCCGCGCCCACCAGCGTCTGGATGGGGTGGTACACCATCGGCTTGTCATAAATCGGCAGCAGATGTTTGTTGGTGATCTTAGTGAGCGGATAGAGCCGGCTGCCGGAGCCTCCCGCGAGAACAATGCCCTTCACGCGTGTAGTATAACGCAGTCGTGCGTTATAACCCACCTCGAATGCGCCCGCTGTCGTCATCTAACCCAGCAGTTAACCCACCATCACACTACTACGACGCTGCCATCACTCCACGCCGGGCGGCCCGTCGGCATCTGCGAAGGTGGGGCGGTCCCCCTGGACGTTTTTGTGTCAAGAGATCCGTGGCCGACGCCCTCGTCGGCCTTCGGTATCGCGTTCCCCACGAAAAAAAGCCCGTAGTGGGTATGACCAGACCCACTGCGGGCTCTGTTACAAAAGCGGGCTAACCGGACTGGTTGTGTTGGAGTCCAACGATGTCCGTCGCCTTTACACTTTGGAATGCAATCGCGGGGCCATTTAGGGATGTATTGAAAAGGGCTCGCGCCAGCCGCACACCGTTATTTAAGCCGCTGCAACTGCGATCCGGCGGGCTGCGTAAGAACGAACTTGTCCGGCGTCATGTCGACCGGGTTCGTATGCATCTCCACCACCTCCAGGGTCACTTCATAACCATCCAGCGGCCTCCGGATGGTGATGGTGGACGGAAAATACGCCTGCTCATACTGCTTCCAGTCCGCGTATTTGGTTTCCGACACGGTGCCCCCGTCCGGCGCGAAGGTTTTCTGCCGGAGAATATTGAGCGAATACCGATCGAAAAAGATGCTGCGAATCAGCCGGAGCTGGCCTTGTTCCTGGCGAACGATCAGAAGAATGTAGACCGCCTTGGTTTCGTCTGTGTCGTCCTCCAGCAGCGTCAGGTCTGAGTTCGCGTCCGGCGGCTCGATCAGCATCGAGGTCAGAAAAGCCGTCGGGCGCAGGTTTTCGAGCTTGTTGGTCGAACTGGGCGGCGCCTGGTTGTCGCCTTCAATGAAGCTGTTCTTGCTCGGAATCCAGACGTGAAACTCAGGCCCGACCGACGACATGTCGAAAATCGTCGCGCTGTGGACCACCGGATCAAGACCCAGAATCCGGATATTGTCCGGCCGGAGAAATAGAATCACGCCGCGGACCGTCGCGTAATCGGTAAGTTCGCCGCCATACAGCGCGCCGACCGACGGCGAAATATCCGCGCGCAGGCTGAAAGATTGAATCGGATCGTAGATCGCATGGACGCGCTGGATAAGTTCTGCCTTGGTCGCCTGCAGCAGGGGACGGTTGGCATGGGCGGCGGCGGGTCCTGGTACCACCCGCCGGCGGACGAAGCAGGCGCCGAGTGGAAGCAGCAGGAGGCACATCAGCAACCAGGAGGTGGGACGCAGCCACGGACGAGCGTTTCGCAATCTACTATTGTCGATGATCCAGCGATCTCTGCGCTAGGTCGGCAACTAATGTCAACGTCGTGCTTCTCTTCCTTGCAATGCACGACGAGGCGGCATCAGCGAATGACGGCAAGCTCGGGCATTTCGTTCCACGTGCGACCTTCGAGTTCGCGTCCGGTCTTCTTCTTCTGGACGCCGCCCCACTGCTTGAAGAAAAATGCGACGCCCGCACAGAGACATTGGTCACGGATGTCGGTTACCCAAGCCGCATCGACAGGGCGCGCCCCGGGCCCCGATTCACCGCCGACGATTGCCCAGTCGATTCCGCGCAGGTTTAGCTTTTGAAGAGGCCCAAGGAGCGGTTCAAGCGAGAGAAACTTGACGTGGGCCTTCGTCTTCCGTAAATCGTCAATCCGACCGACATAGACCTTGTTTTCGACGCTGACGCCCATCCAAATGTGCGGAGCCCACTTCAGTCGGGGACTAAGTTCAAGTAGCCGTTCAGACCGCTTCGTCAACACCTGATACTGGTGCCAATGCGCCTGCCGCATCACGGCGAAAACGTCCTCAATGTAGGAGGCCGACACATCAGAGTGAAACAGGTCGCTCATTGAATTGACGAAGATCCGCTTTGGCGTCTTCCACTTCAACGGCAGCTCCAGCATGTGAGGCTGAAGTGTGATCTCGAATCCATTCCGGTAATTCGCCTGGCCCATGAGCTTAAGCCGATTTGCCATTCGTTCGGCGTAGCAATGCTTGCAGCCGGGACTGATCTTCGTGCATCCGGTCACGGGGTTCCACGTAGCGTCTGTCCACTCAATGCTTGATTGTGCCATTATCGTTTTCCTGTCGACGGGAATGTCACCATGACATTGTCACCAAGTGAATCCTTCTTGCGTTTGGACTTAGGCGGACTGCACGTGATCGATTCCTTCTCCTCCAAGTTCTTCAAAGCATCCTTGTAGTTCTTCGCGATGAACCGACGCCCCACGTTGTGCTTCTCGTAGATGTTCTTCATCGAAAGGGACCGTCCTGCGAATTGCGCGAGCAGCATTTCCTCAAGTTCGTCCAAGGGACGGTTCAGCTCGAATAGAAGCGGAAACCGCTTGTCAGCGGGACTGTATTGGAAGGTCGGAACACCTTGTTCGTGCAAGGAACTCTCCTTGGCCATGATTTCCTTCATGATTCCGTAGCCAAGAGGGTGCTTGCTCACGAAGATCAGGTGATGGCTGGTGCGATTGCCGCTGTCATTCTTAAACCCGAACGGAAGGACGAATCGCCCTTGGTTTGCTCCGAGGGCGTCGCAAAGCTCCTCGACGATGCAACTCTCGCGGTCACCCGGTGAAAGCGTCTCCAATTTTTTTCGCAAGGCCTCGGCTCGAACCTCACCGAAAAGAGCAGCCATGTGCTCGCGAACAAACTCGTTGGCGAGCCCCATGTTAATGCGATTGTAATTGAAAAAGAAGATGCAGTCGCATCCCCAATCCTTCAGCACTGAGTTGACGAGTTGAAGCGAAAGCCCCTTGTAGCCCCATGGATCGACAAAGAAGAGCGTGGGCACGAGCTGTGTCGAATTAAACTCTTTCACCATCTCCGAGCCGACTTCTTCGCTCCTTATTTCAGGCTTGAACTTCAGCTTCTCGATGCCTGGAAGCGCGTCTATTGCTTTCTGAAGGGCTTGAGCGTTGTCCGAGTCCTTGTCGTTGAAAAGCGTCACGAGCTTTTGGCTCATGTCCGCGTCCTTGATGGCGTTCTCCAGAATCTTCAGCGGCGTCGACGCGGTTCCGTTCTTATACCGGCCCGGCCCCGCGAATAGATCGAGGTACGCGATCTTCTCAAGACGTGCTTTCTTGGCTTGGGCGACCATGACTTTGGCCCAGAAATCAAAGTACTTCGAGACGATCGCTGCCTTCACTGTGGATTGTTCGCTCGACTCATCGAAAAAGTGGTCCGTGGTCATGCGGATTTAAGAGCGGAAACAAAGTTCTGTCTTCTTGTTCCAGCGTATCAGCTTCGCCTTGATTGGTCAGCATAATTCATAGGCGTGGCCTATCGCGCGCTGACAAACGCGCCAGGTCGAAGACGTACGCGACCTGGCTAGGCGGGATAGATGTCACGGGTCGATTCGAGGATTGACCGGCGCCGAATGAAATTTTCGTCCTGCTCGACCGACCGGCGCGTCAGCAGATCCACCTTGCAGCCGAGCTTCTCTTCGAGTTCCCTGTGGAGTTCGAAAAAGTCCCACCCTGGATGCACGCCAGGTTGAAATGTAACCAACAGGTCGATGTCGCTGCCTGGACCCGGCTCGCCGCGCGCAAATGAGCCGAACAGTTCGAGCCGGGCCACGCCGTGACGCCGGCAAAACGGAGCGAGCTCAGACTTGAGCTGGTCCACCGTCGGCGGAAGCACTGCATTCGGCGCAATCATATTCGACTCTCTATCTATAACCATAGCGCAAGCCGCGGGGCTTTCCGGAAGAGTTGCCCGCTGGAGAGTTGCCAAATGATGAGGGCCGTTAGAGTGGTGGCCCCGTCCGGGGTCGAACCGGAACACCCTTGCGAGTACAGGAACCTAAATCCTGCGCGTCTGCCAATTCCGCCACGGGGCCATTCCTTGACACTCGTGTGGCGCGCGACCGTCCATGAGGCGCGACCGTCAGGGAGTGCGTCAGAACCAGGCTACTCGCATCATAACCCGACCACGAAGCCCGCGATGCAGCCCGAAACGGGGGATCATGCACGGGATGTTAGTGAACCCCTACAGGAGCGGCAGAACCTCCGGTGTCGCTAGTGCATGGGCGATTCTGAACCATTCGCAAGTGCCACTGATCCGGGCAGCGCAATGGATTTGATCATCGCATCCATATTGCTTGGAACAGCGCCTTCTCTTTAACGCGCCATCGATGAATTTTGCGACTAAGGCCGCATGTACGGTTTGTCGCGACATTGCTCCGTCGATGTGATAAACGTTGTCCCCAGAGAGCGATTTAAAAATCTCTCGAGCTTTTGCAAGGTTTCCGCGTTCCTCGAAGTGGTTTGGTTCCTCGCCGCGCGAGTGGGCTATCCGATGGACCCCAACTTCCGGATCAATGTCCAGGACAAACACAGCATCGGGGATTGGAAACCGAGCCTCCATGATTTCTTTCACTTCCTGAAAGTTCGCTCCCCTCGATCCCTGATAAGCGATACTTGAGTAGAAGTACCGATCTAGAATCACGATGCGGCCTTGCTCTAAGGCCGGAGATACAAGCGAAGCGACGTGCTCAGTCCTGTCCTTGAGAAACGCGTCTAGTTCATCTGCGAGCGAAAGCCTTCCGGTCGTGGCAGAGTCCTTGATCAACTTACCCCACGGGCCGTTCGTTGGCTCTTTGGATGTAATAGGGGGCTCCCCGCTGCTCGCCAGGGCGTCGCGCAACATCCGCACCTGCGTCGTTTTGCCGGCGCCGTCAATCCCCTCAACGGCGATCAGAATGGATGTAGGCGAAGCCGCCACTAGCAACCCTCCTCCAGAATACGGTATCCACGAGCGACCGAACATGCTTGGAACCGATGTTTTATCAACAGCGTTTCAACAGGGGCAGTCGGCATGTTGTAGAGCGGAAACTCGAACCTTCTGTGGAAAACACTCGGGAAATCTTGTGTTGAAAAAAATTAGTGACCAGCACCAAAACATTTTAGCACGCAAATGTTTGTCCCCTTTTCGACGCGCGGTCCAGAAGCTCTCTTGGGCCCGCCTCAACGCGCATACCCCGCGACGCATCGCACCAACCCCTGCTCCGGCGCGGCACCTTCGGCCGGGATCAGCCGCGGCTCCTTCCTCCCGCACACGCATGGCGACCGGTCAACCTCCCTGTGGGGCAGGGCCGTGCCCTGCCAATGATCCGGCTGCAAAGTGTCCGGCCGTAAGGCCTCGGATTCGATGTGCAGCCCATTGTGAGCCTCGCATTCCGCTGCGAGCAAGGCGCCATCCCCGGCGATAATCTGCTCGAACACCGGCACTCGAAATCGCATCCATAGCCTCTCGCGATCGGCTTCGGTAACCCGCGCGTCTTCCCACTTGCCGACCACGACAATCGCGTGACTCAGCGTGATCGCGGTTGCGGCGACCGCCTTCAACTGATCGAGCGTCCCGGCGATCGCCTGGGGCGCGAAGCTCGCGAGCTCTGCCAGCCATCCCTCGGAAAGAACCGCTTTGGAGAAAACCCGCACTCGCCCGTGCGACCGGTATCCGGGAATCAGCACCGCCGTCCGCGGCGCCGGCGGAATCGGGTAAACGAACGCCGCTTTACGTCGCGGCCACAACATTGGAGTTTGCACGTAGGAATCGTGGCGTCAACGCGCCAAAATTCTCACCAGATTTTCTCCAAAAATCGCGCGCGCGTCGCCATGGTTCACCCCCAGCTCGTACAGCGCGGTCGCCTGGTGCTCGAAAACCTGCGCGTGCCACCCACGCGGGAAGAATGACGAATCGGTCCCGAACAGGAGCCGGTGCGGCCCCACCACATCCAGCGCACGCCGGAACACCTGCCGCAAGTCCAGGTGGGATTCCTGATAGCGCATCCAGCTATTCGAGCTGGAAGTATCCAGATAAACGTTCGGGCACACATCCGCGATCATCAGGGCTTCGCGAAAATATCCCGCGCCGAAATGCGGCACGATCACCGGCACTCTCGGAAATTCGAGCGCGATGGCATGCAGGTCCACCGGATTCGAAAAGCGCATGTCGAATCGCGACTCGAGGCCAAGCTTCGCCCGCACGCCGACGCTCAAAACACCGCAATGGACAAACACGGCTCGCCGGTTCGCCGCCGCCCATTCGAACACGCGGCGCGCTTCCTCACATTGGATCGAATAACGATGCATCGCGGGAAACAGACAGGCCGCGTGAATCGCCTCCAACCGCTCCGGATGCCACGCGCGAACCGGATCCACCATAGCGTAGGCGAAGAATCGATCGGGGTTCGAGTGTTCCGCCGCGGTCACCGACGGTTCGTCACCGGAAATGCTCGCGATCAGGGCCGCCCGCGCGACACGGTGCCGGTCGAGTTCGTGCACCCAGGTGGACGCAAGCTCCTTGGGGTCCGCCGCAGGCATCGTCCAGTCGAGCTTGATACCGATCGCTTCCACACTCAGTCCGGGCGTTTGAGAAGCCAGCGCCGAAAAGAATCCATGCGAGAAAAAGTGAACGTGCGCGTCGGCGACACTCAACGCACCCCAGGGCGAGTCGCGTTCCATGAGGCTGATTCCCATCCCGCTCGTCCAACGCGCTCAGGGGATCTCGGTCGCCGCGTGGCCGCGCGACAACTGGGTGAGTCCGGAAGAAAGCGCGAGCTGCGTCAGCCCCGCGACATTATTGACGCCCAGCTTCTTCATCATCGCCTTTCGATAACTGCGCACGGTGTGCTCGCGCAGATCCAGCATCACCGCGATTTCCTTGCTGGTCTTCCCATCCGCCACCAGCCGCAGCACCTGTATCTCGCGCGGCGAAAGCGACTCCAGAGCCGACGGCGCCTGCCGCGACTCCAAATCGCCCTTCTGAATCCTGGTGAGCAGCCGATCGGAAACCTGCGGACTCAGATACGCTCCGCCCTGCGCCACCACGCGCAGGGCTTCCAGCAGATCGGCATCCGAGGCCTTTTTCAAGATGAACGCCCGCGCGCCGGACCGGATCGCGCTCACCACCGAATTCTCGTCGTCGTACATCGAGAGGATAACCACTTTGCATTCGGGATGATGGCGCAAAATCTCCGCGGTGGTTTCGACGCCGTTCAAACCCGGCAGCCCGATATCCATGAGCACCATGGCAGGATGCAGACGTTTGACGAACTGCACGGCATCGGTACCCGTCTCGGCCTCGCCCACCACTCGAAACTCCCCGTTCCGGCTGAGAATGGCCTTGATGCCGTCCCGCATGATCTTGTGATCCTCTACCAACAGGACATCGAATGGCATATCAGGTTCAGACAATTGTACAGCGTTTAGAAGGAATCGAACCCGGGAAGTTGGCGGGATCTCTCGGTCTCGAGACGCCGGGGGCGTGGTGCCGCGGACGCGGAAAACACCGGTCTTTTACCGCTAAATTGCCGATAAAATGCCGGTTTTCGATTCACCGGGGAATTCGCGACAAACCCGTCGCTAACACCCTTGTTTTCAGTAACCTGCCAGACCGGCCCGGAGATGCGAAATCCAGAAGTGATTTAAGCGGCTTCCCGCTCCAACATCGCGCTATTGACTTTCGCCACGCGGACCGCTCTTGCGATTCCGAAGTACCTCAGCACTTTCAGTGTGAGCCAGGACGGATCGAATTCATACCACGCCAGGCCGTGACGGGCCGAGGTGGGATGCGCGTGGTGATTGTTGTGCCAGCCTTCGCCGAAGGTGATCAGCGCCACCCACCAGTTATTGCGCGAGTCGTCGCGAGTATCGAAGCGGCGGTTGCCCCACAGGTGCGTCGCTGAATTCACCAGCCAAGTCGCGTGCAGTCCGAAAACCACGCGGAAACACAGCCCCCACATCACCATGGACCATCCGCCGCAGGCCAGCAGGATCGGCAACAGGACCAGCGAGGGGACCCAATGATAGTTGTTCAGCCAGACATAGAAGCGATGCCGCGCCAGATCCGGCGCGTACTTCGACATCACCCGCGTGTTGGCGTGCATGCTTTCGCCCAGCACCAGCCAGCCGATGTGCGACCACCACTTGCCGTCGCGGGGCGAATGCGGATCGCCATC
>Ga0182024_10000519_pt1 | contig 99433 bp, 83 predicted proteins | sample P32metaG_FD_120480 | JGI IMG/M metagenome (GOLD analysis project Ga0182024, IMG submission 120480) | Permafrost microbial communities from Stordalen Mire, Sweden - P3-2 metaG (Illumina Assembly) | ecosystem: Environmental > Terrestrial > Soil > Wetlands > Permafrost | place: Sweden: Stordalen... | reverse complement strand
GATGAAACGTTCGATCTCGATCTATCATTGACACTCCAAGCGAACCGGTCTAACAGCTGGTTAACGAAGCACGGAGGCACCAACGACTTGTGTCGAAGAGCTCTCTGCGGGTGAGTCGTCGGCGACTCGGAGGGAGCTGCCTTTCCACCGTAGGGAACGGGAAGTCGGACAGCAAACTGGCAACCGCGTTGGCGTTTGCAGTTTGACCAAAAACGCCCGAGCCGTTGAAGTGGAAGAATAGTTTTTCAGTACAGGCTGCCGCCCCGGCCGCATTAGCCGGCGGACGGCGGCGGAGGTTGCCCAATGCCTGTAGGGTACGGCGAATCTGGATTCCGAGCGCCGATCACCCGACGGTTTCCGAAACAAGCTCCTTGTCTTTTGCCAGATGGCCGCGCCGGTTTGGACCGACGCGCTCCCCTCCATGCTATAGGTCAGGAGAGACGTCCTGTGCTGCTGGACGCCGGAATTGGATTCTCCCGAAAATATGGGCCAAGTCACTGAAAATACCTGACCCTCATCAAAACTGAATTGGCTTCGTTTTGCACTGCTGATGCGGCGATTTTCATTAGCGGGGGTGGCCAGCTAGCGGCCATGGTTATTTCGTTTGGTGTACAAAATCCCCTTTGCTTTCATCGGATTGCTGCCACAATTGGGTTCGTTTTGGTTTGTTTTGGATTTTGAGAAGCTTAAGTTAACGCTTATGAGGGCACGGCCCCGCCCCACGTAGTACCCTGAAAAAGTCACCGCGATTTTTCCCCTACCATGTCCACTGCTGGCGAGAAGTTTCAACAACTGGTCGCAATCATGGCTCGTCTGCGCGGGCCGAATGGCTGCCCCTGGGACCGCGAACAGAACTTCGACACCATTAAGCCGTACACGCTGGAAGAGACCTACGAGGTTATCGACGCCATCGACCGGCGCGCTTGGGACGAAGTGGCGGATGAACTCGGAGACCTGATGCTGCAGGTGGTCTTCTATGCGCAGATGGCTGAGGAGCAGAAGCTCTTCGATATCGGCACCGCGCTCGATGCCGTCAACCAGAAACTGATTCGCCGGCACCCGCACGTTTTTGGCGATGAGACCGCGCAAACGGCCGGCGACGTGAAACGCATTTGGGGCGAAGTCAAAGCGGCCGAGAAGAAAGACAAGGGCAAAGACACCGGCCTTCTGGCTTCGGTGCCGCGCGCCATGCCGGCGCTGGTGGAGGCGCAGCAGATCGCTTCGCGGGCCGCAGGTGTGGGGTTCGACTGGGAGAATCCCGACCAGGTGATCGAGAAGCTTCACGAGGAACTGGCAGAGCTCGATGAGGCCCGGCGCAACGCGTCCCAGTCCGAACTGGAAAACGAAATCGGCGATCTCTTTTTCGTGCTGGTGAACCTGGCGCGCTTCGTGAAGGTGGATCCGGAGCAGGCGCTACGCCGCACCAATGCCAAATTCCGCCAGAGGTTCGGCTACATCGAGCGCAAGCTCGCGGAGCGCGGCAGGAAATTTGAGGAGTCCAATATCGCGGAAATGGAGGCGCTGTGGCAGGAAGCGAAAGGGTGATCGAGATTCGCCCGCTTTTCGCTCTTGCCGAATTCGCCGCTGCCGTGGAACTCCAGCGGCGCATCTGGGGCTTCGCCGATATCGATGCCCTGCCCGTGCGCTTTTTTGTGGTTGCCAGCCAGATCGGAGGGCGGATCTGGGGCGCTTACTGCGGCGGGGAAATGGTCGCGTTTTGTTTGGCCATTCCGGCTGTCCTGCCGGCGGGGCGAGCATACTGGCACAGCCACATGCTGGGCGTACTGCCCGAGTATCGCGATGCCGGCGTGGGACGGCGGCTGAAGCTGCGCCAGCGTCTGGACGCCTTGGAGCGCGGCTTCGATCTGATCGACTGGACCTTCGACCCGCTGGATATCAAGAACGCGTACTTCAACATCGAGCGCTTGGGAGCGATCATCAGGCGCTATGCAGAGAATGAATACGGAGCCGCCTCCGGGCCGCTGTTCGCCGGACTGCCCACCGATCGCTCCATCGCCGAATGGTGGATCGCCTCACCGCGGGTGGAAGCGGTCATTGCGGGCGAAAAGCGGGACCGCCATGTAGAAGAGCGGATCGCCGTGCCCGCGGACATCGAGCGGGTCCGCCGCGAGAATCTGGAGCAGGCCCGCGAGATCCAGCAGTGCAACGCCGAAAAGTTCCAACGCGCATTCGGGCAGGGCCTGGCAGTCACCGGCTTTGAGCGGACCGAAGCTGCGGGCGTATATCTTTTGGAGCGGTGGCCATGAAGATCGATCGCATCGTCCTGCGCCAGATTCGCATGCCCCTGGTGCATTTCTTCGAGACCAGCTTCGGGCGCACCACCGAGCGCGACATCATTCTGGTGGAGGCACAGTCCGAAGGCGTGTCCGGCTGGGGCGAAGTCACGGCCGGTGAGAATCCTTTCTACAACGAAGAGTGGACGGCATCCGCCTGGATGATTCTGCGCGATTACGTCGCGCCGCGTGTGTTGGGCGCGGAACTGGCCGGCCCCGAAGATGTGTACGCGCTCAGCGAGCACATTCGCGGCCACCTGATGGCGCGCGGCGGTTTGGAAGCAGCCGTTTGGGACCTGGCGGCCCGTCTCGAAGGCGTTCCGCTATGGGAAAAGATCGGCGGTGGAGCGCGGCGCGAGATCCCCTGCGGCGTTTCCATCGGCATCCAGGAGAGCGTGCCGCAATTGCTCTCGACCATCGAGCGCGAACTGGCCGCCGGCTATCAGCGCATCAAAATCAAGATCAAGCCCGGTTGGGACGTGGACGTGGTGCGGCAGGTTCGCGAACGGTTTCCCGCGATCAAGCTAATGGCCGACGCGAACTCGGCCTACACGCTGGCCGATGGCGATCACCTGCGCAAGCTGGACGATTTCTACCTGATGATGATCGAGCAGCCGCTCGGCCACGACGACATCATCGACCACGCCGAGCTGCAGGCCAAGCTGGCCACGCCCATCTGCCTGGACGAGTGCATCCGCACCGCGCGCAACGTAGAGCAGGCGGCTCGCTTGCGCGCTTGCGGCATTATCAATATCAAGCTGGGCCGCGTGGGCGGTTTCGCGGAAGCACGGCGCGTGCACGATCGAGCGCAGGCCGCGAGTATTCCGGTGTGGTGCGGCGGCATGCTGGAATCGGGCGTGGGGCGGGCGCACAACATCGCGCTCTCAACTTTGCCGAACTTCGTGCTGCCGGGCGACGTCTCGTCGAGCAAACGCTATTGGGAGCGCGACATCATCTATCCGCCGATCGAGACTACGCCGCAGGGCACTATCGCGATTCGCGACGAACCCGGATTTGGCTACACGCTCGACCGCGATTACATGCGCCATATCACCGTGCGTGAGGAGCTAATCGCTTGAGCGGATTCCGCGCGCTGCTCGGCCAAAATTCGAATTACCGCAACACCTGGATCGGCCAGGTAGTGAGCGAAGTGGGCGATCACTTCAACAATGTCGCGGTATTCAGCCTGGTGCTGGGCTCCACAAAATCCGGGCTGGTGGTGACCGGCGTCATGTTGTCGCGAGCCGTGCCGGCCATGCTGGCGGGGCCGATGGCGGGCGTGCTGCTTGACCGACTCGACCGCAAGCGCGTCATGATTGCCAGCGACCTGATCCGCGCCGTGGTGGCTCTCGGTTTTATCCTCACGGTCCATCGCACGGATACCTGGTTGGTCTATGTGCTCAGCGCGCTCCTAATGGTGGCGTCGCCTTTCTTTACCGCCGGGCGCTCGGCGATTCTTCCCGCCATCACTACCAAGGACGAGATACACACCGCCAACTCGCTCACCCAAACCACGCAGTGGATGACGCTGACGATCGGCACCATGTTGGGCGGCGTCAGCGTGGCGCGGTTCGGCTACGAAGGGGCGTTTGTGGGGAACGCCGTTTCCTTTCTAATCTCGGCGCTGTGCATTTCGCGGTTGTCGCTGCCGGGCCGCGGTTTTCGCGCGGAACGCACCGCCCTTACCGAGGCCGAAGTAGTGCGCCCCTGGCACGAATACGTGGAGGGCTTGCGATACATCCGCGACCATCCGCTCATTTTTGGAATCTCCATGGTGGGCGTCGGCTGGGCCACCGGCGGGGGCGCGGCCCAGATCCTCTTCAGCATCTTTGGTGAGCTGGTGTTCAACCGAGGTCCGGAAGGTATCGGATTCATTTGGTCCGCGGCCGGAATCGGCCTGCTGTGCGGCGGCGCGGTCGCGTATCAATTGGGCCGCCGCGTCGGCTTTGAGGCCTACAAACGCACCATCATTGTCTGTTACGTGATTCACGGCGGATCGTACATCGTTTTCAGCCAGATGCGAGATTTCGGTTGGGCGCTGATATTCATTGCCCTATCGCGCGCGGCGGTGGGTGTAAGCTCCGTCTTGAATATGTCGCAGTTGCTGCGCCACGTTTCGGATTCGTTCCGGGGACGCGTGTTCGCCACCAATGAATCGATGCAATGGTCGGTGATGATGATTTCCATGACGCTGGCCGGTGTGGCTTCGCAGAAGTGGGACCCGCGGACCATCGGCGCGATTGCCGGCGCGCTCAGCTCTTGCACAGCGATCTTCTGGGCCTGGGCGAACATCACTGGGCGGCTGCCGGAACCGGCGCGCGAAGGCGTCGAACCCGAGGAGGTCGAGGTCCATGGAGAACCCATCGCATAGCCTCGCCGGCAAAATCGTTTTGGTCACCGGCGCGGCCAAGCGCATCGGCCGCGGCATCGCGCTTCGGCTGGCGGCTGAGGGCGCACGCGTGGCCATTCACTACCACCGTTCCGAGGCCGAAGCGCGGCGCACGGCAGAGGAGTGCGGCGGGTCGGAACTGTTTCGCGCCAATCTGGAAAGCGTGCCAGAGATCGGGCGCATGTTCGCGGAAGTGGAGCAGCGTCTCGGGCGGCTGGATGGCCTGGTGAATAATGCGGCTCGTTTCACGCGCTCCGATCCACTCGAAATCACAGAGAAGGATTGGGACTTCATCCACTCGGTGAACTTGAAGGCCGTGTTTTTTTGCTGTCAAAACGGGGCGCGGCTGATGCGGAAATCAGGCGGCGGCCGCATCGTGAACATCAGCTCTCTCGGCGGACTGCGGCCCTGGGCCGAACATGCACACTACTGTTCGTCCAAAGCCGGAGCGATCATGCTGACTCGAGCCCTGGCGAAGGCGTTCGCACCCACAATCACAGTGAACTCGGTGGCGCCCGGCGTGATCCCTTTCGAAGATATCGATGAACGTGGAGAGCAGTTGATTGCAGCCACGCCCGCCGGTCGCGGTGGCACGCCGGCGGAAATCGCCGATGCGGTGGTGTATTTTCTCAAGGCGACGGAATTTGTGACGGGTCAGGTTCTGGCGGTGGATGGCGGCTTGAGCCAGCGGTAAGTGGAGCAGCGCCGTGCGCTGCCCTCTGGAGTTTCGACGTTTCGATTCGCTTAGGCGCCGCACCGGCGGCGGAGACCGCCGGCGTTACGTAGCGCTGGCGATCTTGTCGCCGGCACGGCAGGCTGGGCAGCGCCGTGTGCTGCTCTGGGCAGGGCATGGCCCCGCCCCACTTGGCGGTAGATTGGAAAGATGCGACGTCTGTTCTTGATGATTCTGTTTTGCGCGGTGCTCGCGCCGGCGCAGAGCATTCAGGATTTCTTCCGCCAGGCCTTCGAGGAACGCTTGCGCGATGAGCCCGAATTCGCCACCTCCATCGGCCGTCACGAGTTCGACGATCGGTGGAACGATTGGTCCAAAGCCGGCCGCGACCAGCGCCGTGCGCACATGGAGCAGCGCCGGCAGCGGCTGAATTCCTTCTCGCTGCCCGGCCTTTCCCCGCAGGATCGCTTGAGCGCCAGCTTGATGCAGTTCACTTTGCGAACCGACCTGGAGGCCTACGATCTGGAAGACGAACTGCTCCGCGTCAGTCAGCAGAACGGCCTGCACAATCGCGTCTATACCGTCTTCGACCGCATGCCCGCCCTCACGGTCAAGGATTACGAGAACATGCTGGCCCGTCTGCGCGCCATCCCGGCATACATCGACCAGAACATCGTTCTGCTCGACGACGCCGTGGCGCGCGGCATGACGCAGCCGCGCGTAGTGGTCGACCTGGTGAGCGCGCAACTGGCAGCGCAGATCGCGCAGGATCGGGATCACACGGCGCTCCTGGCGGCGTTTGGCCATTTTCCGGCTGGTATTCCGGAAGCGGAGCGGACCCGCTTGCGGACGGCGGGTGTGGCAACTTATGAACAGCAGTTTCTGCCGGCCTGGCGGAAGTATCGCGACTATATCACCGGCAAATACGCGAAGGCCGCGCGCCCAGCCGTGGCCATCAGCAGCATTCCGCAGGGGCGGCAAGACTACGCCATCTTGGTGCATCGCTACACCACCACCGACACCACCGCCGAGGAGATCCACAAGCTCGGCCTTTCCGAGATCGACCGGATCGAGCGTGAAATGCAGGGCGTGCTGAAGGAGGCAGGCTTCAGCGGCAGCATCGCCGATTATGAGCGCCACCTCGAAGCCTTACCCGAGCAGCACTTCCACAGCAAGGAGGAGATGCTGGCGTATTGTCGCAACGTCGCCAAGATCGTCGAACCCGAATTGCCGCGCCAGTTCAAGCACATCCCCGAATTGCTCTATGGCATCCGTCCCATTCCGGAAGACCGCGAGCAAGCCACCGCCACCAACGCCCAAGCGCCATCGCCCGATTACAGCGCGCCCGGCTGGATGAACCTGAACACGTATCAACCCGAAAAGCAGACCAAGTACAACAAGGAGTCGCTGGTGCTGCATGAAGCGGTGCCGGGCCATGTTTTCCAGATCACCTTGGCGCAGGCGCTGCCGGGCATGCCCGATTTCCGCCGCTTCTATTCCAACAGCGCTTATGTGGAAGGGTGGGGCCTCTACGCCGAATCGCTGGGCGCGCAAGTGGGGGTCTTAACCGACCCGGCCAGCCACTTCGGGCAGTTGGCCAGCGAGCGTTTTCGCGCCGTGCGACTGGTGGTGGATACGGGCCTGCACGCCATGGGCTGGAGCCGCGAACAAGCCATCGAATACTTCAAGGCAAAGGCGCCCGACCAGTCGCTGGCGGAAGTGGATCGATACATCGCCTGGCCCAGCCAGGCTCTGTCCTACAAGATGGGACAGCTCAAGATCCGCGAGCTGCGCACCGAGGCCGAACAAAAGCTCGGGCCCCGTTTCGATATCCGCGAATTCCACGACATGGTTTTGCGCGACGGCGTGCTGCCCCTGGAATTGCTGCAGCAGCAGGTGGAAGAAGCGTTGCGCACGGTTCGATAGAGTAGAAAAGTGCGCGGCACCGAACCGAAAAAGAAACGTCAGAAAATCGTGGAAACGCGCGCGCGGCCGGCTGCGGCAGGGTCCCCAGCGGCGCACACCTTCCTGCGCCGTCATGCTGCCCGCATCCTAGCCATTTGGGCATTGGCGCTCATCGCCTACTCGAATTCCTTTCAGAGCGGCCTAGTCTTCGACAACGCCGCCGTGATTGGCCAGGACATCCGCATACGAGAGGCGACGGCCAGCAATCTGCGCCTGATCCTGACCCAGGATTACTGGTTCGGCAGGACGGACGCAAAGCTCTACCGCCCCATTACTACCCTCTCGTTTCTCTTCAACTATGCCGTGCTTGGAAGCGGCCCGAATGCGACGACGTATCACTGGGTCAACTTCGCGCTGCATGCCATCAACATCGCGCTCGTCTATCTGCTCGGGCTGTGGCTGCTGGGGGAGGTCCCGCTGGCCTTCGCCGCTGCCGCTATTTGGGCGCTGCACCCGGTGCTCACCGAATCGGTCACCAACATCGTGGGACGCTCCGACTTGCTGGCTGCCTGCGGGATTCTGGCCGGCCTGCTGTGCCATATCCAGGCGGCGGCTGCTGCGGGAAGGCGCAGGACGGCATGGCTCGCGGCGCTGGCGCTGGCAGCGTCCGTGGCAATCTTCTCGAAGGAGAGCGGTGTAGTGCTCCTGGCGCCTATGGCGATTTACGATTTCCTTTTCCGGTCGGGGCCAGCCTGGCGCGCGCGAATCGCCGGTTACTTCGCGGCTGGATTGCCCATTGCGATCTTTCTCGCCATACGCGCGCGTGTGCTCGCCAGCATTGTCGCCGATCCGATCGCATTCACCGACAATCCGTTGGTGGCCGCGGATTTCTGGACTGCCCGTCTGACTGCCATCAAGGTGCTCGCCGAGTATATCGGCCTGTTGGCGTGGCCGCTTCGCCTGTCTGCCGACTACTCCTATAACCAGGTTCCGCTCAGCGGATGGGGCGACTGGAAGGTGCTGGTGTCGCTGGCAGTATGTATCGGCGCCGCGATCGTGGCGGTGGTGTGCTGGCGCCGCGCGAAGCCGGTTTGCTTCTTCATCGCCCTCTTTTTCGCGGCGCTCGCGCCGACCGCGAATCTGCTGTTCCCAATCGGAACGATCATGGCCGAGCGGTTTCTCTACCTGCCGGCGATCGCGGCGGCCGGTTGCGCGGTTCTGGCATGGCGTTGGGCCGGCCGGCGATGGACACGCGTCGAGTCCATGGGGCGCGTCCTGCTGGTGCTGATATGTGCGGCCCTGGCGATTCGCACCTGGGCTCGCAACTCCGATTGGATCGACAACGCGAGCCTCTGGTCCAACACGGTAGAGACCGCTCCTAATAGCTACAAGGCCCACTACAATCTGTCATTTTTCACTAACGACGCGCGCCAGAATTCTGAGGCAGCCATGCGGGAAGCCGATCGCTCCCTCGCTATCCTCAACCAACTCCCCGACGAGCGTAATGTCGCAGGCCCCTATGCCAATGCCGCGTATCGGATTCAGCTAGAAGGCGACGCGCAGACGGCTCCCGACCAGAAAGCGGCCTGGTATCAGAAAGCGCTCGACGTGCTCGAGCGCGGGCGGCGCATCGACCAGGCGCGGTCGCGGCTGTTGGGGCGGGCCTTCGGCACCAGTGGACTATATCTCGAATTTGGACGCATCTACGAGCGGATGTCGCGGCCGCGCGAGGCCCTGGAGATGCTGGAATATGGCCGCCGCGTGGCGCAGTCCGACGAGATTTGCGCGGAACTCGCAAACCTGTATCAGAGAAATGGCGAACTCGAGCGCGCGGCCGTCACTTACATGGAGGCGCTGGCGCTGAACCCCGACCGGACCGCCATCGCCTCACAACTGGTGGAATTGTACCGGCGGATGGATCCGCGGGGATGCTCGGTGGTGAATGGAGCCCCGAACCTGGATTGTCCAGCGGTGCGCCAGCACGTGTGCGCCGCAGCCGGCAACGTCGTCCAGATGTATCGCGACGCGCATGCCGAACTGAAGGCCGACAACGTGCAGTCGCAGGCCACACGCAACTTTGGCTGTCCCGCGGAGTTGTTCCGGCCGGTAGGGCGGACCCCCGGTCCGCACGGGTCCCCCGGACCCGTTCCTTCGCCTGGAAGATGAGCCTGGCGCCCAAGCCGCCGCGGAAAAACCGGACACCGGCAGGAATGCCGGTGCCACGTCACTTGATGTCGTAGATGTACAGGCTGTGCCCCACGATGGCAGTGGGCGGGGTGCGGCGCAGCCAGGCGCCGGCGCCATCGCCATATTTCTCGCTCAAGGGGGGAATGCGCGCCACCAAGTGCGCGCTCACTGCGTACAGCCCGGGCGTGGGGGCCTGGAGGAGCTGCTGGTTGTCGATGCTCTCATATGCCATCCCGTACGCTTGCGGTGGGAACGATCCGAAATAGGCCAGGCGCATGGGGCGCCCTTTGGCGTGCTCGTTCCACCAGGTCCTCAGTTGCTTCAGTCCCTCACCCCAATCCACGTTGCTATCGTCCAGCCACAGCGGGCCGCACCTTGACCCTCCATCCAGCCCAATCTTCCCCGGGTCCTTGATGAGGCACGCCGCCTCGTTGAAATAAGAAAGGTGATCGGGGTAGATTCCCAACGCGGCCACCGCCAGCCACACACAGAGCGTTCCGGCGGCCGCGCGCTTCCAGAGAGTCCCGCTGCCAATCAGTTCCGCCAGTCCCAAGCCTCCGATAAGATACGTGAACGCCAGCACCGGGATGATGTAGCGAATCCCAAGTGGATCCGCCAGCAGCGAGTGGGCCGCGAACAACACCGCTGGCGGCGCCAGCAGGAACAGCTTGTCGAGCAGGGAGTACTTCCTGCTCCGGATCACCGCTACCAGCCCCACCACCACCAGCGCGATGATCGCCAAAGGTTCTTTTACCAGCCAGACCACCGCAAAGTAGCTCAAGAATTTCTTGTCCAGCATGCCGGCCATGTAGGCGTCGTAGTCGGGAACGTGATCCGCATTGACCATCCCCAGGCCTTTTAGATACAGCAGGGGTTCGCTGGGGAAGAAATAGAGAAGCTGGATCACCATGAACGCCACCACGCCCATCGCCAGAAAGACGCCGACGCCGCGGGTTAGCTTCGTTGCCAGCGCCGCCTCGGAGTGCGTTACCGCCGCGCCACGCGCGCCATGGCAGACCTTAAACTTTCGCCCGCTGCCGCACGGGCAGGGCTCGTTCGGGCCCGCTTTGATGATGGAAGCGGGAGTGAACTCGTACAGGTTAAGGAACGTCCGCGGCGGCCTGGGCATTCCGGCGGGAGGCCTCCAGGCGGCTACGAGAATCAGCAACCCCGCCACCGGCAGAAGCAGGACCGCCGAGAACTTGGTGGCCAGCACCGCTCCCAGCGCCAATCCGCATAGCGCCAGCCGCTGCAGGCTGGGATACCGCAGATAGCTCCATAGGGCAAAGAAAAACAGCACCGTAAAACTGGCGAAGCCGACGTCGAGCGTGGTCAGGTACGAGTGCGCTACTACATTCGGGTCGAGCGCCCACAGGAACACCGCTCCCAATGCCGCCGCCGCGCCCATCATCTGCCGGCCCCACACATACAGGACGATCCCCATCATAGCCGCCACCAGGATCATGGGCAGCCTGGCCCAGAACATCACCTTGTCCGGGCCGCTGCCGGCGATGATGTCGCTGCCCACCGCCCACTGGTTTTGCGACGCGCCGTTTAGCAACTGCTGCGCCTGCGGTGTGTTCGGCCAGCGGGCGCCGGAGGCCAGCGTGGAAAGGCCGATCAGCTCCTTCAGCAGCGGAGGATGCTGCGGGTTGACCGTAAACTTACCGGTGAGCACATAGGAGAGTCCCGCCGCGATATCGCCGGTCTCGTCCCAAGCGGGACTCTTGACGCGGCTGGATAGAAAGCACTGAAGCAGGAAGACAACGACAAGGACACCGGATGCAAGCGAAAAAAGCCGGGGTCGGCGTGCGTCTTGAAGCATCAAAGCGACATCCTAGGGTGCTGTCCCGCTTAATAGTTTACAAAGACCGCTCCCTGCGGTCGCGGCTCGGTATCGAGTCGTTACGAGCGCGTGACCGCGTTACTATCCTGTGACCGCTGTAAGGCGGTTTGGGAGCGCGATGCGCCGCCCAGCACCGGCGACAAGATCGCCAGCGTTACGTAACGCCGGCGGTCTTCGCCGCCGGTGGCCTTACTGAGCCGCGACCAAAGGGAGCGGTGGTCGAGTAGCACGTGCTGGCAAGGCCTCCCGCTATACTACGGGTTGGGGAACCATGCGGCTCATTTCCTTGGCGTTGGCGCTCAGTTCGTTAGCGGCTGCCGCTGCCTCGGAGTACCGCGCGCGGCGTGAAGCGCTGACTAACGCGCTTCCCCAGGCAGTCCTCGTCTTCTTCGGCGGCACCCAAACCAAAGAGGATCTCGCGCGTTTTTACCAGGAACCGAATTTCTACTATCTAACCGGCTGGAACGAGGCCGGCGCCGCGCTGTTGATCGACCCGCAGCGCGAGGTCCTGTTCCTGCCGCATCGCAACCGGGAGTTCGAGAAGTTTCGAGGCCCGCAAGCCTCGCCGGACGATGCGGACATTGCCGAGGTGAGCGGCTTCGACACGGTATTTCCGATCGAGCGTTTCGAAAGCGAGCTGCGCGCTTCGCTGGAACGGTGGCCGGAACTCTACACCGCGGGAGACAATGCCCGATCGCGGCTTCGAATGTTGGCGCCGCTCGGCGATGTCGAGGACGCCCAGCGCACCCTGGCGCGGTTGCGCATGAAGAAATCGCCCGCCGAAATCGCACTTCTAGAGCGTGCCGCCGATGCCACCATCGCCGCACACCGCGCGGCCTGGAAGCAGGCTGCTCCTGGAAAATACGAGTACCAGATCGCGGCAGTGGCTCAGTCGGTCTATCTGGGCCGTGGCTGCGAACGCGACGCCTACCCACCCATCGCCGGTTCCGGCGCGAACGCTCTCTATCTGCATTACGAACGCAACGACCGCCGCATGAACATGGGCGATTTGCTTTTGATGGACGCGGGCGCGGAGTGCGCCGGCTACACGGCCGACGTCACCCGCACCATCCCGGTGAGTGGCAAATTCAGCGCCCGCCAGCGCGAGCTCTATGAGATCGTGCTGGGCGCGCAGAAGGCCGCCATCGCCGCCGTCAAGCCCGGCATGACCATCGCCAGCACCACGCCGCACAGCCTTTACCAGGTGGCTAGGGATTACCTCAACTCGCACGGAAAGGATCTGCACGGCGAACCGCTGGGACAATATTTCATCCACGGCATCAGCCACCACATCGGCCTGGAAGTGCACGACGCCTCCGATACCACCGCGCCGCTCGAAGCCGGCATGGTAATCAGCGTGGAACCGGGCATCTATATTCCCGAAGAGAACATTGGCATCCGCATCGAGGACGTGGTGCTGGTGACCGATGCCGGCGCGAAGGTGTTGACCGCGGCACTTCCGCGCGAGGCCGCGGAGATCGAAAGGGCTCTCGCCAAATGAAGTTCCGGCCGCTACAGGCGCGCGGGCTCGTATACGTCGCTCTGCTGGCGGCCGTTTTTCTCGTCGCCCTCTGGGTCAGTGCGCAATTCGGCAGGCAGGTGGATAACTACTCGTACGATGAGATGTTCCGCCTGTATGATCCCAAGCCATGGACGCCGCAATCGATCATCCTGGCGATTGACGAAGCTACGCTGGCCGCCACCGATGGCGGCATGATGAACATCCGCCCCAAGCTGGCGCGCGCGCTACGGCTGATCGACGCGGTCAAACCCAAGGCGGTGGCGGTAGACTTGATCCTCACCGACCGGCGCGACGCAGCCGCCGATCGGGAACTTGCCGATGCGTTTAGCCAGACGCCCAACCTGGTGCTTTCGTCTTTGCTCATGGAAGATCCGGCGCGCTCGGAAGATGCGCGATGGGAGAATCCGCGGCCCGAATTTTCGCGCTGGGCGGCCGCGCAAGGCCACGTCTACGCGCTGCCCGACCCGCGCGATTCAGTTACCCGCGCCATTCCGCTCGATGCGCATGCGGGCCACGAGCGGCGCTGGGCCATCGCTCTGGAGGCGTTTCGTCTGAGCCGCGGCGCGGGTATCCCGCTCGAATCGCCCGCGGATCTGCAAGTGGGCAGCGCCGTGATTCCTTTTCAGCAGACGGGCGATGTGCGGCGCATGCGTGTACGCTATCTGCCGCCGACCATGGCCATTCCGCGCATCTCTCTGCAGCAGTTGCTGGACCATCCCCAGCGCGCCACGGAATTCGGGGACAAGGTGGTGTTTGTCGGTGTAACCGCGGCCAGCGAAGTCCGCGACAAGCTCTTCACGCCCTATGCCGGAAGCGAGAATACCGCCGGAATCGAGATCCATGCCGCCGCTTTCGAAACCCTGGCGCAGAGTCTGTTCCTCACCGACGCCCCCGAAAGCTGGGTATTCCTGTTCAGCCTGCTGCTGGTGACGCTGGCGGGGTTGGCCTTCGCGTATTTGCCGGGTTGGAAGGCATATGTGGCCGGCGTCGCAGTCCTGGTGACTGCGTATGTGACGCCCTACATTTTTTTCACGCACCTGCGCGTCTTCTCATTCGCCACACCGGCCACCGCCGCCACGCTGGCGGTAGCCACGGCCGCTGCCTGGCAGACCCTCGTGGTTCGCCGCAACCTGATCCGCTCCGAAGCCGAGCGCGGGCGCTATCAGCAAGCTATGCACTTCGTCACCCACGAAATGCGCACCCCCCTTTCCGCCATTCAAGGCTCCAGCGAACTCATGTCGCGCTTCGCTCTCACCGAAGAGAAACGCAAGCAGGTCGCCGATGTCATCAACTCGGAGTCGAAACGCCTGGCCCGCATGATCGAAGTGTTCTTAAACGTGGAGCGCCTTTCGGCCGGACAAATCGAGTTGAAGCACGAGGATATTCCGATCCGCCAACTGGTTGAGATCTGCCTGGAGCGCACCCGGCCGCTCGCCGAACGCAAGCACATCGGGCTTACACTTAATCCCATCGGCGACGATCTCCGCGTCACGGGCGACCGCGAGTTAATGGAGTACGCTTGCTACAATTTACTTACGAACGCCGTAAAATACTCGCCTCAGCGGACGGAAGTAACCATCTCCGGCTGGAAAGATGACGATCATATTCACATAGCCGTGAAGGATCAGGGCATCGGCATGGACCAGAAGGAAGTCAAGAAAATATTCCAAAAGTTTTACCGCACTAAGAGCGCCGAGCAATCGGGTGAAGTGGGCACCGGAATCGGGCTTTCCATCGTTCAGCAGATTGTCGAGCAACACGGTGGAACGATCGAAGTGTCGAGCCGGCCCGGCGCAGGATCCTGCTTCACCCTGGTGGTACCGAACGGCGCGCAATCACTCTGATGCAGAAACTACTCTTGGTTGAGGATGACCCCTCATTGCAATTCACCATCCAGACGGCTCTGGAAGAGAAGGGGTACGCCGTGGAGGCGGTGTCCACCACGGGCGAAGCCATCGAGCGCCTGGCCGATCAGTCCTACCCCATCGTCATTTCGGATATCTATATCGACGAGCGCACTGGACTCGACGTGCTGGACGCGGCCAAGCGCAAGGACCCGCTGTGCTCCGTAATCCTCATGACCGGGCGCGGCTCGGTGGAGACGGTGATGGCGGCCACCCGCGGCGGCGCCTTCGACTACATCGCCAAGCCTTTCGAGCTCGACGTGATGCTACACGCTGTAGAGCGCGCCGAAGCCGCACGCAGCGGTGAGTTGGGTGAAGTCGAAGACGAAGAGCTTCTGGAAACCGAGATGATCGGCAGCTCGCCGCCCATGGTGGCGATTTATAACACCGTGGCCAAGGTTGCCGACACCGACGCCACCGTGATCATCGAGGGCGAAACGGGCACCGGCAAGGAACTGGTAGCGCGCATGATTCACCGCTTCAGCCGCCGAGCCAGCCAGCCGTTCGTGCCGGTAGACTGCGCGTCGATCGCGCCTTCACTGTTGGAAAGCGAGTTGTTCGGCGCCATGCGCGGCGCCTTCACTGGCGCCGACCGCGACCGCATGGGCGTGTTCGAAGCGGCCAATCGCGGCACCGTGTTCCTGGATGAGATTGGCGATATCGAGCTCAATTTTCAATTGAAGCTGCTGCGGTTTTTGCAGGAGCGGGAGGTTCGGCCCGTGGGCGCTTCGCGTTCCCGCCAGGTGGATGTGCGCGTCGTCGCTGCCACCAACCGCGACCTGCAGCGCATGGTGGATGACGGCAAGTTCCGTGAAGATCTGTGGTTCCGGCTCAACGTGGTGCGCGTCGTCATGCCGCCTCTGTGCGAACGGCGCTCCGACATCCAGTTGCTGGTGCAATTCTTTCTCAACAAGTACAACACTCGATACAACCGCAGCGTCAAGCTGATCGATTCGGGGTTGCGTGCCCTGCAGAACTACACCTGGCCCGGCAATGTCCGCCAGTTACAGCACGTGATTGAGCGGCTCACCATTCTGGCCGACCGCGTGGATCACGAAGGTGTCCAGGATGCGCTCACGGCCATGGAATCGCGGGACAAGCCCGTCGAGACCCTGGCCGACGCTGAAGAGGATCAGATCCGCCGCGTGTTGAGCGCCACAGGCGGAAACAAAAGCAAGGCGGCCCAGATTCTCGGCATCGAGCGCAAAACCCTCTACCGCAAGCTGGAGAGAATGAAGCTGTAGCACAGGCATCCCTGCCTGGCATCCCTGCCTGGCATCCCTGCCTGGCATCCCTGCCTGTGTCAGGTTTTAGCTAGTGCAGCTTATTGCGCAATCGCCCCAGGACACGGACAGGTGCAGGCGGCTAAGATACAGTTGAGCCTCGCTCAGAAATCCGATGCCGAATAACAGACAACACTTTGTCGCCATCGTCGGCGGCGCCATTGCCGGTTCCGTGGCTGCCGAAACGCTGGCGGACCATGGGATCCGAGTCGCCGTCATCGAACAGAACAAGCGGCCTTACGGAAAGGTAGAGGACGGTTTACCGCGCTGGCACGCGGAGCAACGCAAGCAGGAGTACGCGCGTATCGACGCCCGCCTGAAAAAGCCTGGTGTCACCTTCGTTCCTTCCACCAAGCTCGGCCGCGACCTGGACTTTCAGTGCTGCTGTAACGAATGGGGATTTTCCGCCGTGATCCTGGCCAATGGCGCATGGCGCGACCGCGAGCTGGCGATACCGGGGGCGGAACAGTTTGTGGACAAGGGCCTGGTATATCAAAACCCGTTCATTTACTGGTACAACCACAAGAACGAAAAAGACTACAGCGGACCGCGCTACGCTACCCCGGACGAGACACTGGTCTTAGGCGGCGGGTTGGCATCGATCGACGTGGTGAAGGTGCTGCAACTGGAGAATTACGAGCGTGCGATCCGGGCTCGCGGCCTCGAAACCGACCTGCACGAGCTCGAAAGGAAAGGCATACCAGCCGTCTGCAAGAGGCTTGGCATACAGCCGGAGGATCTGGGCATTAAGGGATGCCTGTTGATCTATCGCCGACGTGAGCAGGATATGCCGCTGACGCAGCCTCCGGAAAATGCCACGCCCGAACAGATCGCCAAAACCGAGTCGGTCCGCCAGAAAATGCTGCGTCTGGCGCGGGAGAAGTATCTATTTCGATTCCAGGAGCGCCGCATGCCTGTCGGGCTGGTGGTGGAGGATGGACAACTGCGAGGCTTGAAACTCGCGGAAACCAGAGTGGAAGGTCGAAGAGCGGAACCCATACCGGGGTCGGAGCACGAACTGCGAGCGCCCCTGGTGATTTCCTCCATCGGGTCCGTTCCAGAGGCCATTCCGGGCGTTGTGATGAAGGGGGAATACTACGCCTTTACCGATGAGGCTATGGCGCAGTACTCCGGCTCCGACCATGTTTTCGGCGTGGGGAACGTAGTAACCGGTCAGGGCAATATCCGCGCCTCGCTGTTGCACAGCCAGGAGGTTACCGCGCGGCTCATCAAGGCCGTGGAGGAGCGCGTGGAGGCTTTGCCGGCCCTTTCGGAGAGCCAAGTCGCGGCGCTCGAACAACGCATTCGCGCTCAGCAAGAGCGCGTCGGCTATACCGGCGATTACGACTCGTGGATTGCCAAAGTGACACCGCCCGATCTGGAATAGTTCGATCGGCAAAACCCGCGGTTGCGGTTACCAGCGGGCCATAACCCACCTTAAGAAAACCTCAGGCAGGTCGATAAGCAGAGATGAAGACCTAAGGTCATCGAGGTGAATTGTGTGTCGGGAAGTTAACAATATCGACCGGGCTGGCCTGGTTGCCGCGGTGGAGCAGGCCGCAGACGGCATTCTGATTACCGACACGAACGGAAACATTCAATATGTCAATCCCGCGTTCAGCGCGATGACGGGATACAGCAGCGAGGAAGCCATAGGGCAGAACCCGCGCATCCTGAAGTCCGGACGGCAGCCGGAAGCGATATATCGAGAGCTTTGGAGCACCATCCGTGCGGGGCGGGTATGGCACGGCGAACTGATCAACCGGCGCAAAGATGGCTCCTTTTATACCGACGAGATGCGCGTTACACCCGTGTGCGACTTGCATGGCGAAGTGGTCAGCTACATCGCGATCAAACACGACGTGACGGAGCAGCGGGCGGCCGAGCAAGCGCAACGGTTCCTCGCCACGATTGTGGAGAGTTCCGAGGACGTCATTGCCGCCTACACACCCGCAGGGATCATCCTCACATGGAATCGCGGCGCGGAAGCTGTGTCTGGTTACTCCGCCGGAGAGGTGATCGGGAAGCACGTGTCGATGCTGGCGCCACCCGAACGTCAGCACGAACTGGCGGATCTTACCGAGCAGGTGTTGCAGGGCCATGCCGTCTTGCAATTCGAGGGAATGTGCCTGCGCAAGGACGGACGAAGGATTCACACATCCATTACGGCGTGCCCCATTAGAAACTCCGCCGGTGAAGTGGTAGCCATTTCCGCTGTCCTCCGCGACATGTCGGAGCGCCAAGAGGCTGAGCAGGCCCGAGCTTTGCTGGCTTCGATCGTAGAGTCTTCGGCCGACGCGATCATGAGTGCAACGCCGGACGGGACCATCGTCAGTTGGAACCAGGGCGCCGAAGCGCTGTTGGGATACACAAGCGAGGAAATCGTCGGGAAGAATTGTGCGGCTCTAGCTTTGCCGGAACAAGTGAACGACATGCGCCGCAACCGAGAGATCATCGGGAATGGGTGCAAAGTCAGTCCGCTCGACGCGGTTTTGGTGGGAAAGGATGGCCGCCCGATCGACGTCTTGCTTTCTCTTTCTCCAATCCGAAATGCCGCCGGCAATGTAGTGGGTACCTCCGTCATCGCCCACGACATCGGCAAGCGCGTGCGGGCCGAGCGGAAACTTCGGGAAAGCGAGGAGCTATTCCATGAGGTCTTTGAGTACGCGCCCTTCGGCATGTGCGTGAGCGGGCTGGATGGGCGCTTCAAGCAGGTGAATGCGGCGCTTTGTCGGATGCTGGGATATTCCGAAGACGAACTGATGAACACCCCCTGGACGCAACTGATCCACCCCGACGATGTGGACTCTTCCCTGCGGAGGTTCGAGGAGTTGCGGCGGGAACCGCCCAAGTGCCTGGAGGCGGAAAAACGCTACATTCACCGCAACGGAAATGTGGTGTGGGCGCGTATGCGGATGTCTTCGGTACGAGACTCCGCCGGCAACCCCCTATATGACGTAGTCCACGTGGAAGACATCACGGAGCGCAAGCGGGCGGAGGAAACGCTGCGCGAGAGTGAGGAACGTTTCCGCACCATGGCCGACGGTTGCCCGTCGATGATGTGGGTGACCGACGAAGTGGGGCAAAATCAGTTCATCAATCAGGCCTACCGGGAATTCAGCGGCGCCACCCTCGAACAGGTGGCAGGAGGCAAGTGGCGGTCGCTGATTCACCCGGACGATGCCCCCGAGTTTGTCTGCGCCTTCCAGCGCGCGGTTCGGGAACATACACCTTTCCGGGCCGAAATGCGCGTCCGGCGTGCGGATGGCGTCTGGCGGTGGTTCGGCACAAACGCGACGCCGCGCTTCTCGCCGAGTGGCGTATTCCTTGGGCACATCGGCCTCAGTGCGGACATCACCGAGCGCAGGCATGCCGAGCAAACGCGCCAATTTCAACTGTCTCTGATTCGCGCCATACATGAGGTATCGCTCGACGGAATTCTCGTCGTGAATGACGAGAAACTGATCGCGTCTTACAACCAACGGTTCAAGGAGGTCTGGCAGTTTCCCCAGCTTAATATTCCCGATAATGTGCCCGATTCCTTCGTCGGCGATCAACCCCCGCTGGTCTTGTCGGCGGTCCTTGCGCGCGTGAAAGATCCCGCTGGTTTCATGAAACGGGTTCGAGAACTTGACGACGATCCAAGTGCCAACGACCATCGCGAGATTGAGTTGAGGGACGGACGGACACTCGAACGCTATTCCACCGGCCTGCGGAGTGAAAGTGGACAGTCCCTGGGGTGGGTCTGGTTCTTTCGAGACATCACCGATCGCAAACAAGCCGAGCAGGCGTTGCAGAGCAGCGAAGAAAAGTTTCGCCAGTTGGCGGAAAACATTCGTGAAGTTTTTTGGATGATGGACCCGGCAGCCAACAAGATGCTCTATGTCAGCCCTGCTTATGAACAGGTTTGGGGCGTGACTTGCGACAGTGTCTACCAGAACCCGATGTCTTGGGTGGACGCGATCCACCCGGATGACCTGGAACAGGCTTGTTACTTGCTTGCGAAACAAATGGAAGGCGAACCTGTCGAGTCGGAATACCGCATACGAATACCGGACGGCCAAGAGAAATGGATCCGCGACCGGGCTTTTCCCATTCGAGACCAAGCCGGAGAACTGATTCGAGTCGTCGGAATTGCGGAAGATATTACCCAGCGGAAACGCCACGAGCGCGAGCTGATTCAAGCCCGGGAGGGCGCCGATGCCGCCAATCTGGCCAAGAGCCGCTTTCTGGCCAATATGAGCCACGAAATCCGCACGCCCATGAACGGCGTGATTGGCATGGTCCAACTACTGTTAACAACGGATCTCACTCCGGAGCAACGGCGGTACATCGAGATTGCTCAGACCAGCGGGCGGGCTCTGCTGACCCTCATCGATGGCATCCTGGATCTTTCCAAGATCGAGGCCAAGAAGATGGAGCTCGAGAACCAGAGCTTCGACATCCGCCACACCATCGAGTACGTGGTTCAGATCTTGCGGGTTCAATCGAGTGCCAAGGGACTAGACTTCCATGCGCGCGTGGCGCCGGAAATTCCGCCGCTCCTCAACGGTGATGCGTACCGCCTGCGCCAGGTGTTGACCAATCTCTGCGCCAACGCCATCAAGTTCACCGAGCGGGGCGAAGTAAGACTGGAAGCGGCACTGGAGAGCCAGGGGGACGGCCGGGTGACCATTCGTTTGGCCGTCACCGACACGGGAATCGGGATACGGCAGGACCACGTGGCCCGGATATTCGCACCCTTCACGCAGGCAGACGACTCCACCACCCGCAAGTACGGCGGCACCGGGCTGGGGCTGGCCATCTGCAAGCAGCTGGTCGAAATGATGGGAGGAACCATCGGCGTCGATAGCCGGGAAGGCCGGGGATCGACTTTCTGGTTCACGGTGGTTTTTGAGGTTGCGCCCTCCGGCCAGCCGCTGCCGGCAAGTGAGCGGCCCGATGAGCGCTTCGGTACGCCGCGCGCGGCAACTCGTATGGGTCGGGAGGCGCGCATCCTGGTGGCAGAGGACAATGCCACCAACCGGGAGGTCGCTCTGGCCCAGGTTCGGAAATTGGGATATCAAGCCGACGCAGTCGCCAATGGCGTCGAAGCCCTCGAAGCCATCGAGCGCCAACGCTACGACCTGGTATTGATGGACTGCGAGATGCCCGTGATGGACGGCCTTGAAGCGACCCGCCGAATCCGGCAGTCGATTCATCCGGGCATCCCGATTATTGCCCTTACGGCCGATGCGATGCCGTCAGACCGGGATCGATGTCTGGCCGAGGGAATGAACGATTATCTTGCAAAACCGGTGGACATGGGGCTGCTGGAGGACGTGCTTGCCAAATGGCTGCCCGCATCCGGTACCGCGGAACAGGCGAGAGGCGTTTTCGATGCGGAGGCTCTACTGCGGCGGCTGATGGGAGACCGGCAGCTCACCGGCGCCCTCCTCAGAGGGTTCCTTCAAGATGTGCCCTCCCAGCTGAGTAACTTGCGCCAGCGGCTGGATGCGGCGGATGCCCCCGGCGCGCGGTCGCAGGCACATGCGCTCAGGGGAGCGGCGGCTACGGTTGCGGCAGAAGGCCTGCATGCGGTCGCACTGGCGATGGAACGGGCGGGGACCGCCGGACAGTTGGATTGCTGCAGCGGGCTGCTGCCCCACGCGGTTGAGGAATTCGAGCGGTTCAAGAGCACTTTGGAGCAGGGTGGATGGGTTTAGGCCCAAATGACAACGTGGAAGGGAAGAGGACGAGTGATGATCAATCTTGACGACGAGCTGCTTCAGGAGTATCTGGTCGAGAGCAGCGAGCACCTGGCTGCCATGGAGACCGACCTTCTGGCCATGGAAAAGGGCGGAGCGCAGGTCGATGAGGAACTGGTAAATCGTGCCGTTCGGGCTGCCCACTCGATCAGGGGAGGAGCGATCTTTTTTGAACTGGTCAAGGTTCGCGAGTTGGCCCACCAGATGGAAAACGCGCTGACGCTGATCCGTGCCCGAAAGATGATTCCCACGCCTGACCGGGTACGCGTTCTGCTCGGCGCCAACGACCGGCTGCAGGCACTGATTCAGAACCCCGCCGCGAGCGATGCGGCGGATATCGGCGAAAGCATGGCGGCTCTCGCCCTGGTGTGCGCGGATAGCGGGACTCCCACGGAGGGGATTCGCCCGGATGGCGGTCGCTTGCGGACGCTTCTGGTGGAAGACGACTTCAGCAGCCGGTTGGTGTTGCAGACTTTCCTTTCCCGATACGGCGAATGTCACGTCGCCGTGAACGGCAAAGAAGCCGTGCAGGCGATTGCCTCTGCCTTGGAGCGAGGGCAGCGATACGATCTGATCTGCATGGACATCATGATGCCCGAAATGGACGGCCGCGAGGCGGTTCGGCGAATACGGGCTCTGGAAGAAGAGCACGGCATTCTCTCGACATCGGGCGCGAAAATCATCATGACGACGGCGGTCGAAGAAATCAAGGAAGTGGTCCGATGCTTCCAGGAGCTCTGCGACGCATACCTCATGAAGCCCATCGATCTGGCTCAATTGCTCAGCCACATGAAGTCCTATCATTTGGTTCCGTAAGGCCAGCACCAGAACGCACCGCTGCCGCTTCTTCCGCTATTACCGAGCCGGCCGTTGTTACCGAACCGCGACCGTTAGGGAGCGGGGGCTGGCGCGCAGGGACGTCGATGGTACACGCAGCCCCCGCTCCCTAACGGTCGCGGCTAGGTAACGACGGTTCGCCGCTCGGCAGCGCAGCTCACTTGTTTACATCCGCCTTCATCAATTTGAAATCCTTGCTGTGGTACTTAAGAGGATTACTCGGCTATACTGATGGGGTTGTTCACGCCAACGCCTCGTGTGCGTTTGTGGGGCCCCCGAAAACAGAAATAGTCAGGGACAGGATTCCCGGAGACGTTCTTTTTCTTGAGTTCTAGCTAACAGCCGCGCGGAGATCCAGCGCTGCCTGATGTTACCGAGGGAGGGTTTATGAAGAGACCGGCCAGCCAGAAGCATAGCTTTTTGAACCTGGCGTGGATGAGCGCGGCGGTTTTGGCGATAGTGCTCGCCGCCCACGTGCCATCGCGCGCCCAACAGATCTTGGGAGCCATCACCGGAACCGTGCGGGACACATCCCAGGCCCTGATACCCGACGTGACGGTCAAGGCGCGCAATATTGCGACCAACCTGACCGTGAGCGCCGTTTCCCAGTCAACTGGGTCGTATTCCATCTCCAACCTTCCGGCAGGTACGTACGAACTCACGTTTACGAAGGAAGGCTTCAACACAGAGACCCACACTGAGGTCGTCATCAATGGCGACCGAACCACTACGGTCGACGGCAACCTCAGAGTCGGTACGGTTTCGACGACGGTTGACGTGGTCGGCACGCCGCTGATGAACCAGGTGGACACCACGACCGGATATATTGTCGATCAACTTACGATCCAGCAGACGCCGCTCGGCACGGGCAGCTTCACGCAACTGGCGATCATGAGTCCGGGGGTTCACGCGGATTTTCTGGGGGGTGCGGGCAGCAACTCCGGCCTCGGCAATCAAGCCATCTTCGCCAATGGGCAGCGCGACACCAGCAACAGCTTTTCGCTGAACGGCATAAGCACCAACAATCTGTTCAATGGAAACTCCACCAGCCAGGTGGGCGAGAACCGCTTCGCTCTGAACACCGGTGAGAATTTTGGCGCGGGCGGCGCGCTGCAAACCAGCACCTCGGTGTACGGCGCCATCGGCCAAGCCCTTCCCACACCGCCGGCCGAGGCGATCCAGGAGATTGCCGTGAACTCCGCCATGTACGACGCCACGCAAGGCTCCAATAGCGGAGCGCACATCAGCGTGCTGACCAAGTCCGGTACTAACGAGCTGCACGGCGAAATCTACGAAAAGTTCCAAAACAGCGACATGAACGCTGCGCCGTTCTTCTACAACGCATCCCCGGCCATTATCAACAAAGTGCCCTTCCTCACCCGCAACCAATTCGGCGCTACGCTGGGCGGGCCGATTAAGAAAGACAAGCTGTTTTATTTCCTGTCGTATCAGGGCGTCCGCATCGCCGATGGGTCGGTCTCCACGCAAACCGCCACCGTGCCGCTCACTCTCACCGACGACCGCAGCCCGCAGGGCATCGTGAACACCATCCAAGGCTCTTACGGAAAAACCATCTCGGCCACCCAGATCAGCCCGGTGGCGTTGGCCTTGCTCCAGGCCAGGGAACCGAATGGGCAGTACTTGATCCCCAGCGCCCAAATCACGAATTCCGCTGCGGCTTTGGGGGTAGGATATGACGCCGTCATACAAGGCGCCAATGCGCAATCCCAGGTCAACCAGGGAATCGCCAATATCGATTACATGTTCAACGATAAGGATCGGATCACGGGGAAGTATTATGTCCAAGACGATCCCACCACGAGCCCCTTCGGCGCAACCGGGTCGCTCCTCGGATTCCCACAACAACTTTCCGCCGGAAGCCAGGTGGGATCCATCAACAACACAGTGATTCTCAGTCCCAATCTGACTTGGGAACAGCGCGCCGGTTTCACGCGCATGCGGGCTTATTCCAGCACCTCCCAGGCATTCAGGCCCGAGCGACTTCGGGATGAGTCTGCTGGGCGCAACGACGTTCCCTCAAATTCAGGTCACCAGTGCCGACCCGACCCTGGCCAGCAAGCTGGAATTCGGTCCCAGCACCAGCTTCGGCAATGCCGGAATGTTCCAAAACCAGTGGGAATATGGGACCGCGCTGCATTGGGTGAAGGGACGCCACACGCTCTCTTTCGGCGCGCAGGCGGACCACACGCAGCTCAACATCGTCAACAACAACACCTCCACCGACAGCATCGATTTCAAGACCTTCATGAACTTTGTGGAGGGCGCCGTGCGTACGGGTATCTATTCCAACGCATTCTCCGGCTCGGCCAATCGTTACTATCGCGCCGACACGGTCGGTTGGTTTGTGAACGACAACTACAAGGTCCGCAGCAATCTGACGGTGACGCTGGGGCTGCGTTGGGATTTCGACGGCCCCCTATCGGAAAAATACGGAAGGCTGACCGCGTTTAACGGCAACCAGTATGGGTACAACGCGGGCACCGATACGATTACCAATTCGGGGCTGGAAATCGCCGGCAATAATCCCACTTTCGGAACACCAGGGGCCAGCAACACGCTCATGACCCAGCACCAATATGGATTTGCGCCACGCATCGGCATCGCCTGGAACCCGCTTCCGAAGCTGACCGTGCGCACCGGGTTCGGCATCTACTACGACCGCGGCGAGTTTTTCAGCTATCTCTCGCCTAGCGCCGGCGGCGGCTTCAATGGGCCGTTCGGCGTGACACTGGCGCCGCCCTTCGTTTCGCCCGTCAACGCCCAAACGGGAGCGACCTTCTCGGCGCCGTTCGGCACCACGGCTCCTCCCCCGCCGGCCGGCAGCGCGGCGGCTTTCCAGGCGCTGCTTCCGAACATCGCTCAGACCGAATCCGGTCACTACCCGGCGGGAAATCTATTCGGCCCATTCCTGTACGGCGGGTACGACACCAGCAACAAGCTGCCGTACACGGAAAACTGGACCTTCGACTTGCAGTATCAAGCGGGCAACAACTGGCTGATCAGCGTCGGTTACGTGGGCAATCACGGCGTGCATGAGATCTTGCCGATTCCCTTCAACCAGGCAAACATCGCGACTCCGCAAAATCCGATCAACGGCCAGATTTATTCGTACGGCGGAGCCACCCCGCTGGAACTCGATAACGAACCGGTCTTTACCAGCGAGTTCTCCGGCAATGCGCCCATCCGCGTTCCGTACATCGGATACGATATGAACTCGGTGCTCTACAAAGGCGAGGGTATTTCCGATTACAACGCCCTGCAGATCCAGGTGCGCAAGCGTCTCTCGAATGGCTTGCAATTCACGGCGGCCTACACCTGGTCGCATGCGCTCGATGAACAGAGCGGACTGGGACTATTCTTCACCGGCAACAATCCCTTGACTCCCAAGTCGAGTTACGGCTCGTCGGATTTCGATCGGACCCACGTGTTTCTGATCAACTACAGCTACACGATTCCGAAGGTCACCTCCAACAAACTGCTGGGCGGTTTCGTCAACGGATGGATCATCGGCGGCCAGACCGTAGCGCAGAGCGGCCAGCCCTACAGCATTTACGATTATTCAGGTTCGGTGGCGAGCCAGTATTTGGGCACGTCCGACTACATCGGCAATCCCATCGTGCCGCTCAAGCCCGGCGTGACAGTGCAACAGGCCCAATTGCAAGGCACCACGGGCGTAAACGCGGGGAAGCCGGTGTTGAACGTGAACGACTTTGCGCCGCAGTTCCTCGCGCCGGGACAGGATGGCGTGCCGCCCTGCGACGCATCGGGCTGCGATCTCTACGAATCACTCTACGGCACCAGCGGCCGGAACATATTCCGCGGGCCGTTTGGGGTGCGCTTCGACATGACGATCGGCAAGGAGTTCGTGCTGAACGACCGTTTCCGGCTGCGCTTCAACGCCGATGCGTTCAATATTTTCAACCATCCGGATTTCGACACGCCGAACAACGACGTGACGTTCTTCCCCAATTTTTCGGGCCCGCCGTCGATCCCGCCGGTGGGCAGCCTGGGGATCATCCAGCACACCATCGGAAGCTCGCGCTTCCTGCAGCTTTCCATGCACCTGCGTTTCTAGCCTAAGTCATAGCCCCCGGCGTGGTAACGTCGTATCCGAGGGGATTATGGCAGACGAAAAGAAGCCAAAGGTAAAGAAGCCCGAGGAAAAGAAGCTAGAGGAAAAGAAGCCAAAAGCGCGCAAGAAGCCAGTCGAAGCGGAGGGGGAAAGCAGTGTTTTGGTCGAAGCGGCGAAGACCATAGGTACTGCTGCCGGCAAGATCGCATCGCTAGTCGCCGAAGCTGCGCCAGCGCCCTTACATCCCAAATCGATTAAACCGCAGAAACTGCAGAAAAAGAACAAGTCACGCTTGCCGCGCCGGCAGAAGAAAGCCCTACGGAAAGCGGAAGCGGCTCGGACCAAGGGTTGAAAATCTGAGGTGTGCATGCCCCACCTCGGTATCCACACATTTACAGCCGGCTCCCTCGAGAAGGCGGCTCTGAAGGCGGCTGAACTGGGGGCGAATACCTTTCAGATCTTCTCCGCCAGCCCGCGGATGTGGCGGGCCCGCCTGCCCGATCCGGTCCAGGTGAAGCTGCTGCAGGCGGCGCGCGAGCGGTTCGACCTTCTTCCTCTAGCCCATCCACGTGAACTATCTGATCAACCTGGCTTCACTCGATACGGTGATCCGCCCCAAATCGATTGAAGCTTTCCGTGGCGAGTTGGATCGAGCCGCTGCGATCGGCGCTCAATACCTGGTGCTGCACCCTGGCAATTACAAAGGACGCTCGGTAGACGAAGGCATCGCGGCCTTTGTGCTGGGCCTGAAGGAAGCGGCGCAAGGGTTCCACGCGCCGGGTCTCACTGTCTTGCTGGAGAACACCGCCGGCTCGGGCGCGAGTCTGGGGAGCCGTATGGAAGAACTGCGCTCCATACGCGATCTGGCGGGCGAGCTGACGGAGCTGCCAATTGGCTACTGCCTGGACACCTGCCACTTGCTGGCCGCGGGGTTCAACATCGCCACCGCCGCAGGTCTCGGTGCGACCATCGGGCACATAGAAAAGACCATCGGCATCTCCCACGTTCACCTTATCCACGCCAACGACTCCAAGACGCCGCTCGGTTCCCGCGTTGATCGGCACGCGCACATTGGCGCCGGGCACATCGGCCTGGAGGGTTTCCGCCGCATTCTGCGCCATCCCAAGCTTCGAAAAAAACCGTTCATTCTGGAAACTCCGGTGGACCAGCCGGGGACGACCGGCGGAACCTCGACACGCTGAAGCTGCTGGCCACGGCTGCTACGATGGAATTCTGCGCTAGCCGTCTATGCCCGAAAAGCCGTACGACCACAACCAGATCGAACTGAAGTGGCACCAGCGTTGGCAGAACGCCGACTTCTACAAGGCCGAGGAGAATTCCGCCAAGCCGAAGTTTTATGTCCTGGAGATGCTGCCCTACCCCAGCGGCACTCTGCACATCGGCCACATCCGGAACTACTCGATCGGCGACGCCCTGGCGCGTTACAAGTGGATGCGCGGCTTCAACGTTCTGCACCCCATGGGTTGGGACGCATTCGGCCTGCCCGCGGAAAATGCGGCCATTGCTAATCAGCGGCCGCCGCGCGAATGGACGCAGCAAAATATTGCGTCGATGAAGAAGACGCACCGCCGCTTCGCGTTCAGTTACGACTGGGACCGCGAAGTCTCCACCTGCGAGCCAGAATATTATCGCTGGAACCAGTGGTTCTTTCTCAAGATGTTCGAACGCGGGCTGGCCTATCGCAAGAAGGCGCTGGTCAACTGGTGCCCCAAGTGCGCTACCGTCCTGGCGAATGAGCAGGTGGTGGAAGGTTGCTGCTGGCGGCACGAAGATACGCCGGTGGAGCAGCGTGCACTGGAGCAGTGGTTTCTCAAAATTACGCATTACGCCGACCAGTTGCTCGACGACATGCGCCAGCTCGAAGGCGGGTGGCCGGAGCGCGTCCTCACCATGCAGCGCAACTGGATCGGCCGCTCGGAGGGCACGGAAGCCGACTTTGCGCTGGCTGGTTCCGAGACTCCCATCCGCGTCTTCACCACGCGCGTCGATACGATCTTTGGCGCGACGTGCGTGATCCTGGCGCCCGAGCATCCGCTCAACGAGAAGCTCCTCGATGCGGAGGGGCAGGCCCGCGCCAAGGCGATGGTGGATGCACGCGCCGGCCGCGATCCCGGCGATATCGAAAAGGAAGGCTTCTTCACCGGGCACTACGCCATCAATCCGTACAGTGGTGAAAAGGCTCCCATCTGGATCGCCAACTTCGTGCTCATGGGCTATGGCACGGGCGCGATCATGGCTGTGCCGGCGCACGACCAGCGCGACTTCGAATTCTGCTCGAAGTACGGGATCGCGATACGGCCTGTGATTCGTCCGGTGGATGGACCGCTTGACAGCGATCCGAAGCAGGCGTTTACGGAAGATGGCATCGTCGAAAACGCTGGTCAATGGTCCGGCCTCGCGAGCGAAGAAGCGCGCCGCCAGATGAACGCCTATGCCGAGGAGAAGGGTTTCGGCAAGGCCGCTATCACCTATCGCATTAAGGACTGGGGCATCTCGCGGCAGCGCTACTGGGGCACGCCCATTCCCATGATTCATTGCGCACGCTGCGGCGTGGTGCCGGTTCCGGAGAATCAGCTTCCCGTGGTGCTGCCCGACCGCGTTGAGATTACCGGAGCAGGGCGTTCGCCTTTGGAGAGCGTGCCGGAATTCGTCAACGTGAAGTGCCCGCGCTGCGGCGAGCCTGCGAAGCGTGAGACCGATACCATGGACACCTTCATCGATTCATCCTGGTATTTCTACCGCTACTGCGATTCGCACAACGACCGCATGCCGTTCGATCCGGCCAAGATCGCTTACTGGTTTGAGATCGACCAGTACATCGGCGGCGTGGAGCACGCCATCCTGCACCTGATCTATTCGCGCTTCTTTACGAAAATGATGCGGGACATCGGGCTGATCCGGAACAGCGAGCCGGCGCGGCGCCTGTTCACACAAGGGATGGTGATCGCCGAAGGCGCCAAGATGTCCAAGTCGAAGGGCAATGTGGTGGGCGCGGACATGCTGGCGGAAAAATTCGGTGCCGATACCGCGCGCATGTTCGTGCTGTTCGCCGCGCCGCCGGAAAAGGAGGTCGATTGGCGTTGGGAAGGGGCGGAAGGCATTTATCGCTTCCTCGGGCGCGTGTACCGCTTCGCGACCCGCAATGCCGGCCGCGCCGATTTTCCGCCTCCCGGCGACACTGATCGCAAAGTGGTCCGTAAGCTTCACCAGACGCTGAAAAAGATCACCGAGGATTTCGAGACGCGCTGGCATTTCAACACCTGCATCTCTTCCGTCATGGAGCTCGTGAACGTGCTGTATGCCGAGGAGAAGGGGATTTCCGCGGAGCCGATGTGCGAAGTCCTGGAGAAACTGGCGCTGATGTTGGCGCCCTTCGCGCCCTACGTTGCGCAGGAGATCTGGGATGAAGCGGGCAATCAGGGTCCAGTGTTTCGGCACGCGTGGCCGGCATTCGATCCCGAACTGGCAAAAGAGGACTTGGCCGAAGTCGTGGTGCAGGTGAATGGCAAACTGCGCAGCCGCATCCACGTGCCCTTCGGAACACCCAAGGAAGAGTTGGAAGCGCTGGCTCAAGCCGACGAAAAGGTGAGACCTTTCCTCGAAGGAAAGCAGATCGCCAAAATCATCACGGTGCCCGATAAGCTGGTTAATATCGTGGTGAAGTAGCGGTCGCTTGGCCGCATCAACGGACTCTGCCAGCTGCGGTCAGCGCGTTATAATATGTTCATAAATGTCGGGTGGAGTATCGTTCGACACATAGATTTATCTAGAAAGACTATATAGAATGAAAAACCCTCCCAAGAAAATCGCGGATTTGGAATCTCTCCTCGAATCCAGTTTGTCTCACTCGCTCCGTTCGTCTGAAACACAGGCGCTTTTTTCGGGACACCGCGCACACGTGTCGCTCACAGACAAAAACGGCCGGAAGAAGAGGCGTGACGCGGCGGCGATTAACTGGTCGCCCGAATCTGGCGAGATTCGAATCAGCTTTGAAGCAGACTCTCCAAATGAGATCCTGCCGGAGGCCCCGGCGCCTGAGGTGCAGCAGGAGGCTGAAATGCCGCTCAGCGTTGCAGCTTCGAGCGCTCTTGAAGACCTCGTGCGGAGCCTGGATCGCGCCGAATCCAAGCCCGCTTACGATTTCGTTGCACTCAAATGGTTTCGGGATGTAGTTTTGCCAGGCGTTCGTCCGGAAATGTCTTCGGAGGAGAGGAACCTTGTGCTCCGCGAGGCGATCGAAAAGCGCCTGGTGCTGACCAACAAAGTCCCCAATCCCAAATCGCCCCAGTTCCCGGTGACGGCTCTGCGGCTCAACCGTTCCCTTCCAGAAACACAGGCGATCCTAGGCACGCACGACACAACCTCTTCGGAGTTCCAGCCCGTGGCTATTCGCGGCGAGGCGATCTCGACGACCATCCTGCGCGAGAGAAGGTGACTTGGCGCTCTTCTACCTGGAGACCAGCGCATTAGTGAAACTGTATATTCGCGAGCCGGGCACGGAAACGCTGCTCCGGCTCGTCCGCCGCGAGCATAATCATCGATTCGCGATCCTTACGGTGGCGGAGGTGGAGTTTCGATCGGCAATTCGCCGGCGCGAGCGGTCCGGCGATATCGAACGCGATGTCGCCACAGACCTAATACACCGTTTTGTGGGCCATCTGGAGAGCAAATTCGTCCGCCAACCATTTAATGAAACGGTGCTGCAGACCGCTTGCGCCCTGATCGACAGCTATCCACTACGAGCGTACGATGCCGTTCAACTAGCCGGCTGTCTGGTTCTTCGAGAGACTGCGGGCACAGACGGTCCGGTGTTCGTCTGTGCGGATATGCATCTTCTTGAGGCTGCAAATCGGCTGAAAGTCTCGACGATGAATCCGGCCGCCGAGGCCTGAGCCTTATTTCAGAATCTCGGCAAGGTCGATATTCTGGCCTGCCAGCAGTTCGGACCGGAACAAGCCCGAATAAACCTCGCCGACTCCGCCGGATTTGTAGATCTACATGTGCTGTTGATTCGGATAGAGCACCCAGACCTCTGCGGCGCTGTTCTCCAGGTACACCTTGATCTTCTTGTCGATGTAATCGGCAGTCTTCTCGTTGGAGATGACTTCGACGGCCAGCGCGGGAGAATCGAAGTAATAGTCCTCCGACTTTTGGTTTGCGTGGGTGATACTCACTTCCGGCTGCAACCAGCCGCCTGCGATGCGGTAGCCCATCTCGTGGTGCACGTTGGCGAGTTCTAGTGCTTGGCCGCGCGCATGAATTTCGGTAACCAGAGCCAGGAGCTGGAGAAAAATGCGCTGTGTGGTCTCGCGGTATATCAGCTTTGCGGGAGGAAACTAGATCAACGCCCCCTCAAGCAATTCCTGCTTGCCCGGCTGCTCGGGCATTTGCTCGAACTCCTCAAACGTCACACGTTTGGCAGGCGTTCTGATCATCTGTGCACTAGAAGCCGTTGCCACGGTGATTGACTAGCGCCAGAAACTCGTCGCGGGTCTTCTTTTTGTCGCGGAACGCGCCCAGCATGGCGCTGGTCATGGCGCCGGAGTGCTGCTTTTCCACGCCGCGCATCATCATGCAGAAATGGCGCGCCTCGCAGATCACTCCCACGCCCACGGGATCGATGGCCTCTTGAATCGTCTGCGCCACCTGCTGGGTGAGCCGCTCCTGAATTTGCAGCCTGCGCGCAAACGCGTCCACAATGCGAGGAATCTTGCTCAGCCCGATTACGCGGTTGTGGGGCAGATAGGCCACGTGCATCTTGCCGAAAAATGGCAGCAGGTGGTGTTCGCACAGGCTGAAAAACTCAATGTCCTTCACCACCACCATCTCGTCGTACTTCACGTCGTAAAGAGCGCCGTTGATGAGCTTCTTGACATCGGTGCGATATCCGCTGGTCAGGAATTTCAGGGCTTGATCCACGCGCTCCGGGGTCCGTGCTAACCCGTCGCGCTGCGGATCCTCTACCAGCCGCGCCAGCACCTCCTTGATGAGCGGAGCGATGGTCTCCTCATCTTGCGGACGAATCACTTTGACCACTGCTTTATTCGATTTCATCGGCCCTGATCTCAAAGATGTTCCGCGGCGTCTCTTCGATTCGGACCTTTTCGAGGCGCGGCCATTCGCCGGAAAAGACCGCGCTCCAATTGCGTTTCAGCCGGCGGCAGATCTCGAATCCGAGGTTCTCCGAGGTAGGCACGACCGTTCCGAACCAATCCACATCCGCGTTCAAATTCCGGTGTTCCAGGTGATCGAGAACCTGCCGTTTCACCAGTTGATCCAGCAATGCAGTGTTCACGGCGGATCCTGCGTCGGGGTCCAGCGGCCCGCGCGCACTCACTTCCAACGCGTAGTTGTGGCCGTGTCCATACGGATGATTGCACTTCCCATACACGCGGCGGTTCTCTTCGTCACTCAAAACGGGCGAGTGCAGCCGGTGGGAGGCGGCAAACTGGTACCGGCGGGTTACTCGGAACACGTTTCATCCCCCCAATAATCCACGTACAGGTCGGGCGTCTCGTATAGCCGCACCTGCCGAAGTTTGCGGTCCGGGCGGCTCAGGTGCGGTTCCAGGCGCAGCCAGATATCACGGGCAATGTTCTCAGCCGTGGGGATCACGCGGTCGAACGGCGATACCTCATAGTTCAGGAAACGGTGGTCGTAAGGCTCCACTACCTCACGGTTCAAAACGTCTTTCAACTCTTTGAGATCCAGTACCATCCCGGTTACCGCGTCGGGTGCGCCCTCCACGCTGACTTCCAGCACGTAGTTGTGTCCATGCCCGTGCGGATTGGCCGCCAGTCCGAACAACGCTCGGTTCTGGTCGTCGGATAGCGCCGGATTGCGGCACACGTGCGAAGCCGAGAATTCGATCTTGCGGGTGATGATCATGGGCCCTCTCGAAACCCGCGGGGTCCGCGAGGAGATACAATCAATTATAGTTCGAGCATGCAGAGCTTCAAAACCGACCATTTCTTGCGAGCGGCCATCGGGCTCCTCGCCATCGCTTTAGTCTACGTTTTGTACGGTGCCATCCATGAGCACGTTGTGGTGGCCGGCGACAAGGCCCCCGACTTCACCATCACCACCGATAACGGCCGGGCTGTGTCGATTCCCAATTTCGGCGGCAAACTGCTGGTCCTGAACTTCTGGGCTTCCTGGTGCGGCCCCTGCGTGGAAGAGACGCCGTCTCTCAGCGCTTTCTCGGACGAGTACCGGAACAAGGGTGTGGTGGTGCTGGGCGTCAGTGTCGATCAGGACCCTAACGCCTATCAGAAGTTCGTGGAGAGATTCCGGCCGGATTTCCTGGTTGCGCGCGATCGCAAGATCCACGAGGACTTCGGAACATTCATCTATCCTGAGACCTACATTATCGATTCGAGCGGGCGTGTGCTGAAGAAGTACGCCGAAGCAGTGAATTGGATGAATCCCGAAACCACCTCGTACATCAACTCGCTGCTGTAGCCAGATGCTGAACCGCACTACTCTGAAGAACACAGGCAGGAATGCCTGCGCCACGTGGCACAGGCATTCCTGCCTGTGTCCGGTATTCGCTCTACTCGTCTTCGCTTCCTCCGCCTTGGCTTCCCTGGTGAACGATGTGCAGGCATTGGTGGCCAACCAGAATCTGGCCGTCGCGGATCGCCTGGTGCGGACCGCGCAATCCAAACAGGGATCGACATCCGAGGTCGCCGCCGCTCTTTCCTGGCTGGCGCGCGGCGCTCTCAATGCGCGGCAGATTCCCCAGGCTGAATCCTACGCCGCCGAGAGCCGCAAGATTGCGATGGCCCTGCTAGGCCCGCGCCGAATCGATACCGATCCTTACCTGCCCACGGCCGTCGGAGCTTCCATCGAGGTGCACGCGGGAGTGCTGGCCGCGCGCGGCGAGACTACCGAAGCGGTTACGTTCCTGCGCGACGAGCTCAAGATCTGGGTCAACACCTCCATCGAGGAGCGTATCCAGAAGAACATCAACTTGCTGAGCCTGGAAGGCAAGCCCGCTCCGCGCCTCGAAGGCTTCGACCTGGCTGGCTTGCGAGGCCGACCGGTGCTTCTGTTTTTCTGGGCGCATTGGTGCCCGGACTGCAAGGCCGACGTGCCGATAATCGCCGACGTTGTCAGGAGATACGCCCCGCAAGGGCTGGCGCTCATCGGTCCAACGCGATTGTATGGGTATGTCGCGGGGGGAGAACCGGCCCCGCCTCCGGTTGAGAAGCAATATATCGAACAGGTGCGCAGCCACTATTACGCCCCTTTGGCCGGCATGCCCGCGCCCTTGAGCGAGGCCAATTTCCAGGCCTACGGTGCCAGCACGACGCCCACGGTGGTTCTGGTCGACCGTGCGGGAGTCGTGCGCTTCTACCACCCGGGCGCGGTGAGCGAGCCGGAGCTAGCCGCTCACGTGCAAGCCCTATTGCGGTAGAAGAATGATCGGCTAAGCTGTTTTTTGCTTGCGGATCTCCTCAGACCGGGCGCGAAACCGGTCGTAACGCTCCAGCGATTGAATCAAAGTATCGATGGCCGTCCGGCGTGCATACAGAAACTGCAACTCTTTCTGATTCTGAGGCCTGGGCGTGAGGGAGGGGGAGGATTTCTTCACGAGCATAGTAACAGATGTACCAGAAGTTCTAAGGCATTTCAAGAGGGAACACAGGATTTGCCCTAGGGTGTTCAGAAAATCAGTACTACCAAGGACCTACCTACTTTGGGGGTAGTCGGGTTAACTTTCCAAAATCCGTGCGATTTCATCGGCATTATTCGGCACCACCACAGGTGCATTCCCGAAAGTGGAGCGGAGGCGGCTCCCGTCGGGGGCATCGAGTGCCCCGGTGTGATACCGGTAGATGTAATCCGGGTCTTTGAGGACGTGACCGGTTAATACCGCGACCACGTCCGCATCCGCAGCGATGACTCCGGCCGCGGCCAGCTTCTTGATCCCGGCCAGAGTGGCCGCCGAAGCCGGTTCGCAGCCAATGCCGCAACGCCCGATAATCGCCTTGGCATCGGCGATTTCCTGCTCCGTCACCTTCTCGACCAGGCCGCCCGAGGTGGTCACCTCATGGAGCGCTTTGGGCCACGAGACCGGATCGCCTATCTTGATCGCCGTCGCCAGAGTTTCCGGATGTTCCACGGCTGTCAGGCGGTTGCGCTTCTTGGTGCGCATCAGATCGTAGAACGGCGCGGACCCCTCCGCCTGAATCACAGCCAATTTCGGCAGCCGGTCGATCAATCCGCAGTCTTTCATTTCCCGAAGAGCCTTCCCGAACGCCGAGGTATTGCCCAGGTTGCCCCCCGGAAGCACGACCCAGTCGGGCACGCGCCAGTCGCGCTGATCCATCATCTCCGTCATGATGGTCTTCTGGCCTTCGATGCGGAAGGGATTGATGGAGTTCAGCAGGTAGATGCCCAGCCGCTCGGCCAGTTGCCGCACCAGGGCCAGGATCTGATCGAAATTGGCCTCAACCTGCAACGTGCGCGCGCCATATTCGAGCGCCTGCGCCAGTTTCCCGTAGGAGATATTCCCGTGCGGGATAAAGATGATCGGCTGCAGCCCCGCCGCACTAGCGTAAGCGGCCATGGAGGCCGAGGTGTTGCCGGTGGAGACGCAGGCCACGCGCGTCATCCCCAGCCGCAGCGCCTGCGCCGTCCCGCAAGTCATGCCGTTATCTTTGAATGATCCCGTAGGGTTGAAGCCCTGGTGCTTGAACACCAGACGGTCGAGCCCGCCATATTGAGCGGCCTGCCGCGCCTCGAGCAAAGGCGTATTGCCTTCCCGCAAGGTGACCACGCAGTTGTAACCGGAAAGAAACGGGATAAATTCGCGATAGCGCCACACGCCGCTCTGATCGAGGGGCGCATTGGAAAGGCGCCGGTCGCGCCATGTGCGTTTCAACATCAGCGCGGATTGCTCAGGAGGATCGTAGATGGCCTCGATCAGGCCTCCACATTGGGGGCAATTATAAAGAACGTCGGTGATGGCAAACCGCGCGCGGCACTTTTCCGCGATGCAGGCTAGTTCGGCTGGCATTGAAGTCTCATTATATGAAACTGTGTCCCGAAGATCCCAAAATCCGTTAAGATTGAGGGCGATACGCATGCTCACCAAGCGTCTGCACCTGAAGAAGATCCTATCTTTCAACGACACCAAAATCGAACTTGGGCAGCTGAACGTTTTGATAGGCCCGAACGCGGTTGGTAAGACGAATCTCATTGAGGTCATCAGTCTGCTGCAGGCCGCGCCAACCAGCATTTCGAGGGCGATTGAGCGTGGCGGAGGTGTCAGGCAGTGGCTTTGGCTGGGGGATTCGACACCACCTGTCGCGACGATCGAGTGTGACTTAGAGCTTTCACGTGGCGGCTATGATGGCCCGCTTAAATACCGGTTGGAGTTCTCACAGGAAGCGTACCGCTTCGTAATCGTTCGAGAACAACTCTGTGACGGGGGTTCGCTCGGCGGAACGTCCGGCTCATTTTTTCTTCGTACATCTGATTCCGTCGAGTTCGGGCCTCCACCGGTCGAATTGAGTGATAAACCCTCACTCACGAAAGCGAGTGTTCCTGCCTACGGATCCGTTCTCTCTCTGTTCAAGAGCCCCCTGGATCCTACACCCATTACGCGGGTTGGTATTCATTTTGAGCAGATCAGAATTTTTCGAGAGTTTCAAACGGGGCCCTTGTCATCCGCCCGCCACGGAATTTCGACGGGTCTTGAAGATGCGCTGGCAAATGGCAGCGACAACTTGGCGCTGGTTCTCCTTCATGCTGATTTCCGCGACATGCACGATCGAATCAGAGAATATCTGCGCCGTTTTTGCGAGCGTTTTGAAAACGTGAACGTCGATGTGAGCGAAGGCTTTGCCCGCACTTACCTGAGCGAAGCCGGGCTCGTCGAAAAATTATCCGCCATGAGGATGTCTGATGGCACGCTGAAGTTCCTCTCTCTTCTTGCGGCCTTGTTTCATCCAAAGCCTCCTCCGCTAATGTGCATCGAGGAACCAGAGATCGGATTACACCCCGATGCCGTACAGCTCGTCGCCGAGGCGTTGCTGGAGGCTTCGGAATCGATGCAATTGATCGTTACTACGCACTCCGACGCCCTGATAGACGCGCTCACCGACCGGCCAGACACCGTGCTCGTTTGTGAACGAGATTTTGACAACGGCACACAAATGAAGCGCCTTTCCAAAGAAGACCTGAAGGAATGGCTGGAACGTTACACGCTGGGGGAGCTTTGGCGCAAAGGCGAAATCGGCGGGGGCCGCTGGTAGCGGATGCTTAACGAGATTCGCATCTACTATGAAGGCCACCGCCTGCTTAAGCCCGGTTTCGACGCCTTTTTCGTAGGACTCCATAGAAAGGCCGAAGCGAAGCGCTGGCGTATCCGATTGATCGCGGCGAATTCCGGCGACGCCGCTTGCGAGGATTTCGCGACTGCGCAGAGAACTCACCTCAACCAATGGAACATTCTTCTGAGGGATAGCGAAGGCCCCGACACTGGCAAGCTCTCGGCGGTCTTGTGTACACAAAAAGGCTGGAGCGAATCTTATGCGGGCTCCATCTTCTGGATGGTCGAAATGATGGAGTCCTGGTTTCATGCTGACAAAGACGCCCTGCAGGAATTCTACGGGGAGCGCTTCAACAAAAACGCACTCAAGCCTAATCCGAAGGTCGAGCAGATTCCCAAACAGGATCTGAAGGACGGTCTGCACGATGCTACCAAAGACACCGGAAAGGGTAACTACTACAGAAACAAGACTTCTCATGGGCCGAAGTTGCTCGCGAAGATCAAGCCAAAACTGGTCCAAGAGGCCGCGCCAAACTGCAAGAAGCTGTTTGACGCAATCCTAACCAAACTGGCCTGAGCAGTCTCCGTGCTACTTCGCCTTCGGCAGCATCTTCAAGCTGGCAGGCAGGGTGAACAAATCATCCGTTAGATCCTTGTTAATCTCAACCGAATCGGAGAAGATCTCGTAGACTTTCTCGCCGTTTCTCTCGCGGTGGATGTCAAAAGGCCACTTCACTCCGTTTAGGTCGCGGTACTTGGTGAAGAGAGACACTTCCTCATCCCAATCGTTCAATTCCACGTTGCGGCGCCGGAACCTTTGCCGCAACGGGAGCTTGGTGCTCTGGCTGAAATACACGGTCACGGTGCGGTTGTCGGCGTCGGTGATGTCCACAATTTCGACCGGAACGTTCTGGAAGATATCGGATCCCATGGAATAGAAGTTCAGGCCGGGTTCGTTGAGTCGCTCGCGCAGAATATAGAAGATGTTGCGCAGGGTGCTGTCCTCGTACTGCGCGTAGCGCAGGTCCGTGACCGGGCGGGCGCCGCGAAACGTCAGCTCCCAGCCGCCCATTTCGGTGAACAGCACGGCGCTGTATTCGCCTTTGCCGAACGCCTGGCGCTCACGTGTGGCGAGTTGCCCCGGGGCCCCCGGCACCAGGTAGCGCGTATAGATCTTCGCGAGGGAGAGGCCGTTGAGTTGTTCCCGATAAAACGAATATGCCCGCCCGCTCTCCACCCGGTCCTCCATTTTGAGATAGGTGTCGCCGCCCATCGCCTGCAAGGCTTCGTTGACCACCCGCTTGCCTCGCTCCTGGTGCGTCTCAGCCGCGGCAGCCAGCGCGCATAGGGCAACTGCCAAAAGAAACGCGGCTTTCATCGGTCTTTCTCCGCGCCTCCGGCGGGTTTACCGGGGATGGTCAGGTCGATGGTCTTCACCGGGATGCCTAGCGCGTCGAGCGGCTTGGCGAAATCCTTCGGGTTGCCCACGGTCACGATGGTGAAAGCCGATGGCGTGAGGTGCTGCTTGGCCACGCGCAGGACGTCGGCCTTGGTGACGGCGGCCAGAGCCTTCTGGTATTGCTGGATGAAGTCCTTCGGATAACCATAATACTCGTAGGTCAGCACGCGGCCCAAAGTCTTGGATTTGGTGTCGAAGGCGAATACCAGGCCGTTCAAGGTCGTCTGCTTGGCTGTGTTCAGCTCGTCGTCGGTGACTTCGGAAGTCCGAATCTTCTCCACCTCTTCCTGAATGGCTTTGATGGTCTCCACCGTGGATGCGGACTTGGTGCTGCCGGTGATCTCGAAAATTCCGGGATGATCGTAGGTGGCGCCCCAATCGGCCTCGATCTCGTAGGCATTGCCCATCTGCGTGCGGACGCGCTGAAACAGGCGGCTGCGAAATCCGCCGCCCAAAATGTCGGACATCACCTCTAGCGCAGCGTAATCCGGGTCGCGCAGCACGCCGCCCAGGTGCCCCATCGCAAAAAAAGTTTGCGTGACATCGGTCTTCACCGCCAGATAAGCTCCGGCAGCGTTGGTCTTGCTTACCGTGGGAAAGGCCGGGACGGGGGGTTGCGTAACCGTCCACTGGGCGAAGAGATTTTCGATCCGGGCCTTCATTTCGGCGGCATTGAAGTCGCCCCACACGGCCAGCATCACATTGGATGGGAAGAAGTAGCGCTGGTAGAAGCTCATCAGATCGGCCCGGCCGATGCGGTCGACGGTAGCGTTCTCAATGCGCCAGCCGTAGGGATTGTCCTTGCCGTAAATCAGTTCGGCAAATTCGCGTTCCACCACGCCGTGTGCGTCGTCGTTGCGGCGCGCGATGCCGCTGTGCATCTGGCTCTTGGCCAGGTCGAGCCGCTCCTGGCGGAATTCCGGCTGTGTCAGCACATCGTGGAAAGCGCCCAAAACCTCGCTGGTGTTCTCCTTGAGCGTCGTAAAGGAAACCGTGGCGCTAGTCTCGTCGATGCGGCTCTCTACGCTGGCCGCGATGTTCTCCAGTTCCTGATCGAGCTGATCTCCAGTCTTGGCGCGCGTCCCCCCGGTGCGCATCACGGTGCCGGTTAGGCTGGCCAGACCAATCTTATCGGGCGGGTCGAAGAGGTTCCCGGTGCGTATGCGGGCGCTACCGTTCACGATTGGAAGTTCGTGATCTTCCAGCAGGTAGAGCTTCATGCCGTTGGGTAAAGTGACGATCTCCACATTGGGGGGCTGGACGATACGGAGCGGCGGGAACTTAAGATCCTGGACCGAAGGTACAGGCGCGCGCCCGCCTTGCGCGGCAGCCACCGCGGCGAACAACACCAAAGTCGCGAGCAACCGTTTCATTGGCGTCCTCCCGCGTCGGGCGCGACGGGCGGGCCCTCCGGACTAGTGTAAGCTACGGTGCGCGAGGGTGTCGCGAAGTACTGGCGCGCCACGCGCTGCACATCGTCGGCGGTCACTTTTTCGAGGTCATCGAGAGAGGTGAACAGCTTTCGCCAATCGCCGTAGGCCGCCTGATTGGCCGTCAGCAGGGAGGCCAGCCCGGCGTTGTTGTCCAGGCGGCGGATGACACCGGCGCGAGCTTTAGTTTTCACCCGCGCGAGCGTCTGCTCATCCACCTTTTCCATTTTCAAGTGGTCGAGCACTTCGTTCAAGGCCTTTTGGTTCTCCTCCACGGTATGACCCAGCGAGGGTGCGATGAAGAACAGGAAGAGGTTCGGGTAGCGGCCGGCGGGGAACGTAGCGCCCACATCGGCTGCCAGGGCCAGTTGCTTGTCCCGAACCAGTTCCTGGTACATGATGCCGGTTCGTCCGCCGGAAAGAATCTCGGAAAGGATGTCGAAAACCGGATCGTCCTTATCGTACTGGTCCGGGCGCTTATATCCGATCACCAGCAGCGGCTGGCTGGGCGAATCGACCACCGCCGTCTTGGGGCCGGGCTGCGGGGGCTCTTCGGTGTGCAGCAGGGGCGGCAGCGGGCGCTTCGCCAGAGGGCCAAAATAGCGCTCCGCCATGCGCCGGGCCTCGGCCGGGTTCACGTCGCCGACGATGGCCATGATAATGTTCGCCGGCACATAGTATTTTTCGTAAAATGCGCGCGCATCGCGAACTCGCAGCTCTGCAACGTCGCTAGGCCATCCCCCCGCCGGATTGCGATACGGGTGCGCGGCAAAAGCCGTGGCCATAAACTCCTGCAGCAGTTTCCCCTGCGCGCTGGACCCCACCCGCATACGGTTTTCTTCTTGTACGACGTCCCGCTCTTTGTAGAACTCGCGGAAGACCGGGTGCAGGAAGCGGCTGGATTCCAGAAGGAACCACAATTCAATCCGATTGGAGGGCAGGCTGTAGAAGTATTCGGTATCGTCGTAGTCGGTATCGGCATTCATGCCAACTCCGCCGTTCTCTTCGATGATGCGCGGATATTCATTGGGGATTACAAAGGATTCAGCCCGATCGATCGCCATCTGGACCCGCTCTTCGAGGGCGTGAACCTTGGCCGCGTCCGCCTTGGGGCCCTTGTTCTCTTCGGCTGCCAACTGGTCGTAGGCTGCTTCGATGGCGTCCAGAGCCTTCTTCTCTTCCGTCCAGTTGGTGGTTCCGATGGTCTCGGTTCCCTTGAAGGCCATGTGCTCGAACATATGGGCGATACCGGTTGCGCCCGAGGGATCGTCTGCCGAGCCGGCGTTGACATACGTATGGAAGGAAACTACCGGGGCTTCATGCCGCTCCACAACGATAAAGTGCAGGCCGTTGGGCAGCGTGAACTCGGTGACCTTCTTTTCGAATTCCTTGAGGAGCTGAGCCGGCAGCAGCAGCGGGGCCAGCAGAAGAACGGCACACAGACAGATTCGCTTCATTACTTTGAGGATAGCAAGCCGCCGGAGAAGGTTAGTCCCAGAGGCTACTGAACGCGGCTATCCCATTCGTATATATAACTTTAAACTCCAGTACCCACAGAGAACTCGCAGTACTCGTTCCGGCCGCGAATCGACTCGATAATTGGGTTTCGACGGAGCGGAATTGAGAGCATATGAGTTCATTTAGCACAGGCCCAGAAGACGCGAACGCAGAGAAGATCGCCGGCGACCGAAGGTCCGACCGGCGTTATGACATTGCCCTTGATTTGCGCTGGAAGGTGATCCGGCGGCGGCGGGTATTGGACGCCGGAACAGGAACCACGCTCGATCTGTCGAGCGGCGGTATTCTGTTTGAAACCGACCGGCAATTGCCCCAGGGCCTGAATGTCGAGCTATCGATTTCATGGCCCGTCCTATTGCACAACGTGGCGCCGCTGCAATTGGTGGTGACGGGGCGGATCGTGCGGGCCTCGGGCCGCCGCACAGCCGTTCGCATGATGCAGCACGAATTTCGTACGGCCAAGCAACCCGCGGAACGCACTACTCTTTCGTCGCCGCGGAGCAGTTCTCCGATGATGGCGAACCCGCGCAATCCGAACCTGGGAAAGCTTCAGTAGAACCTCGTGTAGAACCACCGCTCCTTATGGTCGCGGCTCAGTAAGCGCGTAAGCACTCAACGCGAAGTCACGCGTTACTGAGCCGCGACCATAGGGAGCGGTGGTTAGCAATCGATAACTAGCTACCTTACCTTGCCGGCGTTCTCGCTGATGCTCCGGGCCAGGTAATTCTCCACCTTTGCCCCGTTGCGCGCCACTTCGTAATAGGCCGCCTTCAGCAGGCTGTCTTTGCGGTTGAGGAGCGTGTCGCGGATGCTCTGCTGCACGCGCGGGTCGTTCAGCTCCCGCTGGCCGGCCGGCTCCTTGGAAATTACTCTGAGGATGCGATAACCCTCGCCCGTGTGGATAACCCCGGAAAGCCCGTTGGGCGGAAGCGCCACCACCATTTTCCGCAGTTCCGGATTCGCCCTTTCCAGTGCGGACTCGGGGACAAAGCCCATGTCTCCTCCATTGGCGGCGGTGTTGGGATCCTCGGAATAATTCTGCGCCAGCATGGCGAAATCCTCACCCCGCTTGAGGCGAGCCTCGATATCCAGGATTTTCGCCTTGGCTTCGTTGTCGTTCTGCGCCTTGCTGTTTTTCAAATTACGAACGTTGGGATCGGGCACCGCGGTCACCAGGATCTGCGCCATGTGCACACCCGCTTCCGCCAGATTGAAGCTGGCTTTGTTACTGTTGTAAAAATTCGCGACGTCGGCGTCGGTGATGGTGATGTGCGACGTGATTTCCTTGTTGATCAGCTTCTGAATAGTAAGCTCGCGACGAAGCTGTGACCGGAGATCTTCCACCGTCATCTTCCGCCCGGCAAGCTGGCGGTCGAATTCTTCCTTGGTATAAGGCGCCTTCATCTTGTTTAGTTCGGTGTCGACGTCGGCGTCCACGGCCATCAGGCCGAGTTTTTCGGCGCGCTGCAACAGAATCTCACTGGTGATCAGGTTACTCAACGTATCCAGCTTCTGCGTCATGACCTGATCGTCACTCGACCCTTGGACGGGTTGAGGATATTGGGATTGGTATGTCTTATCGAGTTCGGCGAAGGTAATGGCGTGGTTGTTCACCTCGGCGGCGACGTTGGCGGGTGGCGACTTCTTGCATGAGGCGAGCGGAAAGATGCCCAATGCGGCAGCGAGCGGCAGAACCAAACACTTCATCATGTGTGAATCCCCATTGTAGCCGGAAGTCGGCGGGCGGCATGGCTAACGGAGAGTCGAAAATACGCCGATTACCTGGCTGATGGGGGCCAAACGCTATACCGTCCTGCTCTTCGCGCTGATGCTGGTGCCGTCGGCGTACATGGCCTGGACCTGGCGCGACATGCCGCATCTGGGCTTGCATCTTGACGATACCCTGTACCTGGTGGGCGCCAAGAGTCTGGCCGAGGGCCACGGCTACCGTATTGAGAGCCTGCCAGGCGAGCCGTTTCAAACCAAGTATCCGCCACTGCTCTCCTGGCTGCTGGCGGGCCTGTGGAAGGTGGGCCCGGTTTTCCCAGAGAATTTGCGGCTGCTCACGCTGTTTGCCTGGTTGATACTCCCGGCATGCCTCTGGTTGATGCGGGTTCTATTCCAACGCTATGGTTTCGGGCCGAAAGAAACGTGGCTACTGACATTGATGGCGGCGGTTAACCCGCTCGTGTACCTGATGAGCGTGACCCTGCTGTCGGACCTGCTGTTTCTGACCTTTTTCCTGGCGTGCCTGTTGCTTGCGGAGCGTGCCCTCGATTCGGAGCGGCCCGCGAGACTGGCCCTGACGGCGGGCATGATCGGCGGCATCGCCTATCTCACGCGCACCGCCGCGCTTCCCCTTTTGGTCGCCGCGCCGCTGTGCTTCCTCTACCGGAGGCAGCCTGGCAGGGCCCTCCTGTTTGCCGCGGGCATGCTGCCGGCCATGGTGGGGTGGCAGGTCTGGATGTCGGCTCACATGTTGCAGACCAGCGATCCCGTATTTCTTTATTACACGAGCTATCTGGGTATGGCGCGCGCCACCGTGCATCTCGACAATCTGGCGACCGTCGTATGGCACAATTTGGACGCGCTGCTGCGCGGTATCTGCAAGCTAATTATCTTCAACGTGGCCGTCCCGATCCCTCCTCATTTGCAGCAGATCATCGGGGTCGCGGCCATCGCGGGGATTGTCAGGCTAGTCAAGCGTACCCACCGAATCCAGTACCCGGCCGCCGCGGCGGGCTTTGCGCTTCTCCTGCTCGGATACTTCTTTCCCTCGAATGAGCGCCTTCTTCTCCCCCTTTATCCCCTAGTGCTCATGGGATTCTGGACCGAAGTCAAAAACCTGTGGACGGTCCTGCGGCTGGCATGGAAGCGGGGGCGCCCGGCGGAACGTCTCATATCGGCCGTGGCGGGGACGGCGGTCGCTGCCATAGCCGGGTTAATCGTAGCGAGCTATGTAGAGGGGCACTTCGAGTACCTTCCCCGATTGCGCTCCACCTGTCAGTCTGACCGGCTGCAATCTCAGCCGGCTTATGATTGGATTCGGAGCCACATAGCGCCGACAGCCACGATCTATGCTGCCGTCGATCCGTTGCTCTACCTGTACACTGGCCGTCACGCGCTGGGGCTTCCGGCTATGCCCGCAAAGTTCTATGAGGATGATGCGTCCGATCAAGCCCGGGAGTTTCCGCTAACCATACTGCGCCAGGCCCGAGAGCACCATTTGGACTACCTTCTGATTACGACAACCGACGGCTACATGGAAGGACTTAAGGGGCGGCTGTGGGACGCAGCGGCGCGCGACTCGAAACTGCGGAAAGAGTATGGCACAGCCACTATAGCGGTGTACCGCGAACTTCCGTAAGTTAAGTGGCACCGGCATTCTTGCCGGTGTCTGGTTTGCCCCGTCCTAACGGATCATCGGAATTGAGCCGATTAGTTTCCTGATGGGGGCCAAACGCTACAGTGTCCTGCTCTTTGCGCTGATACTTGTGCCGTCCGCGTACCTGGCGTGGACCTGGCGCGACATGCCGCATTTGGGCCTGCACTATGACGACACGCTCTACCTGGTGGGCGCCAAGAGTCTGGCTGAGGGGCAGGGGTACCGCATCCAAAGCGTCCCGGGCCAGCCGTTTCAAACCAAATATCCGCCGGTCCTTTCCGCGCTCCTGGCGCCTGTATGGAAATTCGGGCCAAGCTTCCCCCAGAATCTGCCGCTGCTCACGCTGTTCGCCTGGCTGATGTTCCTGGCCTGCCTGTTCTTCATGCGCGCCACGTTTCGGCGCTTTGGATTTGGGGCCGGAGAAACGTGGTTGTTGACATTCGTCGCGGCGGTCCACCCGGTGGTGCTCCTGTTGGGGATCAGCCTCATGTCGGACCTGCTGTCGCTGGCGATCTTCTTAGCCTGTCTGTTGGTGGCCGAGCGCGCCCTGCAGCCAACCAAGGGCGACCCAACCGAGGGTGCCTGGCTCGCGCTGGCGGCCGGGGCATTGGGCGGCCTCGCTTACCTGACTCGCACGTCGGCTCTTCCCCTCGCGCTAACGGCTCCTTTATGCTTCCTGCTGCGCAGGCGGTACTCGCGAGCGCTACTGTTCTTCGCCGGCATGCTGCCCGCGCTGTTGGGCTGGCAATTCTGGACATCGGCCCACATGCTGCGGACCAGCGATCCGGCCCTCATGTTTTACACGAACTACCTGGGAATGGAAATGGCCACGGTTCACCTGGACAATCTCGGCGCCGTTCTATGGCACAACCTCGATGGCCTGCTGCGCGGCATCGCCAAGCTGATCGTCTTTGACGCCATGCCCACCAACGCCCATTTTCAGCAACTGATCGGCATCGCGGCAATTGCCGGGACCGTCCGGTTGATGCGGCGTACCAGGCGCATTCAATATCCGGCAGCGGCAGCGGGTTTCGCGCTGCTCTTGTCCATATACTTCTTCCCGTCCGATGAACGCATCTTGCTTCCCGTGTATCCGCTCCTTCTCATGGGATTCTGGACCGAAGCCAAAAACCTCTGTTCCGTCGTGAGGGTGTCATGGCATAAGCCATTTCTCGCGGATCGGGTCGGCGCTGTGTTGGCCGGGGCAGCGGTCGCGGTGTTAGCCGGGTTCGTCGCCGGCAGCTACGTCCTGGGGGCCGTCGATTTCCTCCCTAAGTTGCAGGCGGCCTGCCGGAACCAGCGTATCAGTCACCTGCCTGTCTACGGGTGGATCAGGAGCCATGCGGCGCCGGCAGCCGCGTTCTATGCCTATGACGACGTGCTGCTCTACTTGTATACGGGCCGTCCCGCGCTGGGGCTGCCTTCACCGCCGGGACGGTTCTATCAAGGGGATGCCGAGGCCCAGGCGCGGCAGTTCGCGCTGTCGGTGCCAGAGATCGCGCGCCAACATCACCTGGACTACCTCATGGTTACAGAGGAAGACTTCTACCGGGAAGGGATCCCGGGGCTGGTGTGGAAAGCCGCTGGGCGCGATCCCCAACTGCAGCAGGAATTCGCGACGCCCCACGCGGCGGTGTACCGTAGCCCCCGCTCCTGACGCCGGAACGGCCCGCGACCGGGGTCGCGGTTCGGTAAGTCGTTCGTGTTACCGAACCGCGACCAGTTGCTTGTGTTACCGAGCCGTGACCAAAGGGAGCGGTGCTGGCCGCCCTTCTAAAACGTATACAACAGCGTGCCCGGTGACGGTTCCACCGGCCCTCCGGCGGGGACAGCTTCGCCTTCGGCGCTTAACACGCGGTAATAGATGCCGGTGTCGCCCAGGTAAACCTCCAACTCCGAGGGGCGGGGAAGCGTGCCCTGAATGAGCGATTCCGACAGCGGATCCTCGATGTATTTCTGCAAGGCACGGCGCAACGGCCGCGCGCCATAGCTGCGATCCGCACAGGTCTTTTCGAGGATGTACTTGGACGCGTCCGGCGCCAGGCGGATCTTCACCTGCTTGGGGACCAGGTTGACGTTCACCTGATTGACCATCAAGTCGATGATCTGGATCAGATCGTCATCGGTGAGCGAGCTGAACAGGATCATCTCGTCCAGCCGGTTCAAGAATTCCGGGTTGAACGCCTTCTTCACTTCGCCGCGCACCATGTCTTCGATCTTCGATGGGATGCCTTCACCGGCCGGAGCCGAGAAGCCCAGGTGGCCGCGCTTTTCCAGGAACCGCGCGCCCAGGTTCGAAGTCATGATGATGATGGTGTTCTTGAAATCGACCTGGTTGCCCAGGCCATCGGTCAGTTGGCCGTCTTCAAACACCTGCAACAGGATGTTGTAAATATCCGGGTGGGCCTTCTCGATTTCATCCAGCAGGATGATGGAGTACGGGTTGCGTTTCACCCGTTCGGTGAGTTGCCCGCCCTCTTCATATCCCACGTATCCGGGGGGCGAACCGATGAGCTTCGAGACCGAGTGCTTCTCCATGTACTCGGACATATCGAAGCGGACCAGGCTCTTCTCGCTGCCGAACAGGAACCCGGCGAGCGCGCGCGCGACTTCCGTCTTGCCAACACCCGTCGGCCCCAGGAACAGGAAAGAACCGGCCGGGCGGACGCTGGATTTTAGTCCGGCCCGCGAACGGCGAATGGCGCGGGCCAAAGCCGAAATCGCCTTCTCCTGGCTGATCACGCGCTTGTGCAACTCTTCCTCGATGCGCAGAAGCTTGGTGATCTCCTCCTCTTTTATGGCGGTCATCGGCACGCCGGTCCAGCGAGCCACCACTTCCTCGATATCGTCCTTGGTGACACAACCGGTGGAAGAGTCGTCCAGGTTGTACTTTTCGCGCAACAGCCGCATGTTTTCGCGCTCTTTGCGCTCCTCATCGGAGTAGAAGCGCGCCTTCTCGAATTCGTGGTTCGCGATGGCGTTCTCCATGCGGTGGACGATGAACTTGATGCGTTTCTGGATCTCTGCCAGGTCGGCGGGCAGGGTGGTCTGCCGCAGCTTCACCCGCGCGCCGGCCTCATCGATCAGGTCGATGGCCTTGTCGGGCAGGTAGCGGTCGGGAATATAGCGGCTCGAGGTGTAGACGGCCGTTTCAATGGCATCGTCGGTGTAGGCCACCGCGTGGAATTTTTCGTAGCGATCTTTTATTCCGAAAAGAATCTTGACGGCATCGAGTTCGTTGGGCGGCGGCACCTTCACGGCCTGGAAGCGGCGCTCGAGCGAGCGGTCCTTTTCGATGGATTTGCGGAACTCGGACGGGGTGGTGGCGCCGATGCACTGGATCTCTCCGCGCGAAAGCGCCGGCTTCAGAATGTTGGCGGCGTCCAGCGAGCCTTCCGCCGAACCGGCCCCGACCAGCGTGTGCAACTCGTCGATGAAGATGATGGCGTTCTGGTTCTCCATCAGCTCCTTCATGATGGTCTTGAGGCGCTCTTCAAACTGGCCGCGGTATTTCGTTCCGGCCACGATCAGAGACAGATCCAGCGCCAGAATCCGCTTCTCTGCCAGGAACGAAGGCACATCGCCCTCGGAGATGCGTTGCGCCAGGCCTTCCACAATGGCTGTCTTGCCCACGCCCGGTTCGCCGATCAGCACCGGATTGTTCTTGGTGCGCCTGCAGAGAATCTGCACCACCCGTTCCAACTCGTAATCGCGCCCGATGAGCGGATCGAGCGTGTTATCCATGGCGGCCTGGGTCAGATCGCGGCTGAACTCCGCCAGCAGCGAACTTTCCTTGGGCCGGGCCGACGCTACTTTTTCACTTTGCGACCGCGCCAGTTCCTCACGGATGGTCGAGAGCCGCAGGCCGCGTTCATGCAGAATCTCGGCGGCGAAGCATTTCTCTTCGCGCAGCAGACCCAATAAAAGATGCTCGGTGCCGATATGTTTGTGGTTGAGGCGCTCGGCTTCCTCGGCGCCATACGCCAAAACGCGCTTGCATTCGTGGCTCAGGGGGAGATCTACGGATGTGGAAACCTTTTCCCGGATGGTGGTGTGGCCCTCAATCTGTTTCCGGATCGATTCCACAGCCGCGTGCGATCGGAGAAACCGATTGGCCAGCGCCTTATCTTCGCGCAGCAGGCCGAGGAGCAGATGTTCGGTTTCGATGTACGGGCTGCCGAATTGGCTAGCCTCGTAGCGGGCGAAGAAGATTACCCTTCGGGCCTTCTCCGTATATCTTTCAAACATATAAAGTGACGCCCCCTATTACCTAAAGATACTCCGGTTCGGCCCCTGAATGCGCACCATTTGGTTGGCCCGGTACCAAGGCCCCGCCCTCCAAACTAAGGACGCGGCTGCAACGCCGGGCAAACGACAAATTATGAGTGACAAGAACCGATGTGAGCTGATGATTCCGGTGCAGAGCCGAAAGGAGATCGAAGATCATTTCGCCTGTCCGGAAGTCGAGGTTTCCTGTAGGTTCATCGGCCAGCAAGACCTGCGGGCGGCCCACCAAAGCCCGAGCCAGTACGACGCGCTGCTGTTCTCCTCCGGATAATTCTCCGGCACGGTGCGATGCGCGCGCCTTAAGACCGACTTCATCCAACCTCGATAACGAGTCCGAGGCCGCCTTTCCACGCGACCAACCTTGGATCAGCAACGGCATCATCACGTTCTCCAGCGCTGTAAATTCGGGCAGGAGGTAGTGGACTTGCCAGACGAATCCTATTTCTTGATTACGGAATTCTGCTTGTTTCGAGTCCGTGAGTGCCGAAATCTCTGTACTACCGTAGTATATCGTACCGTTCGAAGGCCTGTCCAGACCGCCCAACATATGTAGTAGAGTCGACTTGCCGGCGCCCGATTCGCCCACCAGCGCCAGCATTTCGCCGCGACAGACCTCCAGGTTTAAACCCGAGAAAATCACCAGGTCCGACGCCCCGGAACGGTAAATCTTGGCTAGATCGCGGGCGCGGATATAAGGCTCGGACATCCTTCCGCTACGATAGCGCAGTCGTCAAGTTCCACGTCGAACTGTATGCTCCGATACTGCGGCAGTACATCGGCTACCGCATGATGGGAGCATGGCATCCATGAATCCAGCTCAACCTTTCCTTTCCGACATTCAGGAGCTCCGCCGACGCGCGCGCCAACACATAGAGAAGGGTGCGGTCACGGAGGGCTATAAGGCCGATCTCCAAACTGTATTGCGCGTGTTGAACGAGGCACTGGCCACCGAAATCGTATGCGTCCTTCGGTACAAACGTCATCACTTCATGGCGACGGGATTGAACGCCCAATCGGTCGCGGATGAATTCGCCCAGCATGCAATCGAAGAGCAGGGTCACGCGGACCTGCTCGCCGGACGCATCACTCAGTTGGGAGGAGAACCAAATTTTAGTCCCGAGGGCCTGCTCATGCGCAGCCACTCCGAGTATAAGGAGGGCAACTCCCTGGTGGACATGATCAAAGAAGACCTTGTGGCAGAGCGGATCGCCGTCGAATCCTATTCCGAGATTATCCGTTTTCTCGGCGAGAACGATCCCACCAGCCGGCGGCTGATGGAGGAGATCCTGGCCAAGGAAGAGGAGCACGCCGAGGACATGCGAAGTCTCATCGAGAAGATGGGCAAAGAAGCAAAGTAGGCAGGCTTTTCCGAGGAAATGCCCCTCCAGGCTCCGGTATTCTGAAGGGATGCGATATCGACTGCTAGGAAATAGTGGGCTCAGGGTATCCGAGTTCTGTCTCGGTACCATGACGTTTGGCGAGGATTGGGGCTGGGGCTCCCCGAAAGAGGAGTGCCGCAAGATCTACGACGGCTTCCGCGAGCGCGGGGGCAACTTCATCGACACTGCTAATATTTATACCGCCGGTACCAGCGAGGCGTTTCTGGGCGAGTTTATGGAGGGACACCGCCAGGAAATCGTGCTGGCGACGAAATACACCAACGCCGCGGCCGGACGCGATCCCAATTCGGCGGGGAATCACCGGAAGAGCATGATGCAGGCCGTGGAGGCCAGCCTCCGGCGCTTGCGAACAGACTATATCGATCTTTACCTGCTGCACATCTGGGACCGCATGACGCCCATCGAAGAAGTGATGCGCGCGTTCGACGACTTGGTGCGCCAGGGCAAGATCGTGTACGCAGGCATCTCCGACATGCCGGCCTGGTTGGTGGCGCGCGGCAATACGCTGGCGGAGCTGCGCGGCTGGTCGCCGGCCGTCAACCTGCAAATCGAGTACAGCCTGATGCAGCGGACCGTCGAGCGCGAACTGATGCCCATGGCGCGCTCGCTGGGCCTGGGCGTGACGGCGTGGTCGCCGCTGGCCGGCGGTCTGCTGACCGGAAAATACGCGGGCGGCGTCGCGGCGGCCGGTGGAGCGCGCTTCGCCACGCCCGGCATGGAGCAGCGCGCCGCCATGGACGACCGCAAGAAAGCGGTAGCGTCCGCGGTCGAAAAGGTGGCCAAGCAGATCGGGCGTTCGGCCGCGCAGGTTGCCATCGCCTGGCTGTTCGAACAGCGGGTTATACCGATCATCGGTGCCCGCCGCATGGCGCAGTTGGAAGACAACCTGGCGGCGGCTGACACGCGCCTGTCGCCGGAACAATTGCAGACGCTTAACGAGGCCAGCCAGGTGGAAATGGGATTCCCGCACGATTTCGTGAACAGCGAGTTTGTCAAGAATTTGACGACCGCAGGTTTGCACGCGTCGATCGCGGCTGCGTAGGGCGGATCCCCTGGTCCGCAGCATAGGCGTAAAAATAAGCGGCAGCGACTACAGCATATTGGAAACGCAATCTACGCCGGCCACAATAGGCGGCGGATTTGCCGGCCGAGCGCGCCGTATTTTAACGCCTATGCTGGTCCGCAGCCGCCCCCCCGCCTGGCTTTTAGCTGGCGGTGAACCAAGCCTCTCCGAGCCCCGCTACGGGGCGTGCGTCAAACCCAGCGCATGACGGCTTCAGCAGTGTCGCTGGGCTTGGTATTGAAGCACAGTTTCGCCTTCGGCGCATTCGCATGCACGACGTTGATGAGCTTTTCGAAAAGCAGAAAACTGCTGGGAATGACCCGAATGCCGGCTCCGACCAGTACGCAATCATAAGCCTTCGCCTTCAGTTTGTCCGCCACCACCCGCTCCGCCGTTTCTCCCAGATCGGTCAGGCACAAATCCGCGTCGTAGCCGAGTTCGCGCAGTCGCTTGTTGTCAGCGAGCAGCGCCGACATCACTCGGTCAGCGCTAAGGTTCTGCGGCGCGAAATCGGCGCTGGAGAAATCGATCATAACCGGATCAATACCCACGAGCAGGACGCTTTTCTTCTGTTCCACAGCCTTAGATTCTACAAAACCCCGTATCTTGGAAACCAGTGTCCGGGCTAGCGACGTTACTTCCAAGTGGATGATCTATTTTCAACAAGTCCTGCAGAACGCGAGGCGCTCACGTGTGAGCCGTGACCGATCGGAGGTTTCATCGCTTGTCCGATCCAACCACGGCCCAGTGCGTCAGTGCCAACCCGTTGCGTTTATTGTCCCTGAATCTCTAATCGCTAAGAGCCCTTCCTGGCGTCGGGCGAAAGAGCAGCAGGGATCGGCGCGCTTTCGCATGCAGGTGAAAGGCTTCGGTTGCTGTTCGGTATGGCCCGAAACCGTTATTGACTCGAGCCGCCTACGGCATTTGCCTCCGGGCAATACCGTCGAGCACGACGCCCGCATCTTCACAGAGGATTTGTAATTCACTTCCCCTGACATACTGTATGCCCACCGCCTCGATACTGTCGATCACGAAGAAGAACTGAGACGTGAAACCTAGCGAGTATTGGACCGTGATGGTGCCGGTGCAATCAGGATTCACGGTATATGTGCCCGTTTTGGTCACCGGAATCGCGGTGCCGCCCTGGTTGATTACTCCAGCGCCCGTAACAATGTCACTTCCGTTGAAGGTTAACGTGCCGACCTCGTCAATTGGGCCGGCCATGGCAGCCGGCGACACAATGGTCCCCGTGCCTTTGTAGGCGAAGGTGCCGTTCAGGGAGAGACCCGAGCAGCCCTGGGCCTTGGCGGTGGGCGCTATGCCCAGAGCGAGTGCGGTGACTGCGGCGATTGTGAAAGCCTTTGCGATGGTGCTACGTTTCATGGTTATCTCCTTTGCGTTCATAAATTGCCTCCATGCCGGGAGGAGATCGTTCCAACCGCCGGTCCTCCTCCACGTTGGTACGGGCGGAAGCGGACGGCAAAAGCGGCCACATTCTGCTATATTTTTTAAACTCATGGAGAATGGGCTATCCATCGACGGACGCTCTTCGGAAATCACCGGTCTGTTGAAAGCCTGGGGCAACGGCGACGAAGCAGCCCTGAACCGGCTGGCGGAGCACGTGTATCCCGAATTGCGCCTCATGGCCCGTCGGTATATGAAGAACGAAGGCCAGGGCAACACGCTCCAGGCCACGGCATTAGTCCATGAGGTCTATCTCCGCCTGGTAGACGTGGCCCAGGTCGAATGGCAGGCGCGCGCGCAGTTTTTTGCCATGGCGGCGCAGATGATGCGGCGCATCCTGGTGGACGCGGCGCGCACCCGGGGTTCGCAGAAGCGCGGCGGTACAGCGCCCAAAGTGAACATAGAAGAAACAGCCGTCTTATCCCCGGCGCCGGACCGGTCCATCCTGGCTCTGGACGACGCCTTGACGGCGTTCTCGTCGGTGGCTCCGCGACAGGCCAAGATTGTCGAGTTGCGCTATTTCGGCGGATTGACGGAGGAAGAAATCGTCGCGGTTATGAAAATCTCGCCGCGCACAGTCAGACGCGACTGGCATCTCGCCAAGGCTTGGCTACTGCAGGAGCTAAACCCTGAAATTAGGGGACCGTCGGAACTGCAGCGATGACTCCGGAGCGCTTTCAGCAAATTGCGGAGCTATATCACGCGGCCCGCGAAGGGTCTGCTGAGGAGCGCGCCGCGCTATTGGCCCAGACCGATCCCGAACTGCGCCGCCAGGTAGAGTTACTGCTCTCCCAGCATACCAGCGGCGAATTCCTGGATCGGCTTGCCATCCAGAACGCCCCGGAGCTGATAGAGGATTCGACTAGCGCCCAATTGTCTGCGGGCGCTTGCCTGGGACCATATCGAATCGAAAGCAAGCTCGGTGAAGGGGGCATGGGCGAAGTCTTTCGGGCGATAGACACACGATTAGGCCGAGCCGTCGCCATCAAGACCACGCATGAGCGGTTCACCGCCCGTTTCGAGCGCGAGGCGCGTGCGATTGCAGCGCTGAACCATCCCTACATCTGCACGCTCCACGACGTTGGCCCTAATTACCTGGTGATGGAATTGGTGGAGGGCGAGACCATCGCTGCGAAGTTGAAAAGCGGTCCCCTTCCCGTGAAGACGGCACTCCTCTATGCAACGCAGATTGCAGCCGCGCTGGCGGAGGCGCACGCCAAGGGCATCATTCACCGCGATCTGAAGCCGGGCAACGTCATGATTGCCAAATCCGGCGTGAAAGTTCTGGATTTCGGACTGGCGCGCTCGGGCGGGGATGAAACGGTCACGGCCAGCCACATGGTGATGGGCACGCCGGCCTATATGTCCCCCGAGCAGCGGCAAGGCAAATCGGGCGATGCCCGCTCGGATATCTATTCGTTCGGCTGCATGCTCCACGAGATGCTTAGCGGCGAGCGCGCCGGGCCGAACCGCAGGCGCCTCCCGTCGCGCAAGCTGGAAAAGATCGTAAGCCGGTGTCTGGAAGAGGACCCCGGACGCCGGTGGCAGTCCGCTGCCGAGCTGGAGCGCGAACTGGCAGGCGTCTCCACCACCGGAAGCGCCGGCAAGCGCATGATCGCCGCGGCCGCCGCAGGTGTGCTGGCGTTGTTCGCCGCGGCGTATTTCTATCTCCATCGCGCCCCGAAACTAACCGATAAGGACATGATCGTGCTGGCCGATTTCGCCAACAACACAGGCGATCCGATCTTCGACGGCACGCTTCGACAGGGCCTGGCGATCCAACTGGAACAATCGCCGTTTCTCAAAATAATGGATGACGACCAGGTGCAGCGCGTTCTTCGCCTGATGAGTCTTCCGCCGGGCGCCCGCGTCACGAATACAATCGCGCACGAAATCTGCATCCGGGCAGGAGGCGCGGCCACCATTGACGGCACGATCGCCAGCCTGGGAAGAAGCTACGTCATCACGCTCGAGGCAATTACTTGTCAAGATGGCGCAACGCTCGCCCGGCAGCAGATCCAAGCCGAAGATAAAGAGCACGTGTTAAATGCATTGAGCACGGGCGCGAAGGCCATGCGCGGCAAGCTGGGAGAATCGCTCAACTCCATCCAGAAGCTGAGTCGTCCGCTGGAAGAGGCCACCACTACTTCACTGGAAGCTCTTCAGGACTTCACCAAGGGTTCTTCCGAGCTGGATCAGATGCAGATGCTAGGCGCCATTGCGTCCTTGGAGCGCGCCACCGCAATCGATCCGAATTTCGCGATGGCCTATTACTACCTCGGCGTCGCTTACGAGAACCTGGGGGACATGGCGCGTAGCCAGGACTATGGGAAACAGGCTTTTCGTTTGGTCGATCGGGTTTCCGAGTACGAGCGGGCCCAGATCGCACCCTACTATTACAGGGCTACTGGCGAGGTGTACAAAGAGATTGACGCCTATCAAGCGAGTGTCCGCAATTATCCCCGAGAGTGGGATTTTCATAACCAATTGGGCGTCGTCTACATCGACCTGGGGCAATATGAGGAGGGGCTGAAGGAAGGGCAGGAAGGGGCTCGGTTGCAGACGATCGAACCTCCCTATCGCCGTCAATTGGACGCCTACATCTGCCTGAATCGTCTTTCAGAGGCCAGGCAGTTAGCGCAGAAAGTGCGAGAGCTGCGGCTCGACGGACCGAGGATCCATCAGCGCCTCCTCGAAATGGGTTACGTCGAGGGCGATCAGGCGGCCATCGCCAGGGAGATCCAATGGTTCCGGGGCAAGCCGGAAGAGTACATCAGCTTGGGCTTGCAGGCGGCCGACCGGAACGTCCATGGCCGGCGCGGTGAGTCGCACGAATTGTTCCAGCGAGCCGCTGATTCAGCGCTACGCCGGGGATTTCGGGACATTGCCTCCGAATTTGAAGAAGCGGATACCCGCGACGACGCGTTTTCCGGCAATTGCCAGCCCGCGCGCCGCCTGGGGCGTCCCGCCTTGGCTCTGGCGATGTGCGGCGATGCGGCCCGGGCAGAGAAGCTCGCCGCCGAGACTTCGAAGGTTTTTCCAGACGGAACCATCTGGAACGCCGTGGAACTTCCTGAGATCCGAGCGGCCATCGCGCTCCAGCGCGATCAAGCGGCGGAAAGCGTGCAACTGCTGGCATCCGCTTCGCCATACGAGCGCTCTTATCTGGATGCGGTTTATTTGCGCGGTCTGGCTTACCTGCACCTGCATAAGGGCACGGAGGCGGCGGCTGAGTTCCAGAAAATCGTGGATCATAAGGGCGCCAGTTGGGGCGCTACTTGGATCCACCCTTATTGGGGCCAGTTCTATTCGCTCTCCTGGCTGGGGATGGCGCGCGGCTCCGCGCTCGCGGGCGACACGGCGAAAGCCAAAAAGGCGTTCGAGGGCTTCTTCGAATTGTGGAAGGACGCGGATCCCGACATCTCGATACTTCAGCAAGCTAAAGCGGAATACGCCAGGCTTCGGTGAGACGAATTACGAACCTCGCCGGGAGTATTTTTGGGCTGGACTTGCGCCTAACCACAGCAGCCGGTCGTTGCCACGAAATTCGCGACGTCGGCACAGATGCGAGCTTGTGGCAAGAAGCATCCTTACATTGCTGGTTCCCTGGATCACGGGCCTCGAGAAACTATCCACTCGGACGAAAACGTTCGCCTATCTGGGGGCTGAGTCCCTCTGGTTGTCCGCAAGTCAGCTTCTGGTAGGCGCGGGACCGGCCAGGCCTACTCTGAGAAAGGCCTTTCCAGGCTCGGTCATAGACGATTCGGTAACATCGTTTACCGAATCTCAACACTCGCATTGCTAACAGAGGGGTTAGCGGATCATTTGGAACATCGTGTGCCGAATGCTTCCGGAATCTGAAAAAGCGGACCGCTCAAATCGACCTCGTCGCGAAATCTTGCAACTCTTAAAATCGTGAGAGCGAGTGCGGGTCAAGCCACCCCGCTTCTTCGGAAAAAAAGACCGGCCGGAGGCGCTGCCCGCGCCCCGGCCGGTCGGGAGGAGAGAGCTGTCAGAAGAGGAAGCTAAGGCCTACCGAGGGGACAAAATCGTTCAGGATGGTGCCGTAGGTGGTTCCCGGAGCGGGAGCGATCACATCTGTGGGAAATCCCGTAATGTAGTCGCGGATCTCGGTTCTCAGGAAGAGATTGTCGCCGATGGCGTAGCGCATGCCGACGCCCACGCTGACCATCGGCTTAAGGTCGTGCGTCTTGGTGAAGTAACCGTATTGACTCAGGGGCTGATAGGCCTGTTCGGCGCCGGTGCCCAGGAAAAACTTCACGCCTCCGCCCGCCACCAAATAGAACTCGCGCTTGCCCCGGCGGTGGGTGTGATAAACGAAGTCGTAGTGCATCAAATGCGCCTGGCCCGAAAAAGTTGCATCGGAGCCGCCGCTGGAGAGTTTCAAGTTATTCTGCATGAACTCGTAGTGGATTTCTCCACTAAGGTGCGCGTTCAGGTTTTCCGACGCGAACGCGCCGAGAACAACGCCGGTTTGAAATCCGGCGGTGGCCGGTGGCATGGCACTGCTGACTCCCACGTTGCTCAGGAAGCCGGCTCCGGCCCCGCCCCCAAATTCCCACTGTTGCGCCCAGCCGAAGCCGGCTGCCGCAACCAACAAAAATGATAAGGTAACCGTTCTCATCTAATTCTTTCTCCTGTGTGTTTAGTCCACGACCCGCACGTAAAGACCGGTAGAGGAGCCGCCCTGATTGATGACCAGGGGGATCTGCAGGCCTTGCGGAACTCCATGCGGCACGGAAGCATTGATCTGGTAAACGCCCACTTCGCCCGGCGTCAGACCCGCGTAGTCGATCGTCAGGTTCACTCCGCCCAGCGTGACGGAGGGAACGACCGTGGCCAGCGGAAGAGGGTTGGACGGCGCCGGCATGCCGGTGGCCACCGGCGGCGTGGTGCCTCCCAGTCCGGTCGCGTAGATAGTGAGTACGTCGCCGGGATTGATGGGATTCGTCGGCGTAACCAACTGGTTGTTGGCGGCGCGAATAATGGTGGCGATGCCAGTCTCGGGTCCCGCGGTGCCGGAACGGAAGATGCTGGGGGCATTGTCTAAGATCGAGATAAAGTAATCGTCGCTGACGCCGCCAGGCGTGTGCAGCGTCAACGTGGCGTTGCCGTCCACACTGTAGGGAAGCTGTCCATTGATCTGGCTGCTGGATACGAACAGCAGAGGCGTGGGCACACCGTTAATGGCCATGCAGGATTCGCCCAAAGCGGTGGGCAGTGGAATCTGTTGGCTGGCCATGTTGACAGGGCTAAGCTGCGAGCCGAACACGCTGATCAAACCGCCGGACGCCACCGGCTGCGTGAAATCGGCTGCGTTGACCACACTGCTGATCTGAGGCGGCGCTACCGCGGCATCATAGTTCCACGGCAGCACGGTGACACCGGAGATGGTCAGAGCGATAACCGCACTCTGATCGTACAGGGGCGCCACAGTACGGATAAACGGTTGCGCGGTGCTGGGCGCGAGCGGGGCTTCCGCCATCCGCGTGGGGCTGGCGCCCACGTTCACCGCGGGAGTCACGCGCTGAATTACGCCCGGGCTGGACAGTGTGGACTCAATCGTGTTCACGCCCGACTGATTTATAAAGGCGAAGCCCGAGGAGGTGCCAGACGCCGAATTCAGCGTGCCCATCGGCACCAGCGAAGCGTTCAACACATTGCTGCCGGCCACGTAGGTGTTGTAGCTCGAAGCGGCATAGGCGCCCTGCAAGGACGTAACATCCTGCCGCGAAGCCGTGAACGTATCGGCACTGGCGTCGTACACCATGACGTTGCCATCCGGTGCGGCCAGCAGGATGGTGCTCCCGTTGGGCGCCGGCGCCAGCGAAGCGAGGGGATTCACGTTGTTCTGGAACACGCCCAAGCTAGGCAATTGGTCGGCTTGCTGCGCCAGAAAGTCAATCTTATCGACCAGGCCAGGGTTCCCCGAACCAGAGTTCCGCACCACCGCCAGCATGGCTTGGCCCGACGCCGCAATCGAGTAAGGATAGTGTCCCGGCGGAAAGTGAATCGGAGGCTGTGTCTGGAGTGTATCCAGATCGTAGACATATGCCAGTTGCGAGTTGGCGTGGCCCACCACCAGGTATTGCTGGTCGAACGTGATGGCCATTTGAGTGGGTGTGGTGCCGGTTCGCAAGGTCGCCAGTTGGGTATACGAGGTGGAATCGAAAACCAAGACCTGGTTCATGTCTTGGCGGATCACGTAAAAGCGGCTGCGCTTCGGGTCGGCCAGCAAATCCGTGAGTGTGCCTGGAATGTCCACCAACGTGCCGCGCTGATCGGGATTGCGAGTGTTAACCAGCAGGCGGACAGTAGGCGGCACATCGATCGCGCTCTTGGAGATGATCGTCAGAGGCACACTGACGGTGCCGTTCTGGCTCAGAAACGCGCTCGTGTTGACGCTAATCGTAACGGTCGCCGGAGTGAGGCCCGAAGATGGCGAGAGCGTCACGCCCGGCACTCCGGTACTAATCGTAAAGTCGGTGTTGCCGCCGCCCGGATCGGTGATCGTGAGGGTTTGCGTGATCACGTTTTGATTGCAGAAACTGCCGAGCGCTTGCACGTCGCTCTGACTGGTGGTCAGGCGCGGATACTGCTGCAGGTTACCCACCGGGAATACCGTGACACCGCTGTCCGAAACCGCATACAGCATGCTGCTGTCTGCGCTCAACACCATCCTGCCGATGATGTTTTCGTTAAGGTACAGCTGGTCTCTCACGGTCAGGTTGTCGATGTCCAGGATGTACAGAACCGGCGGGGCCGCGGAGGACGCGGACCCCGTCGGTGCGAGTGTGGGAGTGCCTGAGGCGCTAGCGGGCTGTGACGTGAGGATCTGAGCGTAAATAAGCGAGTTCTTCGAATCGACGGCATTGCCGCCGATATTCGCCGACTGGATGGAGTTCGGAAACTGGTTCAGATCGAAGCCGTACAGATTGAGAGTCCATTTGTACTGTCCGACCATGGCCCACGAACCGTCGGCGGAAGCGCTGATGCGCGCCAGCGGCGTCGGCGACGAGACAATACTCAAGCCCGCCACCTGCCCGGTGGCGGCGGTGAAGCGAAAGAAGCCTTGCGATCCAGAAGCGCCATTGGCGACTCCGAACGCGTACTTGCCATCGGGCGTCGACGTCATAGACGCGCCAATCACCGCCGAAGGAAACGTGGCCAGGGCGCTCGGCAGAGTCGCCGCCACGTTAGAGAACGACGTGATCGACTGCAGGGCCCCCGTAGTTGGGTCCAACATGAGCAGGCCGGTCGCCGTGGTAATCAGCCCTTGATAACTTTGACTTCCCAGCACGCCCTGGACGAAAGCCACACCCAGCGGCGCATCGCCGGTCGCGAATGTCTGCAGCGTATTGCTAGCCAAGTTGATCAGCGTGATTACATTGTTGGTGCTGGCCGGCGGCGCGAAGTTTCCGAAATGCGCAACCAGCAGAAATTGGGAATCGGGCGAAATGGCCAGGGCTCCCGGCTGGGGCGCCACGTTGATGGACGTGCGAATGGAATAACTCGCCGTGGACATGACGTCGATCCGGTTGGCCGTATAATTGGCGATGTAGAGCACACCCCGCGATTCATCGAGGGCGATGTCGGAGGCCTGTCCGCCAATTGGAACGACGGTACCGAAGGGTTTCGCGGAGCAGGGCAGAGCCACGCCCAGCCAAACCGCCAAGCTAGCGATAGTAATCGAGCAGCCGTAGAAGCGCATAGGTGAAGTCTTTCGACGTTTCCGATTAGATTCCCCGCAGTCGACTTAATCAATAATCGATATGGCTAATAAATGCTGCATTACCAAAGTTAGCCGTGTATTTACACGGATTTGCGCCTATACTGCCGCTGGGGAACAGGCTCTCGGACATGAAGAAATTGGCAGCGAAATCCGGACTTCTCTTAGCCGTAATTTGCTTATTAACTGGCCTCGCGCCGGTCGACTACGCGCAGTCGGTTACCAACATCTCTACCATTCCCAGCGGCGTGTACTATTCGGTGGACGGAGTAATTTTCAATCACCCAACCAGCTTCGTGTGGCCAACCGGAAGCGTGCACACACTCTATATAGCGCCTGTGCAAACCGACGTTCTCGGAACTACTCAATGGACGCTGGTCAATTGGGCCACGGGTAGCACGGTTTTTCCGCAAAATCCGCTGATTATCACGGCCGATCCGTCCATAACGGAATTCCACGCGGTAGTGGCGGTTGCGTATGCTTTATCGTTGCTATATTTTCCGTGTTCGGACCCTTCCGGTTGTGCGGCTTCCTCTCCCGGTACCGTTTATGTAAATTCGGCTGCGTATACCTCAAATGCCATCATCTTCATGCCTGTGGGTACGCAGGCGTCCCTCCAGGCTGCGCCCGCCCCGGGCCATCTTTTCCTTGGATGGGAGCCGGGGTTGAACCAGGTGACGCAAGGATTTCTCGACACGGTGACCTTGAACGCGCCGGTGCAAGTATCTCCTCGATTTCAGCAGGCACGCGAAATCGACTTGAGCACCATACCGGCTGGCTTACAGGTGCTGGCAGACGGTTTGCCAACGCCCACCCCAGCCACCTTGTATTGGGGATGGGACAGCTCGCACACAGTGGCTCCGGTTTCCCCGCAGACGGACAGCCATGGGTTGCATTGGATATTTTCCTCCTGGAGCGATGGCGGAGCTTCCACGCATGCTTACACGGTGGCCGAGTTGTTGACCCCCACTGGGTTGAGCGCTACTTACGTGCAGGGTGAAGCTGTTTCGATTCTGACGTCACCTGCGGGACTGCCAATCAGCGTGGACGGGCGCACCAATTGGCCCACCTACAACTTCGTCTGGGGCATCGGCGAGGTCCACCAATTAACCGCGCCTGCCCAAGCGACCGATGCGCAGGGACGAACATGGAGCTTCGTTAGCTGGTCGAACGGCGCCTTGGCGGCGCAGTCCTTTACGGTTCCCACCGCCTCCTTGAACACCGGCGTGACGCTAACCGCGAATTACGCGCCGATGGGACAACTGACGCTCAACAGCGTACCCTCCGGGCTCACGCTGCAGGTGGATGGCGTCGGCTGCCAGACGCCCTGCAATATCCTGCGTGCTTCCGGTGCGCAAGTGAAGGTGAGCGCTCCCACGAGCGTGCCATTAGCCGCCGGTTCGCGCGCCGATTTCTTGGGCTGGTCGGATGGCGCCACAGGCGATCATACTATTACCTTGAACGCGCAGCCGGTGGTCCTGCAAGCGAACTATCACATCATGAACCAGCTGACGCTGGCATCCAATCCGGCGGGCGACGTGACGTGGCAGGTGCAGCCTTCATCCGCAGATGGATTTTACGATTCTCAATCTGTCGTGCAAGTGGGCGTTACGGCATTGGCGGGCTTCAAGTTTCAACAGTGGGCCGGCGATTTGAGCGGCACTGCGCCATCCGGGACCGTGTCGATGAACGTCCCGCGCTCGGTGACCGCGGTACTGGCTCGCGCACCTTTCATTGCAGTGACCGGGATTGCCAATGCGGCAGCCACCACGCCGCAGTCCGGAATCGCACCCGGCTCCATCGCCTCTATCTATGGCGGGAGTCTGTCCCCCACCACGGCCCTCGGCCCCACCAGCCCTCTGACGCAGACGTTGGCGGGCGTGACCGTCACAGCGGGCGATTCATTGTTTCCGCTATTTTTCGTATCGCCGACCCAAATCAATTTCCTGCTGCCCCCGAACTTTCCGATCGGCCCCGCGACCTTGACCGTGAGTGTGACCGGCCAGGCGGACCTGCAAGCCAATTTCACGGTGGTACGGAACGCGCCCGGATTGTTTCAACAAATGGTAAACGGTCAGGCCTTCGCGATCGCACTGCATGAGGACGGGTCAATGGTCACCACCAATTCGCCCGCGCAATCCGGAGAGTTGCTGACGATGTTTGGGACTGGATTCGGCCCCACGAACCCACCGACTCCGGAAGGCCTTGCGCTTCCGGCCCAGCCGGCGTTTCAGGTAACCGATCCAGCCACCGTCACCATCGGTGCCGCTACCGTGATCTCACCCGATTCTGTGGTCGCTGCACCGGGCCGCGTGGGCGTCAACGAGGTGCAATTCCGTTTGGGCAGCGGCGCGCCGACCGGCATGAACGCACCGATGTACCTCACCGTCAACGGACAGAACAGCAATACAGTCCTGTTGCCCGTCCAGTAAGCATTCAAGTGGGGCGGCGCCATGCGCCGCCCGGCCGGAGTTTACCCGCACCGGCGGCGAAGACCGCCGGCGTTACGTACCGGCACAGAGGCGGCGGGCCACGGGGCCCAAGGCCCCTTACTTTTCCCAAAGCCTCGAATCGTGCGCAAATGGTAGGGTGGACCCCCGGTCCGCGCGTCCGCTACGGACGTTCTTCGCTAGGAAGGATCAAGCTACTCGAAACCCAAGCAGGTCGGCCAGGGGTCCGCCCTACCCGCGCGATTCCCGGGCCTGAGAAAAGTAAGTGGCATCGGGCGATGGGGCCTGCGCCAGCGCATAAAAAAAGACAGCCCGAAGGCTGTCTTTAGGGTTGACTTGAAGGAGGCGCCCGTTAGAACTGCCGGGGCGCCGCGGGACGAAGGGGCTGCGGGAAGCGGGTAGCTGCGTCTGCCCGCTCGGCTGGTCTCTCGAGGACGAGGGAGCGCAAGCCGGGCATCGGATTGACGCCCGAGCGGTGGCCTTTTTCCGCCACGGGGAGCTGGCCCGTGGTCAGGTTCTTCAAGCCGAATAGAGCTAGTTCAAAGCGGTCTTTTACGCCCACTTTTTGGAATAGCCGGGAAAGATAAACTTTCACCGTGCCTTCGGAGATCATCAGGGTGGTCGCGATTTCTTTGTTCTTGAGGCCTTGCGACAGAAGGCTAACCAGTTGCCCTTCGCGCTGTGTGAGGGCCACGCGCCGTGCGCACAAGAAGCTGTCGGTCAGTGCTTTCTCGAACCACAACTCGCCCGCCTGCACCTTTTGCAGGCACTTTACCTGGAGATCGGTCGGCAGGGTCTTGCGCAGGATGCCGCGCACTCCCAGCCCCATCGCCTGGAACGCCAACTCGGTTGAAATAGAATTCACCCAAAGCACGATCTTGCAACTGGCCATGGCGTGCTTGAGCTCGCTGAGCACCCCAAAGGTAATCTCCGGAGTCAGATCCATCAGGACCAGATCCGGTGAGCTATGGGCAATCTGCTCCAGCAGGCCCGCCACCGTGCCGCACGTAGGCAGCAGTTCAAAGTTCTCCACTTGTCGCAGGACGGACTCGAGTCCCTTGGCCAGGATCGGCTCGTCACTGTAAAGAAGAATCCGCGTCATATTCGTTCTCCACCTCGAAACTCCCGGTAATTGCTTACCTAACTTTCCGGCTAATATCCGGCTATTAACGGCGAGTCATTTTGCATTTTGCCCCTATTTACTTCGGTTGTCAACATAAAATTATCATAATTTTTGGCGAAATTATTCTGAATTATTCCGGATATTTAAAAATTCGACAAATGGCGCAAATGGCTGTCAGCACAGCCTCGCGATGGTCATCTCCCCGCCCGCCAGGACTGCCAGCGCGCTTTCCGAGGTTAATAATTCGCCGTAATTTCGCACCGCCAGTAGGGCCGGTAAACTTTTCAAAAATCGTGACTTGTGCCTGATAACCTTGGCAAGCAGCGCGCTATGACCCATTTACGATATTGAACCAAGGGGTACGCGGGGGCTAAATTCGCGGTGTCGGCCTCGCCTTCAAAATGAAGAATATCAATCGGCGTGAAAGCCCGCGCATGGACATTAAGCTTCGGTGTCACGTCACTTCGCCGGCTCTTTGGGCGCATTGCGCGATGCACACGGAGAATATCAGCCGGAGCGGTATTCTGATCGCCTGGCGAGGCGCGGATGCCGCCCTGCCGGTGCCTGCGGTAGGCCATATCGTAACTATTGAAGTCGAATTACCGGCCAACCACGGCTTCGGACAAAAATGCATTCACTGCCAGGGGACGGTAATCCGCGTATGGCAGCCGGAACAGGACTGCCCGCGCGTGGCTCTGCAAGTCAATTACATGGATTTCCGGGCTCTTCACGACCGGCTCCGTTCGCTGGAGGCCATGCAGCCAGTTGCCAACAGTTGGATGGCGTGACGGAAATGAACTCCCGACGGTCACAAATTGCTTTCCGGTTCCTGCCATCGCTGGCGGATTTCGCCTTTCTCGCGCCCATTGTTTTTCTGTTTGGGCGGATGGAAGGCGCCCAGACGCTGCTGGCGGATTGCGACACAGGCTGGCATATCCGTACGGGCGAATGGATTTTGGCTCATCACCAGGTTCCGGCGCGCGATTTCTTTTCTTTTACCAAGGCCGGCGAGACGTGGTTTGCGTGGGAGTGGCTGTCGGATGTCGGGTTCGCCTGGCTGAATCACCATGGCGGATTGCCGACCGTGGTGCTTGCGAGCCTTCTTCTGTTGGCCATTACCTTCACACTGCTGTACCGGCTGGCAGTGAAGAAGGCCAACCCGATCGTGGCTTTTGTGGTGACGGTCGCCGCGGCGATCACTTCATCGATCCATTGGCTCGCCCGGCCCCACCTGCTTTCCCTGTTGTTCCTGGTGCTCTTCTACGGCGCGCTGGAACGCCTGCGCGCGGGCGAGAGCCGGTTCTGGGGTGTGCCTTACATGGTCCTGCTCCCCGCGGCCACGATTCTCTGGACGAATTTGCACGGCGGCTTTTTCATCGGCATCATCATGATCGGCGCTTATGGCGCCGCCGAAGCGTTGAGCGTGGTGCTGGCCGGGGACCGCAGTCAATTGGGGCCGCATCGGACCGCGGCACGGCACTACTTCGTGATGGCCGCCGCGTGCCTGGCCGGCAGCTTCGTCAATCCGTACTTCTATCACCTGCACCAGCACGTCCTCGAATACCTGGGCGATCCCTATCAGGCGCAGCACATCGCCGAATTCCTGTCTATCAGCTTCCACCATCCGGTGGCCATCTTCTTCGAGTTCCTGCTCCTGGCGGGCGGAGGGGCGGCGCTGTGGAACCTGTCGAAGGGTTCGTATACCGAGGCGGTGCTCTTTCTACTGTGGGCGCACGCGGCGTTGCTGGCCTCCCGGAATCTGGAACTCTACGCCATTGTGGCCGCTCCCATGGTAGCCGCCGCCATCGATGCGTGGATCAAGAAACTGCCGGCTCTGGAGGTGGCGGATTGGCTGAAGGGCGCATCACGGAAGTTTTTGGCGATTGCCGCCGAAACTGCGGAGACCGAGAAGTTGCCCCGCTGGCACCTGGTCAGCGCCATGGCCGTCCTCCTGGTGGCTGCCTTGTTGTATGCGCCGGCCCCGCCGCGCGGCTTCCGTTCGGAGTACGACCCCTCGTCTTATCCGGCCGGAGCGATCGCTCTGTTGGGTCAGCGCCCCTCGGCCCGCATCTTTACGCACGACGAGTGGGGCGACTATCTGATTTACCGTCTATACCCGAAGACGCGAGTCTTCGTGGACGGCCGCAGCGATTTTTACGGCGACCAGTTCGAGCAGAAATACCTGGACGTAATGAATGTGAAATACGACTGGGAAAGCACGCTGGGCCAATTTGGAATCGACACCATTTTATTGCCCCCGACCGCGCCGCTGGCCGGCGCGCTGAAGGAATCGAGCCGCTGGCGGGTCGTCTACGACGACGGAGTCGCGCTCGTGTTCCGGCCTTCGGGGGACGTGATTTCTTCCACCTTACCTGGTGGTGGAAAAGGCCGTGATCGCGAGGTCACGAAAACCGAAGAGCGTGATCCGCTGATCACCGAGAGTAAATCCAAAACTTAGGAGCGAAATCAAATGACGTTGTTGCGTAACTTGTGGATGGACGAACAGGGGCAGGACTTGATCGAATACACCCTGCTCATGGCGTTTGTGGCACTGGCTTCCGCCGCCCTCTTCCTGGGCGCGGGCGGCAGTATCAAGGGTATCTGGACCACCACCAACAGCCAGTTGACTGCGGCCAATTCGCTGGCCAGCTAATGCGAATGGAGGGGCATAGCGTACGTCGCCGTTGTCGATACGGTATGCCCCGCCTGGCAATACGAAGCGGCGTTTCGAGTGCCGCATGGGAACAGATGGTACAGCGGCAGATGATTGAGGAGTTCCCGGCGACCGGAGAGTCGGGCGGAACGGGGAACAGAAATGAATAAACGATTTTTGGCGGTTCTGGCTTTTGCCTTCATCGTAGCCTTGGGCGCGAGTTTGATGCTCTATCGGCTTACGTCCAAGAACGGGCAGACCACTAAGGCGGCTCCAGCGGCCATCAAGCTTGTGCTGGCAGCTCATGATCTGGAACTGGGAGCGCTTTTGCGCGCCGAGGATGTCACGCTCACCGACTGGCCGGGCGCGGTGCCGATCGGCTCCGCTCTCAAGACCGATGACGTGGTGGGCCGCGGCGTGGTCTCCAAGATCTACGCCAAGGAGCCGATTCTGGATTCGCGGCTCGCGCCCAAGGGAGCCGGCGCCGGATTTGCCGCTACCATCCCCAGGGGAATGCGCGCCGTGGCCGTGCCGGTCAACGAAGTGGTCGGCGTCGCCGGATTCGTGGGGTCGGGTATGCACGTCGACGTGTTGATCTCCGGCGCGCCTCCCAATGCCCCGCCCGGTCTGGGCACGCTCACCAAGACGTTGCTGCAGAACCTCGAGGTTCTCTCCGCCGGACAGGACTTCAAGAAAGATCCCGAGGGAAAGCCGGTGGCGGTACAAGTGGTCAATCTTCTGGTAACCCCGGAACAGGCCGAGCAGTTGAGCCTTGCGAGCCACCAGACCACCATTCAATTGGTGCTGCGTAATCCGCTCGATCGCGATGTGACGACGACTTCCGGGACGGCCATGGCGGCACTGTTTGGCGGCGCCGGAAAGTTCAAACTGCCAGGGATGAAAGCGGACCCGTCCGACGACCCGCAACCCCGGCGCAAGGTTTCCGTGAAGCCCGTAGCGGAAGTTCCTGAGGCGCGAAAAGAAGCGCCCTTTGTGATGGAAATCATCTCCGGAACCAAGCGAAACGAGGCCAAATTTAACGGTAGTGCGGAGGGTAAATAGGTGTCCCAAAAGAAGTATTTCGCAGTAATCGCGGCCGCGGCGGCCTTTGTCGGTCTGGCGGGGCTGCGGTGGGCCGCGGCCGAACCCGCCGAAAGCTCGGAAGCCCAGGGCCAGGCTGCGCAGAGTGACGGACCGGGCAAGCTCACCGTCACCGTGGGCAAATCGCTCGTCATCGACAGCCCGATCAACATCCGCCGCGTTTCCGTGGCCAATGGCGACCTGGTCGAAGCGGTGGCGGTCAACCCCAAAGAGGTTCTCATCAACGGCAAAGGCGTCGGCGACACCTCGCTGGTGATCTGGCAGGAAAATGGCACGCGCCTGCTCTACGATCTCACGGTCCGGATGAATACGGCCAAGCTGGACGCCGTGCGCGACCAACTCGCCCGCGAGTTTCCGAATGATAACATCAACGTCACGTTCGAAAATGACACCGGGTTCGTACGCGGAACGGTGAAGGATGTGGTTTCCGCCGATCGGGTCATGGCCATCGCCAGCACACTCAGCAAAGAAAAGACCATCAACCTGCTGCGGGTCGAAGTGCCTCCGGTAGAGACCCAGATACTTCTCAAGGTGCGGTTCGCCGACGTGGACCGCACCGTTGAGAACGATCTCGGGTTCAACCTGATGAGCGGCGCAGGCAATCAGTTGACCGGCGTTTCTACGGGACAGTTCTCTCCCCCGACTTTCGGCGGAGGCACCCAAAACAACATCACCTACACCAATCCCCTGAATATCTTGCTGTTCCGCAAGGACCTCAACCTGTTCGCTACCATTCAGGACCTGGAATCCAGGAATCTGCTCGAGATGCTGGCCGAGCCCAACGTGCTGGCGATCAATGGGAAAGAGGCCAGTTTCTTAGCCGGCGGCGAATTTCCATTTCCCATGGTGCAGGGAGGAGCGGTGGGCTCGGTAACCATCATGTTCCGCGAATTCGGCGTGCGACTCAATTTCACGCCTACGGTTACGCCGCGCGGAACGATACGCTTGCAGGTAGCGCCCGAGGTCAGCTCGCTCGACTTTACCAACGCCGTGACCTTCGAAGGTTTTACCATTCCGGCCCTCGCGACGCGCCGCATGAAGACCGAGGTGGAACTGGAATCGGGGCAAAGCTTCGTGATCGGAGGGCTGTTGGACAACCAGACCACCGAGAACTTTAACAAGATGCCGGGCCTGTCCAGCATCCCGCTGTTTGGAAAGCTCTTTCAGTCGAAAACCTTGAAGCGCCAGAACACCGAACTGCTGGTGCTGGTCACTCCCGAAATTGTGCGCCCGCTTCCGGCCGGGCAGCCCATACCTACCCCTACCTTTAACAGGAAATTCCTGGATCCGAACTCCAAGATCGACATGCATCAGCCCGGCCTATCCCAGACCGGCCCGGTACCGGTGCAGCCGCCGGCCGACAGCGTACCGTTCGAGGAACTGGTGGAGAAGCCGAAGGAGGGCCAGGCATCTCCCAATCCTTCCATTCAGCTTCTGCTTCCCCCATCGCCGCCCGCTCCTTCGCCTAATCCAGCGCCGGGCGTGTCGGGTGGCTCCGGAGGATCCGCGAAATGAGTTTAGAACCAAGAGGGCCGCTATGTATCCGTTGACCATTGGTCTGGCCATTGAGAACCGCGAGCTCTGGGATCAAGCCCAGGGTTGCCTGGCCAGCCTGCCGTTTCGCGTCATTGTCGAACACCAGGACATCGGCGATCTGACCAATTTCCTGGACCGGCTCGAGCGCATGCGCCCCGATGTCGTGCTCATCGACATCAGCGGTTGGAAAGAGCCGCTGGAAGGGCTGGTGGCATCCATCCACAACGCTGTGGGCGATCCCATGATCATCGCGCTCCACACCCAGGCGGATGCCGACACCATCCTGTCTTCGATGCGCGCGGGCATTAACGAGTATCTCTACCCGCCTCTGCACGAGACGCTTCGCAAGGCGCTTGAGAAGCGCTCGGCCGAACGCAGCCGCAAGCGCGATGGCAGCGCCAAAGGTGCCGGCAAGAGCTATGCATTCATTTCCGCCAAGGGCGGATGCGGTTCCACTACTCTGGCCTGCCACGTCGCAGCCGAGCTGGGCCGGCAGAACCAAAAAGTTCTGTTGATGGATCTGGATCTGGACGCCGGACTGGTGGGCTTCATCACCAAGACCAAGTCGGTGTACTCCATCATCGATGCGGTGAATAACTTGCATCGGCTGGACATTTCGTATTGGAAGGCGCTGGTCTCCAATGGAATTCCGGGCGTGGAGATCGTGGCTTCGCCGCTGGCTCTGGCTTCCAAGCAGCAGCCCAAAGACGACCAGGTTCGGCACGTGCTGGGCTTTGCGCGGCCGCATTACGACTGGACCATAGTTGACCTGGGAAGAAGCCTGAGCCGTTTGGCTATGGCTGCTCTGGAGGAAATCGATGAAGTCTGCCTGGTGACCACGCTGGAGGTGCCGGCGCTACACCAGGCCAAACAGGTTATTCAGACGCTGCTCGACGGAGGCTACGGCAAGGGGCGCATCAAGCTGATCCTGAACCGCGCGCCCAAGCGGCTCGACATTACGCCCGGAGAACTGGAAAAAATGCTGGGCGTCCCCATTTTCTGCATGGTTCCGAACGACTATCCGGAACTGTACGAAACCTATGCCGAAGGGCGCATGCTAGGGCGCAATTCGGAGCTCGGCCGGAACATGGCCAGGTTGGCCGCCAAACTGGGCGGCCTGGAAGAAGAAGCCAATAAGAAGCGCTTTGCGCTCTTCGGGAGTTAAACGTAAATGCCAGGTGCTTTGGACACCGTATCGAAAAACGTCCAGAACCGGGAAACCGGCTGGGTAAACCGCCTTTTCAATCGAGAAGGCTACACACCGGAATATCAGGAGCTGAAGTTCACGCTCCACCGCAAACTGCTCGACCGGATCAACCTGGAAGCCCTTTCGTCCATGGCCGGAGAGCGCGTGCGCGCGGAGATTCGCGCTGCCGTAGCCAAGCTGGTGGAAGAAGAGAAAACGCCACTCAGCCTGGTGGAGAAGGACAGGGTCATTGAAGAGATCCTGGACGAGGTATTCGGCCTCGGTCCTTTGGAGCCCCTGCTGCAGGACCCCACCGTCAGCGACATCCTGGTCACCACGCCGAAATTAGTTTACGTGGAGCGCGGCGGAAAACTGTACCGCACGCCGGTGGAGTTCAAAGACGATGCGCACCTGCTGCGCATCATCGAAAAGGTTGTCTCGCGAGTAGGCCGCCGTGTGGATGAATCGTCGCCGCTGGTGGATGCCCGCCTGCCCGATGGGTCGCGTGTCAACGCCGCCATCCCGCCGGTAGCTGTGGACGGGCCGCTGTTGTCCATCCGCCGTTTCGGCCGCCATGCCCTCAAGGGTGAAGATCTGGTAGCCAAACTGGCCATGACCGAGGGCATGCTGGAGCTGTTGAAAGGCTGCGTTAAGGCGCGCTTGAATATCCTGATCTGCGGCGGAACCGGTTCTGGTAAAACGACTCTGCTCAACGCGCTCTCGGGCTATATCCCGGAAGACGAGCGCATCGTCACGATTGAAGATGCGGCCGAGTTGCGGCTGCAGCAGACGCACGTGGCGCGCATGGAGACCCGGCCGCCCAACGTGGAAGGCGTAGGCGCGATTCACATTCGCCAACTGGTCATCAACGCTCTGCGTATGCGGCCCGACCGGATCATCGTCGGCGAGGTTCGCGCCGACGAAGCGCTGGATATGTTGCAAGCCATGAACACGGGCCACGATGGCTCCCTCACCACCATTCACGCCAACACGCCCCGCGATGGACTGGGCCGCCTTGAAGTGATGGTGGGCATGGCCAATGCGAACATGGGAATCCGCTCCATTCGCCAGCAGGTGGCTTCGGCCGTCAACCTGTTCGTGCAGGTGGCGCGCTTCAGCGACGGTTCGCGCCGCGTCACGCACGTTACCGAAGTGGTCGGCATGGAGCAGGATATGATCACCATGCAAGACATCTTCCTGTTTGAGAAGACCGGAATCTCGGAGTCCGGCAAGATCATCGGCCGCTTTCGGGCCACCGGAATCCGTCCCAAGTTCTACGAACGTCTGAAGTCCAGCGGCATCACTCTGGCGCCCCAGCTGTTCCAAACGGTAGTGGAGATTAACTAATGCCCTTCGGTGCCGGCGTCACCTTCGTCGTCGTATTCGTGCTCATCCTGCTGGCGGTGAGCGTCGCCACGAAGTTTTTCGACGCGCGGCGCAAGAAGCAGATGAATGACATGCTGGAGACGGCCTCCGGCGAGCAGACAGTCAGCGTCAGCTCGCTGCTGAAAGAGCTGGAACCCGACAGGCCGAGCGGCCTCAAGGGCCTGGTCAAGTCGTTCCAATTTTCCAAGCATGCGCAGGTACAGTTGCAGCAGGCCGGTCTCAGTTGGTCCTCCACCCGCCTGCTGGCTGCCATGGGATTGGCGGCCATACCCGGGTTGGGCCTGGGCTCGCTGCTGCCCTTCATATTGAATGGGCCAACCACGGCGATTGTGTTGGGTCTGGTCTGTGGCCTGACGCCTTATTTTCTCGTCCGGCATAAACGGAAGAAGCGGCTGGAAAAGTTTGAAGAGCAGTTTCCCGAGGGGCTGGACTTTCTGTCGCGGTCGATGCGGGCCGGTCACGCCTTCACCATCAGTCTGGAAATGTTGGGCGACGAACTGGCCGATCCGCTAGGGCAGGAATTTCGAACGTTGTTCAACGAGCAGAACCTGGGGGCTCCGCTGGAACTCGCGCTGCAGAACTTCAACGATCGCGTTCCGCTGCTGGATGCCAGATTCTTCACCTCGTCAGTGATGTTGCAGAGACAGACCGGCGGTAATTTGAGCGAAATTCTGACGCGGTTGGCGTGGGTCATCCGCGAACGGTTCCGGCTGAAGGGGCAGGTGAAGGCTGCCAGCGCTCACGGCCGCCTGACGGCCACCATTCTGACCCTGCTGCCGGTGGCCACCATGCTGGGATTGCTGGTGGTTGCGCCCGGCTACCTGCAGACCATGGCACAGGACTCCGATGGCAAGTGGATGATCGCCGGAGCGGTGGTGGCGCAGATATTGGGCAATTTCTTCATCAAGAAAATCATCAACATTCAAGTGTAACTATGGAAAACTCGTTGTTAGTTGCGATCTGTGCGTTCCTGATGGTGATGGCCGGCGCCACCTGGGCCGGTTATCACTGGATGTACAAGCCGGGCCGGGCCTTGCGACAACTCGGCAATCCTGTAATCACCGCTGCGGGACAAGGCTTGATCGCCGACTCGGAACCGCAGGCCAGCACCATCGTAACGGTGCTGCACCAGATCGGCTCGTACGTTCCCACTTCGGAATCCGAGATCAATACGTTGCGCGCCGATTTGGTGCGTGCCGGATACCGTTCCGAAAACGCCGTTCCCGTGTTTTATGGCCTGCGTCTGACTTGTGTGGCGGTCATGTTCCTTCTGGTGTTGTTTCTGCAAAACAAGGCGGGCGATAACATGGGCATGCGAATTGCCCTAGTCGGGTTCGGCTGCGTCGCGGGATGGATTCTGCCGAAATTCTTCCTGGAGAAGCGCGTGAAGAAGCGGCAACAAATCCTGCGCCTTTCGCTTCCCGATGCGCTCGATCTGCTGGTGGTTTCCGTGGAAGCCGGCTTGGGACTCGACCAGGCCATCCAGCACGTGGCTCGCGAACTCATGGTCAGTCATCCGCAGTTGAGCGAAGACATGTCCATGGTCACTCTCGAAATGCGGGCGGGCAAACGCCGTTCCGACGCCTTGCGCAATTTCGCCGAGCGCACTGGAGAACCGGAAATTCAAAAACTGGTCGCGATTCTCATTCAGAACGACCGTTTCGGCACCAGCATGGGCGAATCGCTGCGCACCCATTCCGATTTTCTGCGCACCCGGCGCAGACAAGAGGCCGAGGAACGCGCCGGCAAAGTCGGCGTGAAGCTGGTGTTCCCCATATTCTTTTTCATTCTGCCGTCGATGTTGATCGTCGCGGCGGGGCCTGGCATTCTGCAAATCTTTAAGTATCTGTTCCCGATGATGAAGCAAATTCACTAAACGACAGGAGCACACACTATGACTGCAAGTTTGATGCAAACGATGATTTGGGTTTCGGCAGCGGGCATTCTTCTTCTGTTTATGCGTCGCCGGCGCGGCCGGAAAGCGCGGTAACTGGGCCGGCGGTGTGGGCCCGTGGAATGGATCCTGCCGCCAAAAGAACAAGGAGGCGACTATGGTTCTCGCACTGCAAGGGGCCATCTGGCTGGGCGCCGGTGTAACCCTCGTCGTGATGCTGTCGCGCCGCCGCCGGCGGCGAGTTGAGCGCTAGCGCGCATGACGCGGGAGAACCGATGGTGTGCTCCTGACGGGCCGGCTTGTTCACCCGGCGGTACTGTCTATGTCCGTTGAGCGCTTGGTCAAAAGCCAGAACCGCGATGGCGGCTGGCCGTATGTACGCGGTGTGTCTTGGACTGAGCCAACGGTCTACGCCATATTGGCGCTCCATACGGTAGGAGAAGCCGATGCGGCGAGGCGCGGGCTGCGCTGGCTGACTGGCATCCAGCGGACGGATGGCGGCTGGCCGCCACAAACCGGTATCGACGAGAGCACCTGGGTGACCGCGTTAGTCGCCTGGATCCCTCCGAATTTGCTCGGCGAGCAAATGCATCGCCAGGCGATTCGCTGGGTGGCGGGATTCACCGGCGAGGAATCCAGCCTCATATACCGGATGCGCGAATGGCTGCTCGGTAACACCCGCCAACCCGAACTGGAGTTTCCCGGTTGGCCCTGGGTACCGCGGACGGCGGCTTGGGTCTCGCCCACGTCAGTGGCTATGCTGGCACTACAAAAGGAGTGCGCCCGCCATCCCGATCCTCGCTTGCAGAACCGCATCGACGAGGGACGGCAGTTCCTGCTTGTGCACATGTGCCGCGAAGGCGGATGGAACCACGGCTCGGTGCGGGCGTTGGGATATGAATCGAGCCCCTATCCCGAGACCACGGGGATGGCGCTGGCCGCCCTGCGGGGCGTGCGCTCCCCGAAGCTGGACTCGGCGCTCGTCCTGGCCCGCCGCTTTTTGGACGAGTGCCGGTCGGCCGACGCCTGCAATTGGTTGCGGCTCGGGCTCCTCGCTCACCGTCAGTTGCCCGATGGCTACCGCCCGCCAGCCGGACTGGTGCCCAGAACCCTCGTGGAGACATCGCTCGATCTGCTGGCCACCGCTGCCATCGAAAAGCGCGCGGCCTTCTTCGGGTAGACCATGGAACAAACCCTGACCAGACGCGCTTTGCTGACCGCCTCGGCGCCCGCTGTGTTACTGAGCGCGTGCAACCGAGCTGTCCCCGTGGTGCCGGCCTCTGTTTCCATCGTGCGCGCCTCGGCCTACGACCAGCGCCTCTACGATACCGTGCGGCGGCTTCTGGCGGAGCACCGCCTGAACGTGCGCGGCCGTCATGTGGTTCTCAAACCCAACCTGGTGGAATTCGAACCTTCCAGTTCGATCAATACCAATCCGCTGCTGGTTCACGCGGTATATGAAGGCTTCCTGGCCATGGGCGCGGCGCGGGTAAGCATCGCCGAAGGTCCCGGCCACCGGCGCAATACGCTCGATCTCGCGGATGCCGCCGGGTATTTTCGCATCGTCCCGAGATTTGAAGAGGTCTTCACCGATCTCAACCTGGACGAAGTGACACGAGTGCGTCCAGCGCGCCAGTTTTCCAGGATCCAGAAGCTATACCTGCCGAACACAGTGCTGGGGGCGGACCTGCTGGTATCGATTCCCAAAATGAAAACCCACCACTGGGTGGTCGCTACGCTCTCCATGAAAAACCTGTTCGGGACGGTCCCGGGCGGAATTTATGGATGGCCGAAAAACGTGTTGCATTGGTCGGGAATCGAGGAGTGCATCGCCGATCTGCATGACGCATTTCCGCGCAAGTTCGCCATCGTCGATGGCATCGTCGGCATGGAAGGCAACGGTCCCATTCAAGGCGTCTCGAAATTCGCCGGGGTACTGGTGGCCGGGCGTGACCTGCGGGCCGTGGACGCCACTTGCTGCCGCATCATGCGGATCAATCCGCTGCAGATCGGTTACTTGCGGCTTTCGGCGGGCATGGACGCGCAGTTGATCGAGCCCAATATCCGCCAGATGGGCGAGAATATCGCCTCCGTTGCCACGCGATTCGAATTGATTCCTCAGTTTCAGCGAGCCCACCTGGAGACGGCGTGATGACGTCCGAAACGGCAACGGCGATGTCCCGGCTCTCTGGCAGCCGCCCGATCCGGTACGTCCTGATTTCACTGGCGCTGCTGCTCCCTTGCTTTTGGCAGCCACGTATCCAGGCAGGAGATCTCTCCAGCCACATCTACAATTCCTGGCTTGCCCAGTTGATCGAGAACGGTCAGGCCGGCGGTTTGACGATCGTCCGGCAGAGCACCAACATTCTGTTCGATCTGTTTCTGAGCGGCCTGTTCCGTTTGGCCGGACCGGAATGGGCGCAACGAGCGGCGGTTTCTGCGGCCGTGCTGATCTTTGTCTGGGGAGCCTTCGCGTTCATATCCGCGGCTGCGGGACGGCGCGCCTGGCACCTCATCCCCGCTATCGCCATGCTGGCCTATGGGTGGGTATTCCACATGGGCTTCTTCAATTTCTATCTTTCCATGGGCCTGTGTTTTTGGGCGTTGGCGCTCGTTTGGAATCCCCGGCCACGGCGCGCGGTTCTGGCCGCTGCTCTGCTGCTTCTGGCTTATACCGCCCATGCCTTGCCGGTGGTGTGGATCGTGGGTCTGATCGCGTATGTGTGGATGGCTCGCCGGGTGTCGCCCGGTACCCGCGCGTGGCTCATGGTTGGCAGCATCCTGCTCCTGGTCGTGGCGCGCGAGGCGATTAGCCGTAGCCTGCCTTCGGAATGGTCGCTGCGGCAGATTTCGCTAGTGACGGGCGCCGACCAGGTGTGGGTCTTCGATGGCAAATACTACTTCATCCTCGCCGGCCTGCTGCTCCTTTGGGGATCGCTGTTTCTGGAACTGATCCGCGGCCGCACCCGGCGCGAAGTGGTCTCCAGTATTCCATTTCAGCTAAGCGTGTTGACTGCGGCGGCTGTCTTCATCTTGCCGACGAAGGTGGCGCTGCCCGGATTCAACCATGCACTGGTCTATATTGGCGAGCGCATGTCGCTGGGAGTCGGCGTCTGCATGTGCGCGATGCTCGGTATAGCGCAGGCACGCGCCGCGCAACGATATGGGTCGATCCTGCTGGCAGCGGTCTTTTTCGTGTTTCTGTTCCGCGATGAACGGGCGTTGAACAACTTTGAGGACCGCATGGACGGGATCGTGGCCCAACTGCCTCCCGGACAACGCGTGGTCAGCCCCATCATCGATCCTGGCCTGCGGGTCAACGCGCTCGCGCACATGGTCGATCGCGCGTGTATGGGCCGCTGCTTCAGCTATGCCAATTACGAGCCTTCCACCGCTCAGTTCCGCATTCGTGCCGTCCATGTCAACCCGGTGGTGGCCGAGCAGTACAAGGATAGTTGGGAGCTGCAAACCGGCACGCACGTGGTGAGGGATCGCGAACTGCCGCTGTTCCGAATCGGAGTCAGCGGTGAAGGGCGGCTGGCTATCCAGAGTTTGAAAGCGGGTGTCTTATGCCGGAGCACGTTATGGGAAGTACTAAAGAATCGAACGCCCTCGAGTTGATTCGCGGTTGGCGGAATTCGCTGCCGGTTCGCCGTCTCCTGGTCGAAGGCGGTGTGCTGTTGGCTCTGGTCGCTTGTTCTTCCTGGTTGGCTCGGTGGTGACCTAGCCGGCCGGCGGAACGGTCAGCATCACCATCAGGTTCCAGACCACCAGGCACCCGTACCAATAACTGATCCAGCGAATCAAGTACTGCTTTTTCATCTGGATGCAGAGGGCGCCCAAGCCCAGCGCGAAGACTTTGGAAACGATGACGCCGAGGGCGGGCCCAAAATGCATGAGTCCTCTTATGAAGGGGCTCGCCTCGGCAGCGCCCAGTCGGAAACCGATGAGCGTAGTCAAGAGATCCAGTAGTTGCAGATAGATAAATATATGAGTGACGCTCATCTGCCTGATCTGAAAATCCCTGCTTAATTCCTCATCATTGTATCCGGAAGCCAGTCGGAAAGACGTAGTACTTTGTACTGCATGTACCATGGTGTTTGTTCGACCGGGAATTTTGTACAATGGGATTTAGAGCGGGGGTGGGTCTTCTCGAGTAGCAGACGAACTGCAAACTTCGGTCCCTTAGTTATACCCGCAGGTTGCCACGCCCTTTTTTCCCTTTTCTTCCCGTCCGATTGCCGAATCTGTGGCACGCCCCTCGAAGAGCTGACGCGCATTCCTCTGTGCCCCGAGTGCCTGCGTTCTCCGGAACCCTTCCTGCCGGAATTCTACTGCGTCAGTTGCCGGACTCCCTTTGAGAACGCCTTTCCGCTCGATGATGCCGGCCGTTGTCCCTTGTGCCGTAACGGCCTTCGCGGATTCGATTCAGCCTATTGTTTCGGCTCCTATGAGGGCATTTTGCGGGAATGGATTCACCTGTACAAATACGGCCGCGTAAAGACCATGGTGCGGCCGCTTGGCGAACTGCTGGCCGCGGCATTGCCTCGCGGAGAGCAATGGGACGCCGTCGTGCCCGTGCCTCTGCACTGGCGGCGCCGCTGGCATAGAGGATTTAATCAGTCGGAACTGCTGGCGCGTGCCATCGCCCGGCGCTGTGGTATTCCGGTGATCAAAGCTCTGAAGCGCGTTCGGTATACGCCCACCCAGACTGGGCTTAGCAATACCGGCCGCCGCCAGAACGTCGCCGCCGCTTTCGGCTCCGCGCGCCGGCGCCCCGTGTCCGGCAGCCGCATTCTGCTGGTGGACGATGTGATGACCACCGGGTCCACCGCAGCGGCCTGCGCTGCGGTCCTCCGCCGGGCCGGCGCCGCCCGAATCACTCTTTTGACTGTAGCCCGAGCCGACCGGCGTCTCAACGCAGGCTCCCTCGGGCTGGCGGAACTTCAACCAGGGAGTCTTCGGGATGGCTAACGATCGACTGCAGAAACCGGTGCTGGTTTTGAATGCCAGCTATGAGCCGATCAATATTTGCGCCGCCCGCCGGGCCCTGGTGCTGGTTCTGAAGGGCGTGGCGTCGGCCGAGGAGGAATCGCTGCACGCCATCCACTCGGCGCGCGCCTTGGTTCGTCTGCCCTCGGTAATTCGGCTGCTGGAGTATCGCCGCATTCCTCATCAAACGCGGGCTCTTTCGCGCAAGAACATCCTGATGCGCGACCGCTATACGTGCCAGTACTGTCATCGGACGATGCCTTCGGGCGAGCTCACCCTCGATCATGTGGTCCCCCGCTCTCGGGCCGGGGAATCCGCTTGGGAGAACCTGGTAGCGTGCTGCCATCCTTGCAATAACCGCAAGGGAAATCGCACGCCGGAAGAAGCCGGAATGCGGCTGGCGCGGCAACCGCGGCCGTTCAGTCTTCACACCAGCCGTCACCTCATGCGCATGTTGGGCAGGGGCGACGCGCAGTGGCGGAAATATTTGTTCTATTGAAGTAACCTGGCGCAGCCGCCGAAATTGGTTTCGGCTACTCGTAGACCTCGCTACGGTGCGCGACCCGATAACTTCCGAGTGCGCCGTTAATCGGGACCTATCCCTTCCGCAGCAAATTTGATTGGGATAGAATCGTTCAATCGTTATGCCCTTGTCCTCAGGCGAACAACTTGGTCACTACAAGATTCTGTCGATGGTCGGCAAGGGAGGGATGGGCGAGGTGTACCTCGGCAACGACACGCGCTTGGGCCGGTCCGTCGCGATCAAAGTTTCCTCTCGCGAGTTCAACGATCGTTTTGAGCGTGAGGCGCGCGCCATCTCCACGCTCAATCATCCCAACATCTGCACGCTCTACGACGTCGGCCCCAACTACCTGGTCCTGGAATTGGTTGAGGGCGAACCGCTCTCGAAGATCATCGAACGGGGTCCGCTGCCGCTCGACAAAGCCCTGAGCTATGCAGTGCAAATCGTCGACGCGCTCGCCGCCGCGCATGCCAAAGGCGTGATCCACCGCGATCTGAAGCCTGGAAACATCATGATCACCAGGAATGGCGTCAAGGTCCTGGATTTTGGCCTCGCGAAGTTCAGCTCGGAGAAGGTCAGCAACGAATCCGCCACCAGCATCCAAACCGTTACCGAGCCCATCACCCGCGCCGGCGCCATCCTCGGAACGCTTTATTACATGGCGCCCGAGCAGGTGGAAGGCAGGGAAACCGACGAGCGGAGCGACATCTTCTCTTTCGGAGTCGTGCTCTACGAAATGATCACCGGCCAGCGTCCGTTCACCGGCGACACACAGGCCGCCGTGCTGGCCGCTGTGCTCAAAGATCAGCCGCCGCCGATGAGTCAGCGTCAACCGGCGGTGCCGCGGGCGCTCGAGCGCGTCGTGAGGAAGTGCCTGGAGAAGAAGCCCGACGACCGTTGGCAATCCGCACGGGATTTGAAGCCTACGCTGGAACTGATCGATCTCGATGCTCCGCCGGCGAGCACAGCGAGCAGTAGCGTTCCGATACCCGTTCAGATTCCCCGCGATAAGCCAAAGCCTAAGGCGTGGCTGTGGCCCGCGATCTCCGCGGGACTCGCGATAGGCTTGGCGATCCTGGGCTGGAACGTATTGCGTACGCCGGCGGTGAGCGACCTTCCGTTGGTGCGGCAGGACGTCAACTTAGGATCGGACATTGCCTTGCCCCCTCCTACCACCTTCGCCAGCAACGTCGTTATTTCTCCGGATGGCACGCGGCTGGCGTATGTGGCGAGCGCCGCGTCGGGCGGCCCGCGCAAACTGTTCACCAGGAGATTGGATCAGGCTAAGGCCGTGGATCTTCCTGGCACGGAGGGCGCCAATCGGCCGTTCTTCTCCAAAGACGGACGTTGGCTAGGCTTTGCCGTCAATCGAAAGCTATACAAGATTTCGGTAGACGGTGGCGCGGCCGCGCCCTTGACGGACTTAGCGGGGACCTTTGGGGGAGCCGCTTGGGGAGACGGCGGGATCATCGTGGCGCAGCTGGGTCTATCTCTAGCCAGGATTCCCGAGAACGGAGGTCAGCCGTCGCCGTTGCTGCCGCTGGGGAATGGTGAAAGCCTTCAGGTTTCACCGAATATTCTGCCCGGTGGCAAGGCAGTTTTGTTCGCGTCCAATTTCGGGGTCGATCCTGACAAAGCGACCATCGATGTCGTCACTTTGGCCGATCGCCATAGAAAGACATTGGTGGGGGGAGGCAGTTTCGCCCGGTTTGCGGCTCCACCGAATGGGGCTAAAGGTGTGGGACATCTGCTGTACATCTTCAAAGGGGCGCTGTACGCGATTCCTTTCGACCCGGAGAAGTTGGAGACGCGCGGAGCAGCGGTTCCGATCCTGGACGATGTGATCGGCGCTGGAGCCGTACCTGGAAAGTTCGACGTCTCGCAGACCGGCACGTTAGTGTACCAAAGGGGCGGAGGGAGCGCCGCGAGGATGGCCACGATTCAATCGCTGGATTCCGCGGGCAAACCACAGCCGCTGCTTGCCAAGCAGGGCGAATACCGAATGATTCGTCTGTCGCCCGATGGGAAACGCGTGGCTCTATCGGTTGCGGACGGAGCCAGCTACGGCATTCAGGCCTATGAATGGCAGACCGATCGCACCACGAAGTTGACGTTCGGCGGGGGAAATTTCGCCTATCCCGCGTGGAGTCCCGACGGCCAGTTCGTGGTATTTGTTTCAGGCACGGGCATAATGATGTGGACCCGTGCGGACGGCTCCGGTCAACCGCAGCAGCTGATCTCGGGCAACAGCATCAACGTCCCCTGGTCTTTTTCTCCGGATGGCAAGCGACTGGCGTTCATGGAGCAAAGTGGCGCCGATCAGATTCTCACCGTAGAGGTGGAGGAACAGGGCGGACAACTGAAGGCGGGAAAGCCGGAGCCGTTTCTGAGGGACGCCTTTAACGACACGCAGCCTTCCTTCTCGCCCGATGGGAAGTGGCTGGCTTACACCTCGACGGAGGCGGGTTCGGTTGCAGATGTGTACGTGCGGCAGTTTCCGCCGCCGGCTTCCGGACAAGGCGGGAAATGGGTGATCTCGAATCAGGGCGGCCAAGGTCCGATCTGGTCTCGCACGGGCCACGATCTGCTGTATCAGGCTCCGGGCGGCCAGATCATGGCCGCCAGCTACACGGTAAAGGGAGACACGTTCGTCGCCGACAAACCGCGGGTGTGGCTGGAGAAGCCGGGCAGCACGGACTTCGATCTTTTCCCCGATGGCAAGCGCGTGGCGGCGGTGATGCCGGTGGCGTCGAGTGAGGGGCCGAAGCCGGAACACGAAGTGGCGTTCCTGCTGAACTTCTTCGACGAGTTGCGGCGGCGGGTGCCGTTGAGCGGCAAATGATCACCCGGCCTGGAGCCAAGTAGTTCCGCTTGAAATCCACCCGACTGACCGCATCGAACTCATTTGAGTTGAGCTGGGTTCTTCGGATGGGGCCTGGTTGGTCGGCCACCCTTCCGCTACGGGTCCGAATTTACTTGCCCATTTGCCGCTTTACGTTTTCAATGAAGAGGTCGCAGAAAGGCCGCCGTAACCCTTCCCTCGTCACCGGGCCCGCGTCGGAGAATTCCATGTACGCCCGCGAGACAGGATCGAATTGGGGCCACTGAGGAAGCTTGACTTCGCTCGGATTACCGGCTTTGGCGAAGTTGGTCCAATACTGCTGCATGGCATCGGAAGTGGCCTGGTCAGCGGAGTCGTAGTGTGCCGCCGGCGTTTGCGTCAGTGCGAACGTCCCGAATGTATTGAACACGTATTCCAGTTCCGCGGCATGCGTCACACCCACGCTCTCACGGCCTGGAGCCGCCCGGCCAAACTCAAATTCAAAGGCGCGGTTTCCCGCCGTTGCGTGCCACATCAATTGCAGTACTGCGGAACATCGGAAGGAAGTGTCAGTGGCCCATTGATCGGCGGGCGCACCATACAGCGGGTCGGCTGCGCCCACATAAATGGCGAGGGCCTGCTTCGCGATCGGTCCATATCCGTCCTCGATAGCTCTCGTCAGATCGGACGGAGGAGTTGTTCCTGGAATCCTCTCACGTGAATTGTTGCCGAGGAGAAGATCGACGCGGTGCTCTTGGCCCGCCGCAAACACGTCCGCCGGGCGTCTCGGAAACACGTAGCCGTCAATGGTAATGCCCAAGTTTACTGGTGGTGTCTGTAAGTAGTTTGGTTCCTTCTTCAGAATCTCGGATGCTGGAACCGCGCGCATTGCTTCCAGGGAAGCGTCGTGGCTATTCCATTGTTTGGCAAACGATTCGCCCTGTTTCTCCGCTTGCAGCAGCGTCAAGGGATCACCGACAAGGACGACGGCCCCGCTTTCGCCGATGACGTGGCGGAACAGTCCTTTCGATAGGGGTGAGGTCATCAGCACGCTTACATCCAGCGAACCGGCGGACTCGCCGAATATGGTTACATTCGTCGGATCGCCGCCGAATTTGGCAATGTTCTGACGAACCCACCGAATCGCGGCGATCTGGTCGAGAATTCCCTGATTCCCCGACGCGTGATGCGGCGACTCGCGTGTTAGCTCCGGGTGCGAGAAAAAACCAAATAAGCCGAGCCTATAGTTGATGGTAACTACCACCACGCCGTGCCGCGCCAAATTCTCACCGTCGTTGACACCATTCCCGCTGGCACCTCCAAAGTTTCCGCCGCCAGGAATCCAGACCATGACCGGTTTCCGCGATTTGCTAGGCCACTCTGGAGACCATATGTTCAGGAAGAGACAGTCTTCCCTGCTAACTTCCTTCGCGTTGGCAATAAAATAAGGGTTCTGCGCACACGGCGCCCCAAAAGCCGTCGCGTCGCGCACCCCACTCCACGGCTTGACGGGCATGGGTTCCCGCCAGCGCAAGTCGCCGACCGGCGCCTGCGCGAATGGAATACCCTTGAACACGACTCCGCCCTTGTCGAGCGCCACGCCTCGAACTCGCCCACCGGTTACGGCGACGACAGGGCCAGAATCCACAGCGCTCGCTGGTATCGCAGCAAGAGCGATAAATAGTGCAAATCTTCCGAGGACAGTCTGATCACGCACACGATCAATTTAATACGAGACCTACTGGAAAGCCAACCGTGCAGCGGTACGAGTTTTTGGAACGCGGTCCGTCGAATTTGGGTTCCGTCCGTATGGTCAGCCGTCCGGAAGTTTCTTTGAGTCTGGATCGCTGTTCGCGCTCCGGGGCCACTGTGTGCTGAGGCGGGGACAAGGTCTGCCGCCCCTTTCCCTTATCTCCGCTAGCAGCAATCTTCACAATCGAGATGCCAGCGTCGCTACGCTCCGATGGTGTTCGGGATCTTCCCGGATGCAGCGTTTGGCTTCGCCGGAATCCCCACAATGCGGCTGAATTGCTCATTTTCGAGCGCATCCAGTTCCTTTTGCGCCGACTGCTTGATTTCGAGAGACTATTTAGCCACGCGAGCGAGTGCGTTTCAGGCGGGTTGCGCGGTATTGCTCAAACGGAATGCCCTTTTCCGTCCGGCGCGATTCGGATACAGGCCGTCCCAGAAGTCCTCCCAGATGGCCGGGTGTTTCTTCAGGTCGATCAGAACACCGACCTTGCGGCCCTAGTCATCCGTGACGAACTGTATTCCGGTCAAGGCTCCATTGTCCTCCAGGTGGCGGCAGGGCAGCAGGGCACGGCCCTCCTCCACGTATAATCGAAACTAAGGCCCATTGGATTGAAACGTCCGGCGTACATCTTCGCCACCGTCTTGCTGTGCCTGTCCGTGCTGCTGGCGCTGTGGCAGGGATCGTTCAACCTGACACAATTCGGCCAGGGCGGTCCCGTTCAGACTCTCATTTTTTGGGCCATCTCCAGCCTCAACTTCGTGTTGATGGTAACGCTCGGCTTTATCCTTTTCCGGACCGCCGCGAAGTTGTACATCGAGCGCCAGAGCAATCGCGAAGGCTCCCGCATCAAGTCGAAGCTGGTGATCGGAGCACTGGCTCTGAGTTTTCTGCCGGTGGTCTTCATGGTGCTTTGGGGCGTCGAAGTATTGAACTTCAACCTGAAGGCCTGGTTCAGCGAGCCGGTCAAGAATCAACTGGCCGTATTCACCAAGGTTTCCGACCTGCTCAAAACGGAATTGCAGGAAGAGGTGAAGGTCAAGGCGACTTTGTTGGCGTCACTGCCGGAGACCCGGCAGATCCTGGAAAGCGGGCGGCCCAACCCTGGTATTCTCGATCGTTTCGCCAAGGAGCAGAAAGTGCTGTCGGCGGCCATTTACCCCGCGTCGGGAAATGCCCCGCTGGATCTGTGGGGACCCGAGTTGCCGGTGGCCGGCGACAGTCGAACCGTCGTCGCCAGAGCGCCGGTAATCAACGGTACAGTCACATTGGGAGAAGTGGTGTTGGTATCCCGCATGCCCGTAGACGTGGCCAAGCAGCAAGCCGAGATCCGGAAGTACACGGCCGAGTTCGACCAGAACCAAAGGAACCGCAAGGACTACCGGTTGTTTTACACCATGCTTCTGCTGCTGATTGCGCTCTTCGTCCTCTATGTGGCGACGTGGATGGCGCTCTTCCTGGCCAAGCAAATCAGCGTTCCCATCACCAAGCTGCTCGACGCCGCGCGCGAAGTCCGCAAGGGCAATCTCAAACATCGCGTGCAGGTGCGCGCCATCGACGAGCTCGCATTGCTGGTGAAAGGCTTCAACCAGATGACCGAAGAGCTGGAGGCCAACAGCCAGGAGTTGGATCGGCGCCAGCGTTTCACCGAGGCCATCCTCGAGAGCATCCCAACCGGCGTTCTCTCCATTGCGTCCGATGGCAGCATCCAGCTCGCCAACCGCGCGCTGGCCAAGATCTTTCCCGATGAGCAGGTGGCCCGCGCCACCCGCCTGGAAGATCTCTTCTCGCGCGAAGACACGGCCGAAATCAAGTACATGATGAAGCGCGCCCGGCGCACGGGCATTTCTTCGCGCCAGCTCGAGTTGCGCATTGGCAGCCGCAACGTGCAGATCGCGGTGACGGTCTCCGCCCTGGAGGACAAGCTCACCTCCGGATTCGTCATGGTGCTGGAAGATACCACCGAATTGCTGCGCGCGCAGAAAGCGGCTGCCTGGCACGAGGTGGCGCGGCGCGTGGCGCACGAGATCAAGAATCCCTTGACGCCCATTGCCCTCTCGGCCGAGCGCATCAGCCGGCAAATCGACCGCGTGGACCTGGCGCCCGGTTCGGCCCGCATCCTGCACGAGTGCGCCGCCACCATCTCGAAATCCGTGGAATCCGTGAAAATGCTGGTGGACGAATTCTCGCGATTTGCCCGCTTTCCCGCAGCCCAGCCGGTGCGCGGCGATCTGAACGAACAGGTCTCGGAAGCCTTGGCCGTATTTAACGGACGGCTGGACGGAATCCGCATCCGCACCGACTTCGCTTCCGGATTGCCGCCGGTGAGCCTCGATCGGGAGCAATTTCAGCGCGTGGTGGTCAATCTGGTGGACAACGCCGCCGAGGCCATGCAGGATTCATTAGTTAAGGAGCTGTACATCGCGACCCAGCCAGGCTCTTCGGAAACCGTGGAGCTGATCGTCGCGGATTCGGGGCCGGGCATCACCACGGAGGATAAAGAGAAACTCTTTCTCCCATACTTCTCCACCAAGAACCGCGGCACAGGCCTGGGCCTGGCGATAGTGAATCATATCCTCTCCGAACATCAGGCCCATATCCGCGTGGAGGACAACCAGCCGGCCGGCGCGCGGTTTACCGTCGAGATTCCCGCCCTGGTGGATTCCGAGGCCGCCGATAACGGCGCCAAACCCACTGCGCTGAAGGTATGAAGGCTCGGCGCATCCTGGTGGTAGATGACGAGCCGGGAATTCGCAAGTCGCTCAGCGGGGTTCTGGAGGATGAGGGCTACGCCGCCGAAGCGGTAGGGACTGGCGAAGCTTGCCTCGCAGCGCTTTCCGAACCCGGGTTCGAGCTGGTCATTCTGGACATCTGGCTGCCCGGCATCGACGGCATGGAGGTGCTGGCCCGCATTCAAAAGATTCCCGTAGCCGAGCGGCCCGTGGTGGTTGTGATCTCCGGTCACGGCAGCATCGAGGCGGCCGTCAAGGCGACCAAGCTGGGCGCTTTCGACTTCCTGGAGAAGCCGCTCACCTTCGAAAAGGTCGCGGTGGTGGCCAAGAACGCGTTGGAGCACCGGCGCCTGATGCTGGAAAACAGCCGGTTGAAGGGCGATAGCGACTCGCGCTACCGGATTATCGGCGACTGTGTCCCCATGAAAGCCTTGCGCCAGCAGCTCGCGCTGATGGCCGGCACCGACGGACGCGTGCTGGTTTTCGGCGAAAGCGGAACCGGCAAGGAACTGGTAGCGCACGCCATCCACCAGATGAGCCTGCGCGCCAGCGAGCCTTTCGTGGAAGTCAACTGTGCGGCCATCCCCGAAGAGCTGATCGAAAGCGAGATGTTCGGGCACAGCAAAGGCAGCTTCACCAGCGCGCACCAGGACAAGATCGGCAAGTTCCAGAAGGCCGACGGCGGCACGCTGTTCCTGGACGAGGTGGGCGACATGAGCCTGCGCACCCAGGCGAAGGTGCTGCGCGCGCTCGAAGAGCAGCGCTTCGAGCCGGTAGGCGCAGCGGCATCAGTGCAGGTGGATGTGCGCGTGGTGGCGGCGACGAATAAGAACCTGGACGAAGAAATCCAGCGCGGCAATTTTCGCGAAGACCTGTTCTACCGGCTCAACGTGATTCCGTTTTTCGTGCCGCCCTTGCGCGATCGCCGCGAAGACATACCGCTGCTGGCGGAGCATTTTCTGCGCGAGTTCACTACGGCTTACGGCCGCAAGCCCAAAGAGTTGACTGCCGAGGCGTACCGCCTGCTGGCCGAGTACCACTGGCCCGGCAACGTCCGAGAGCTGAAGAACCTGATCGAGCGCATCGTCATTCTGAATCCGCAAGTGCGTGTGGATGCCCGGCACATTCCCTTGAACACGCTGCGGCGGCAGAGCGATCGTCCGGTGGAACGCTTCGGCAGCTTGCAGGAAGTGCGCGAAGCGGCGGAACGCGAGTACATTCTCAAGAAACTCGAAGAGACCAGCGGAAATGTTACGCGCACGGCTGAGCTTCTGGGCTTGGAGCGCAGCAATCTGTACCGCAAGATGAAGACGCTCGGCATTGGGCCGAAGGAGTAGCGTGCGTCACTGCGAGATGCGGAGCATTTGGGATTCCACCCGCATGAAGCAGTCGTTGAGCTGGCTCGCATCGGCGGCGTTGCAGAATAGGCCCTGGGCACCGGCGGCGACTGGGTTGGGCGACAGCGCCGGATCGTTGGCTATACGTTGCAACAGAACCTGGTCTATACCGCCGGGCGCATTGGCGAGGCCGATGGTGTAGATGACCACATTGCTCAGCGATTTGTTGCCCTGTGCCGGATCTGCAACGCCGCTACGAATTCGAAACGCAGCGTCATCTGCCGCATTGGTCGAGAAGTTCTGGATGTTCGTGGCGGTTAAGGCGAGGCCGCTTCCGCTCGTAGTCGTCGGTTCATATCCCGTGGCGGTCAGTGAATTACCCCAGTTATCGATGATCGGAGCATAGCTCAGATCGTTACCAACATTGTTCTGGTTGGACTTGAAGGCACAGTTGTTTATGTTCCCGGTGACAATCAGATTCAGGTCATCGCCAATCGGATTTTCGGCAACCGGATTGTACAAACCAAATAAAGCGGACCCGCCGAATGTCAGGACACCCACTTTGTTGGTTTTGTCCGTGCAGGGACTCGTGCCTTTGATCGGGAAACTCTCGGTGGTCGCCGTCGGATAGCCGTCGGTGAAGAACAGGATCGCGTTCAGCGCGCCATCCTGGTTCAACTGCACCAGTTGGTCGTAGCCCTGCCACAATCCTTGTGCCGAACTGGTACCGCCGACGCAGGTGACACCGTTCAGAACGTTCGCGACGTTCGGCTGGAAATTGGTAGAAGGCGCCGCGTCGACGTTCGAACTGGTGGCGAAGGTGATCAGCCCGACTTGGTCGCGGCCTTGGGCGAAACTATTCACGAAACTGACCGCCGAGGCGATCAGAGGAGCGCACGACCCGCTGTTGGCTAGCGACCCTGACCGGTCCATGACGAACATGACATTAATATCCCGCCGCGATGCGGTGGAACTGGTGGAGATGGCTTGGGGCCCTAAATGAAGCATGTTGAGAAAGATCAGCGGCAGTTGGACACTGGCCGTGGTGGTGACCGTGCGCATGGCAGTTTGACTCGTGGCCGCCACGCTGTTCACCGTGAGATTGGTGCTCCATAGGTATCCGCTCGGAAAGTTCGCGTTGAAATAAGCCGTGGCCGTATTCTGGGCGTTTATCAGTTGTGCCTGACTGTTGGTGCCGCGAGCCAGGTCGCGTGCTCCCGCGATGGCGGCCGCGTCGGAAGCAGCCGACATTACCGCCTCCACCGTGTACATCAGTCCCACGTCGATCGCCAGGCCCATCGCAGGAATCAGGATAAGCCCGATCATGAGGGTCCCGAACACCATCACGTAGCCGTTTCGCTTGCGTACCGGCCGGTGGTTAGAACACGAAGCGGACATAATATCCTCCCTTCTCGTTTGTGATAGGGTCGAGCAGGTCCAGTTGCGGCATCGAAAAATACCCCTCCGTGAGATAAGCAACCTGGCCGTCCGCCAATGTCATCACCGCGCCAAAACCGGTGGCGATCAGTGTCGACTGCTGCATGTAGTTGCTGGATGTGATATTGCCGCTGGAGTCGAGGTAGCTCGCCGGCGGTGTGCCGTAACTGCTGGAGCGCAAACTCGAGTTGCCCAGCACGATTCTGTTCGCAAATACCGGTTCGTTCAGGTTGGGGCAAGTCTTCAGACTCGCGGCAGTGCAATCGGCCTGATACACCTGCACGACCTTCGACAGGATCAGCACGGCGGTGCCGGTATTGGTCAGCGTAAAATTCGTGCTCAAGGCTTGCGCGATGTCCACCTTGCCGGGCTGCGAGAAATCCGCGCCGAGCGCGTACATATGGCCGACATCGCGCGTCAACTGGGTTCCGGCGAGGGTTGCGCCCAGTTGCACGCCAACTCCGGCCACCCCCAGAAGCAGGGGAAGGCCAACCGACAAGATCAGCGCCAACTCGAGCATTGTGCTGCCCCGCACGGCGCGCGACGGCTGCCGCCGAAGCCCTTTCTTAACGAGCAGGTGGACCACCAATGGGACTAGCCTCCATCATATCGGCCGACGCCGCCGAGAACTGCAGCGCGGTATTGGTTCGCAACAACGGGAACATCCAAGCCCACGACAAACCGGAAGCCGAAACGATCACGATGTTTCCTCCGCTATTGCTGCCCACGCCCGTCACTGGTAGCAGCGTCGTGGGATTGTAGTACGTGATCGTGATCTGATTCATTCCGTTATGGCCGGGACTCATCGAGTTCAGCAGCCCGATCGTGTCATTGATAACCGTGGTTTTGATCGAGGCGTCCTGGCCCATCCCAGCCATCGTCTGGCTGGTAATGGCATAGCGCACGCCCTCGTGCACCGCAAACTGCAGCGTGTTCTTGATGAAGATGGCGAATGACACATCGAAGATTCCGAACAGGAACGCCATTAGCGGCAGCGTCGCCAGCGCGGCTTCCACCAGTGCGCTTCCGCGGCGTCTGCTCTTTCGGTGTGACGGTTGCATATTCTCTCGCCTGTATCTAGTTTCGGACCATGGAGTGGGAAATACGAGTGACTTGAAACCTGGGAGAAGCAGGGAAAATGCCTGAGGTGGTTGCCTAAGGTACTCTTCTAGACTCCTTTTCCTAAGGCAAAGGCCTTAGAATTCCCGGGCCGGTAGGGCGGACCCCCTGGTCCGCGCAGGTCCCCCGGACCTGCTGGTAGCGCGGAGAGCCGGGCCTCGAGGCCGACCAGGGGGTCGACCGCGGACCGGGGGGTCCGCCCTACTAGGTGATACGATAGGCCCTTGTGATGAAGCTTGTCTGGTGTGCTGTGTTCCTCGCGTGTCTGGCGAGCGCGCAGCCGCCCGCCCAAAGGCCTTTCAAAATTGTCCGGTTGGATCCGGCGCTCGATCAGATCATTGCCCCCGACGCGAAGCTCGAAACCCTCGGTGAACACTTCGGCTTGACGGAAGGTCCAGTCTGGGTCCCTGAGGGAACGAGCGGCTACCTCTTGTTTAGCGATTGCGCCGCCAATGTCATTTATAAGTGGACGCCGGCCGGCGCCCTTTCCGTGTTCCTGGAAAACAGCGGCTATACCGGCAAGGACATTTTGAACGTCGGCCAGCAGACCATCAGCGGCGGCCGCGTGGCCATCCTTCTCATCGGATCTAACGGCTTGACGCTGGATTCCCAGGACCGTCTCATCATCACCGCGATGGCGGACCGCAACGTCGTCCGTCTGGAGAAGGACGGCACCCGAACCATGCTGGCCGATCGATATGAAGGCAAGCGTTTCAGCGGGCCCAATGACCTGGTCATGAAGTCGGATGGCGCGCTGTATTTCACCGACAGCATCAACGGACTTCGCGGCGGAGCAGCCAGTCCGGCGCGGGAGTTGCCCTACAACGGTTTCTATCTGGTCAAGGACGGCAAGGTGACCCTGCTGGGCGGCGACCGCGACCAGCCCGGCGAGTTTCCCAACGGCATCGCACTTTCACCCGATGAAAAGCATCTCTACGTGACCGCGGGCTTTCGCAAGACACTGCGCTACGACGTGCTGCCTAACGATACCGTGGCCAACCCCAAACCGTTCCTGGATGCCGGCATCGACGGGATGAAGGTGGACCGGAAGGGCAACCTGTACTCCACGGTACAGGGAAACGAAATCTGGATCACTTCGCCGGAGGGCAAGCATCTGGGCTCGATCCAGGTCCCGCAAATCACCACAGAGCCGAGGCCGCGCATTGTCACCACTAACCTGGCTTTTGGCGGCCCCGACGGCAAGACGCTCTACATCACTGCTTGCACGCACCTGTTCCGGATTCGAACGAAGATCGGGGGAGTGCTGCCCGGTGGGGCCGGCTCTAAATAAACATCTCCTCGTCCTGAGTGGCGTGGTCCACTGAAGACCTGCCGGACCCATGGACGAGGGTTGATACTGCCGCGGAAATCCCCGCGGCCAAGCCACTTACTTCCCGCACCGGCCGCAGCACTGCGCGTTTGACTGACTCGCCCGCCTGCTCCACCTGCTCCACGGTGCTGCTCACCGACTCATCGATCTGCTCCAGGCGCTCGCGGGCCCGCTCGCTGGCGTCGCCCACCAGCGCACCGATACGTTCCACCTGCTGGCGGCCGGTCTTCGTAATGGCGGCGACATCTTTGGAGATCTCGGCCACTCGCGGACGAACGTCGTCGAGGATCTTCTGCGTAGTGGTAAGGATCGCGGTGGCTCGATCCACTTCCGCGCCGGCCTTTTGCAGCACCGGCCCGACCTGATCCACCACCGGGCCGATCTTGTCCATGATCGGCCCGATTCTGTCGATTACCGGGCCAATTCTGTCGATTACCGGCCCGGCCTTTTCCGCCATCGCCGTGCCCTTCTCGGCCAGCGGAGTGATTTTCTCTTGCACCTTCCGCGCGACGCGATACAGACCGATGGCCACGCCGGCTTGTATTACAAACGCCAGACACGCCAGCACTACTGCGGCTGTGACCACAATCCTAAAAACGTCTTCGGGCATCGGCGGAATCCCTACTGCAAGCCGCGGCTAGTGCGGTAAGCCTTCGGCCGGAGGCTGCGGCGGCTGATTCATGGCTTCGCGATACGCCTGGCGTCCCGCTTCCACGGCATCCTGCAGGTTCTCTTTCTGGCGTCCGAGAGCGTCTTTGCCCTTGTCGACCCACTCGGCGGCCGTCTGCTTGGCCTCGCCGGTGCGCTGCTTCAGATAGTCCGTACCCTCACCCGCTTTGGTCTTCAAAAAGTCCGTGCCCTCGCCCGCTTTGTTCTTGATGAACTCGCGCGTCTCCTGCCCGGATTTCGGCGCGAAGAGCATTCCAATTCCTACACCCACTCCCAACCCCAATAGAAACGCCGAAAGGCCGTTCTTATCCATCTTTTTGATCCTCCTCGTAATCCCGCGTCACTGGCGATCCGTTTTCAGTATACTCCGCATAAGTACCAGCATCATGAGCATGCGCAAGAGCCGGCCCTTGGATGGCGAAGCACTGTGGGGTTACGCACTGAAGCTGTTGGGCGGACGGGCGCACTCGACGGGTGAATTGCGAGAGAAGTTGCGCCGCCGTGCCGAACAGGTGGGCGCGGTGGATGACGTGCTCGCACGGCTCAAGGATCACGGGTACTTGAATGACCAGCGCTTTGCTGAGAATTTCGCCGCGGCCCGGCTGGCCAACGACAAGCTGGGCCGCACGCGCGTGGTCCAGGATCTTCGCCGGCGCCGTGTGGCGCCGGCGCTCGCCGAACGCACCGTCCGCGACCTTTACCAGGATGTCAACGAGGAGGCTCTGATCGAAGAGTGGGTGCGCCGCAAGTACCGGCTGGCCTCGCGCGAGAATCTCTTTCAGGCCGACAAAGACCTCGCCGCCGCCTACCGACGGCTGCTCCACGCGGGATTCCGTTCGGGCGACATCATCCGGGTGCTTAAGCGCTTCGCCCGCAATCCGGAGCTGCTGGATTCCTTCGAGCCGCCTGAGGAACCCATCGAGCCGGAGTGACTACGGAAAAACCGGGCTGCGCGCGAACACGAATTCTTCCACCACGCGCCCGCCGATCAGGTGTTCCTGGATGATGCGCTCAAGCACTTCCGGGGTGGCTGAGTGATACCACACGCCTTCGGGGTAGACCACCGCGATGGGCCCTTGCTCGCACACCCGCAGGCAGTTGGCCTTGGTGCGGTACACACGGTCCAGCAACTGCAGATCGCTCATGCGCCGCTTGAGGTAGCCCCAGGCTTCCGCGCCCGCCTCCTCGGAACAGCACTTCGGTTTGGTTTGCTCCGCGCATAGGAAAATGTGGCGCCGCACCGTAGGGATGCTCAGCCCTACGGCTATTTGTTGTAGTTTTTCAAGGTCTGCCATGGAAAATCTTATCCTTACCGAGCCGCGACCGTTAGCTAGGGAGCGGGGGTTTTCACTTCAAAACTGCACCTTGGGGGCGGTCCGCGCTCCCGGCTCAGTCTTAAAATAGGCGTCGTTCCGCTCAAATCCTCCGAGCGAGGCCACAATATTGTCCGGGAACATCTGGATCGACGTATTGTAATGCTGCACCGTCTCGTTGTATTTGCGCCGCTCCACGGCGATGCGGTTCTCGGTGCCGGCAATCTCATCCTGCAGCCTAAGGAAGTTTTCGTTCGACCGCAATTGCGGATAATTCTCGGAGATTACCAGCAATCGCGAGAGCGCGCCGGTAAGTTGATCGTTCGCCTGTATCTTCTCTTGCGGCGTGCGTCCGCCGATCAGGGCTGCGCGCGCGTTGGCGATATCCTTGAAGACCTCGGTCTCGTGCGAGGCGAAGCCCTTCACGGTTTCCACCAGGTTGGGAATGAGATCCGCGCGCCGTTGCAAAACGACGTCTACTTGCGACCACGATGCGTTCACAGCCTCGCGCTGGGTCACCAGGTCGTTGCGTACACTGACAAACTGGCCGCCCACCACGATCGCCACGATTATCAGCACTCCAAGGATGATCAAAGCGACTTTCACAAGTACTCTCCTATTTCTCCAGCCGGTCGACCGCGTCGATGACCTTGCCGATCCCTTCCAGATATCCCGCCAGCAGGGCCGCCGGTTCCACTTCGCGCGGCTTGACGCGTTCCTCGCGGACATCGAGCAGTCTTTCAAACGGCTGCGCGTCGATGCCGAACTGATCGCGCGTCCGTTCGATGATCTCCCGTTTTCGGGCCGTGACTTCCACTCCGGAAAGCGCCAGCGCGTGGCGGAACAGCACGCAGAATGTGGAAATCGAATCTACTAACAAGCGACGCAGCAGGTCGGCATCGGACAGCATCCCCGAAGCCTTCTGGCGCAGCCGCAGCAACTTGGCGCGGAGATCGTGCTCCACCTGGGCGCGGTAGAACGAGCGATCCACCACCAGCGGCGAAACCACATCCTTGCCGTGCAAGAGCCGGTGCCGGTGCTGCATATCCAGGAATTCGATGGCGAAGCAGTCGGTGGAGGTGGCCACTTCATGCTCCGTGAGCAGGAGCGGCGACGGGCTGCCCAACTCGCGCCACCAGCGGAAGATCTCGGTGCTTTCGCCCAGTTCGCGCGGCGTGATCGTGCTCAGCACGCAGAGAACATTAAAGTCCGAGTACTTCGCCTGGTGATCGCCGTCGGCCGCGGAGCCATAGAGCACCACCGAGACGAGCCGGTCGCCGAAAGCCTTTTGCAGTTTCTCCACCAGTTGGTTGAGCACCTTGTCGTCCATGGTTCCTCACCAGTCGCTGGAAGCGCCCCCGCCTCCGGAATCGCCGCCGCCGAAACCACCGAAGCCATCGCCCGAGTCGTAGCCTCCGAATCCACCACTGCCCCGGCCGCCCCAACTGCCCCGTCCCATCAAGTTGCCGAGAAGCAACCCCGTCAGCAAACCACCACCGCCGCCTCCGCCGCCATAACCGCGCGGCCCACCGGAGCGCATCAGCCAGATGACTAGGAACAGCCCGCCGATCAGCGGAAACCAGGGGATCGAATTCACCGGAGTCGGCCGGATGCGCCGTTGGAGCGTGGCGTTCAATGTGACATGTTTGGCCGCGGCGATGGCGCTGCCGATGGTCGATGCCGCCGCCAGCATGGCTTCCCCATATTGCTGCTGGCGCAAGGCCGGGCGCATCTCGCGCAGAATGCTTCCATCCAGCCCGTCGGGCAGTATGGGCTCCAGGCCGTAGCCAATTTCCAGGCGGCTGCGCCGATCCTGAATGGCCAACAGCAGCAGAATGCCTTCGTTCTTGCCTTTCTGCCCCACGCCCCAGGCGCGGAAAATAGTGTTGGCGACATCTTCGATGGGCTCGTCCTGGAGCGTGGGAATGGTCACCAGAGCAATCTGCGCGCCGGTAGAGCGCTCCACCACACCGCAGTAGTTTTCCAACTGTTGACGGCTGGCGGCATCGATCGCGCCCGCAAAGTCGCTGACGTAGCCCTGGGGCTTGAGCGTCGTCCAGTCAACCGCTCCCGCGGCAGCCGCGCCTAGCGCCAGCAAGACGCACAGCCGCAAACACTTCTTCATTTCGAAGTTTCAGTGTACTACGCGGCTGCGACCCCCTGAGCCAAGCCCCGGAATTCGGCGTTCCGCTGGTATAAAATAGTTCGGCTGCGAAGTCTTGTTCAGGAAAGGATCAACCCATGGAACCATCCAGACCCAAACTGCCGAGCGAGGCCATAGAACTCTACAACCAATTAATTCACGGCGGGATCAGTCGCCGCGCCTTCATGGACGGCGTGCAGAAATTTGCGGTGGGCGGCTTGGCCGCGGCCACCATTGTCGAGGCGTTGATGCCCAACTACGCGCTGGGGCAACAGGTGTCCAAGACCGATGACCGGATCAAAGCCACCTACGAGACCGTCCCATCGCCGCAAGGGAACGGAAGCATCAAAGGATATTTCGTCCGCCCTGCCAGTGCCGACACACGATCCGAGACGCCGGCGAAATTGCCCGGCATCATCGTCGTCCACGAAAATCGCGGCCTGAATCCGCATATCGAGGACATCGCCCGGCGGCTCGCCCTCGCCAACTTCATGGCGTTTGCGCCGGATGGGCTCACCTCTCTGGGCGGCTTTCCCGGCGACGATTACAAAGGCGGCCAGCTATTCAGCAAAGTCGATGGCAAGAAGATGGCCGAAGATTTCGTAGCCTCCGCCATGTGGCTGAAATCGCGCGCTGACTGCACCGGCAAGATCGGCGCCACCGGCTTCTGTTATGGAGGCGGCATCTCCAATACCCTGGCGGTCCGTCTGGGAGCCGATATAGCGGCCGCGGTGCCGTTCTACGGTGCCGTTCCCGCGGCGGAGGCCATTCCCAAGATCAAGGCGGCGATTCTGGTCCATCACGGAGAACTCGACACGCGACTGGCCATGACGTGGCCGGCCTACGACACGGCCTTGAAGGCGGCCAACGTTCCGCACGAAGGCTATATCTACCCTGGCGCGGTTCACGGCTTCAATTGTGATGCAACGCCCGAACGCTATAACAAAGCTGCGGCCGACCTAGCCTGGCAGCGCACGATTGACTGGTTCAACAAATACGCGCGCGCTTGAAGCACCGTGGCGCAGGGCCATGCCCTGCGACGAGTTTCAACATCCACTCACGCGTAGCGCAGCAATGCCTTGAAGCCGAAATCCATGTGCTGTTGGATATGGCAATGAAATAACGTCGGCCCCGGCTGGTCGGCGGTAAAGTCCACACTGGCGCGCCCATAGGTAGGCACCACCACCGTATCCTTGATCACGCCCGACGTAGCTTTGCCATAAATCTCGGCGATCTCGAGTTGGTGGCGATGCAGGTGCAACGGATGCGCATCGTCGGTCCGGTTATGAAACGTCAGCCGGTAGCGCGTGCCCTGTTTGAGCACAAACTCCTGCTCGTGCGGATAGGATTTGCCGTTCACCGTGAAGCTGTTGAATTTGCCTGCGCCGCGCGGCACCTTTTCAAACACCATGTCCAATCGCTCGGTGGGCGCCGCTTGCGATGGCGGCTTGCCGAAGAGCGTATAGTCCCAATTGGATTTGGGTGGTGGCGTCCACTGCGGCGTACGGTGTTGATTGGCGTATTCGATAACAATGCCCAGGCCGCCTTCGCGCACCGGGTCCTCGGGCGCGCCCAGGATCCAAACCCCGGGCTGGTTCATCTCCACCCAGGCATCGATGCGCTCGCCCGGACCTAGCATCAACACGTCCACGGCCGCTGGCGTGGGCACGGGATTTCCGTCCAACGCGATCACGTTGAATTTGTGGCCGGGCAGCGCCAGGTGGCGGTTTTCGATGGCGCTGGCGTTCAGAAAATGAAACAGCACCCGTTCGCCGCGATTCACGCGGACCGGCTCGCCTGCGCCCAGCGCCTTGTCATTGATGGAAAAAATATCGGCCGCGACCTCCATCCCCACTGGCCGCGTATCCAGCACCGCCGGCTTTTCCGGCTGCGCCCCCGCCGGATCCAGATCGTCGTTATCCATCGCCTGGTTGGTGAAATACGGCTCCCAATCGCGTAACGCCAGGTAGTGTTCCTGATCGTAGTTGCCGGGATTATTCGCTCCCTCAACGATCAGAAAGCCGAACATTCCGGTATAGCTGCCACGGTGCAGGTCGTCCATCGACATGGTGTGGGTGTGGTACCAGCGCGTGCCCGCCGGCGTGGGTGTGAACTGATAGCGGCGGCTTCCGTGCGGAGGCACAACCGGGGTGCCTTCTTCCTCCGATCCGTCCACATCGGAGGGAATCAGCAAGCCGTG